>TARA_B110000503_G_scaffold19704_1_pt1 | contig 10641 bp, 10 predicted proteins | sample TARA_B110000503 | Tara Oceans TARA_B110000503 (sample SAMEA4397472) | marine metagenome | biome: Polar Biome; feature: [SRF] surface water layer (ENVO:00010504); material: water (ENVO:00002006), including particulate matter (ENVO:01000060) such as... | depth 5 m
TGCGGACTTTGCAGCCATTCGTTTTTTGAACTTCGCTGACGCAGCATCCGTTCGCATCTGCGGTGACCGTTTCCATGTGACACGGTTTAAGCCGCCGAACCGGTCGTTGGTGAAAGGACGAGACGCCCATCTATTTCAGTGTCGCGTCATTCAAGCAATGATCGGTTCACGCCTTGCTTTGGTGGTACTCTAAATAGCTTCTTTGAATGGCTATCTGATCCACAACGAACTTGGCGTCGTGCCACACCCCCCAGATAAAGGATGAGCCTCGGCGGGATTGCCAAGGCAAGCCTACGAAATAAAGTCCAGGCACTTTTGAGACGCCGCGTTGATGGACCGGTCTGCCGACCTCGTCTAGCGCGTCGGCGGCGTGCAACCAGCTGTAATCAAACTGGAACCCGGTCGCCCAGATGATCGTTGTGATTCCCTGTTCGGCAAGGTTCAGTGATCTGATCGGATCCGCGACACAAGCGGGGTCGCTTGGCAGTTGCCACGCATCTGGTTCCTGCGGCAGGTCAATTCCGGTGAGTTCCACATAGGCGTCCGCCGCTTTCATCAGCGAGAGATAGTTCGCATCACCTGCGTCGATATTGGTCTTTAGGTCATCAGCAATGTGGAGCACGCCACCCTCATATCCGCTCGTCATCCCCAAAAGTGTGATGCCCTGTTCCGCCAGCCGCCGGAAATCAACAGTTTTGCCCCCATGTGCGCCACTGACAGCAATGGTGACATGCTCGGTTCCGGGCGCAGGTGTGTCCATGTTCCAGATGCCCAGAACACCAAGCCACCAGCAGTTGTCCCGCCCGCGATAGCGCCGGAACGGGCGGTCGTGCGGACCGATTGAGAAATAGACATCACGCCCCGCTTCGTTCAGCTCAGCCGCGATCTGCGAGCCGGATGACCCGCCCCCGATCACCAACACTGCCCCTTCGACTAAGGACTGTGGGTTCCGGTAGGCAGTGGAATGCATCTGCGCCACCTCCGCCGTATCCGGCAGGATTGGAGGAATGGCCGGTTTTTGAAACGGGCCCGTGGCGCTGACGACATTGCGCGCATCGAATTCGCCGTCCGACGTGCGCACATGGAAACCGGCGCGATCCACATGCGGCGTCACCGCTTGGACGTTGACACCGGTCTTTACAGGTGCGTCGATCATCCGGGCGTACTCTTCAAAATAGGCGGCGACGCTTTCTTTGTCGGCGAAATCGTCTTCGTCACAGGTAAAGGCCATATTGGGAAAACGGTCATGCCATGCTGGGCCGTTTGCCTTCAGTGAATCCCACCGCTCGGAGCGCCAACGCTCTGCGATGCGCGCCCGTTCGAGAACAACATGATCTATGCCTTGCGTGCGCAGGTGCTCACTGGTTGCAACGCCGCCTTGACCCGCGCCAATCACAAGTGTGTCGATATGTTCCATAGCAAAGCCTTTTCTATTTCTGACAAAGAGCTATCGCAGGTCGCCTTGTCCTACCAACGAGTCATTTACGAAGCAGAGGTTTTGCTGCGCCTAACACTCAAAAGCTTTTGGCTAAGCAATGGTAAGTTAACTGCGCACTTTCTTTTATACAAAAGCGGTCGCACACTCTTTGATATGAAGAACGCCGACGCGCCGAAGGAGAAACGCTCATGCCCAAGGACCATGTCGACCCGATTGCCGCCCTGCGCGACAACACCGCGGTTCCGTTTGAACGCGCCCGGGCTATGCCCACCGAGGTTTATACATCACCCGATTTTGTCGAGGCAGAGCTGGAGCATATCTTTAGCAAAGACTGGTTTTGCGTGGGGCGTGCGGATTCGCTTTCGGCGGCGGGTGACTATGTGACTGCTGAACTGGCGGACCAGCCGATCGTCGTCCTGCGCGACCGCGAGGGCACATTACGCGCCATGAGCAACGTCTGCTTGCACCGCATGTCGACCCTGCTGCACGGACGCGGCAACGCAAAGACCATCGTGTGCCCCTATCACGCATGGACCTACAATCTGGACGGCAAGCTGCGCGGTGCACCCGCGATGACGCAGAACGAAGGGTTTTGCAAAGATCAATACAAGCTGCCGCAGGTGCGGTGCGAGGAATGGCTCGGCTGGGTTTTTGTCTGCCTTGATTCCAACGCCGCACCGGTGGCCGATCAACTGTCGGAGGTCGCGCAGATGATCTCTGGCTATGACATGACCAACTACTCTGAGTCGTTCTGCGAAGAACACGTCTGGGACACCAACTGGAAAGTACTGGCCGAGAATTTCATGGAAAGCTATCACCTGCCCGTCTGCCATGCAGGCACGATCGGCGGGTTATCCAAGCTGGAAGACATGATCTGCCCGCCGGGCCGTCCCGCCTTTAACTACCATACCATTCTGAAAGAGGAATCGCTTCGCATTGCGATGGCGCACCCAACAAAGAATGACCGTTTGAAGGGCGAGGAGCGCCGCACGACCTATCTGCTGGCACTCTATCCAAGCCTGATGATCACGCTTACGCCGGGCTATTTCTGGTACCTTTCACTGCACCCGAAAGGGCCGGGTCAGGTCCACATCCGGTTTGGTGGCGGTATGTCCAATGATTTCTCCGATGATGCCGACACGGACGAGAACTTCGCCCAACTCAAGACCCTGCTGGACGACGTAAATGTCGAGGATCGGGGCTGCACGGAAAAGGTCTTTCGTGGCCTGTGTTCAGATGCGGCAACCCCCGGCCACCTAAGCCATCTGGAGCGTCCGAACTATGATTTCGCGCAATACCTGATGGCAAAGATTGATGCAGGGCAAAGGACATAACATGGCACATACGCGCATTCGCCCCTTTAACACTCGAGAGACCTATCCAGAGCAGGCATTGGACAATGATCTGTGTCAGGCGGTCGTCACGCACGGGGGCAAGACAGTCTGGATGCGAGGCCAATGCCCGCAAAACCTCGACGATGCCGTCAATCTCGACAGCCACGATCCCGTCGAGCAGACCCACAAGGTCATGCAGAACATTCGCCAGTTGATCGAAGAAGCGGGTGGACAGATGGAGCATCTGGTCAAGGTGGTTGTCTATATTACCGACGTGCGCCACCGCGAAGCAGTCTATCGCACGATGGGCGCATATCTTCAGGGCGTGCATCCGGTCTCCACCGGTTTGGTGGTGCAGGCGCTAGCCCGGCCCGAATGGCTGGTGGAGATTGATGCCACCGCTGTGATCCCGGATTAAGCCGATGACATTTTCCCTTGTCGCGCGCTGCGCAGAAACCGGCATGCTCGGTATGGCCATTTCCTCGTCCTCCCCGGCAGTGGCAGCGCGATGTGCCTATGCCCGTGCTGGCGTGGGTGCCGTTGCAAGTCAGAATATCACGGACCCCACCTTGGGGCCAAAAACACTGGGTCTTATGGCACAGGGCCTGTCTGCGCCGGAGGCGGTGAGTGCCGTAGTGACCGAGGCCGCGCATGTGCAATACCGCCAACTCTTGGCGATTGACGCAGCGGGGCGCACGTCCATCCATTCAGGTGCAAACGTGCTCGGCAGCTGGAACGAAGCACAGGGCCACGATGTCGCCTCGGGTGGGAACCTGCTAGACAACGACCGCGTCCCTGCCGCCATCGTCGCAGGGTTTGAGACAGCGACGGGCCATCTTGGTGATCGATTGATTGCGGCGATGCGCGCAGGCCTTGCGGCTGGCGGCGAAGCCGGACCGGTCCACTCAGCAGGCCTTTTGCTGGTGGACAAGGTGTCATGGCCAGTGGCCGAACTGCGTTGTGATTGGACGCAAGGCTGCCCCATTGAGGCGATTGCAACGGCTTGGGACGTCTACAAACCACAACTGGATGACTACGTACGCCGTGCACTCGACCCCTCAGAGGCACCGTCTTACGGCGTGCCGGGCGACAGTTAACACAACACAAACAAGGGAGGCCGCGATGGGCTATTTACAAGATAAACTTCAGAACGTCGCAGCCCTACCTGCGGACCGCCCAATGGGAATGCCCGGAGCATTCTACACCTCGCAGGAACAGTTCGAACATGAAGCGCGCACCGTATTGCGCAGCGGCTGGCACTGCCTTGGCCGCGAAGATGAAATTCCGGAAATGGGCGATTTTTTTACCGCGCAACTGCTCAATGAGCCGCTCTTGGTGGTGCGCGGAGAGGAAGGCATCGTGCGGGTTATGGCAAATGTCTGCCGTCACCGTGGCATGCCGCTGGCGGAAGGCCGAGGGAACACCAAGCGTTTTGTGTGCAGCTATCACGCGTGGACGTATGGCCATGACGGGGCACTATTGCGTGCTCCGCGCATGCAGAACGCAGGCTTTGATGCCAAAGGCTGCAGGCTGCCTGAACAGAAGGTCCAGCTTTGGAACGGATTTATTTATGTGACCCTCGACCCCGATGAGCCGGACTTTGAACATCCGGAGCTGGATGTCTTGCTTTCGCCCTATGAGACGGGATCTTTCCGGTTGGTACATATGGCCGAGGAAGAATGGCACACCAATTGGAAATGCCTTGTTGAGAATTTCATGGAAGGCTATCATCTCAGTGTTGTGCATCCACGGACATTGCATAGCTACACTCCCACGGGCCTGTCACGCAAATTGGTGAGCGGGGACGGCTATACATCGTATGCTGCCAATTACCCCGATAGCATTGAGTCGCGCGGAGACGGCGCGACCGGGCTAAGCGATGCAGAGCGCAAACGATCCACACTTTTTGCCAAGTTCCCCACGCAAGTTGCCAGTCAGGCGGCCAGCCTGCTGGTGTCTTTGTCGATCTTTCCGATCCATGCCGGTTTGATCCGCGTGAAATGGACCATGTCAGTGTTTCAGGACTATTTGGACTGGGACACCGTCCAGCAACGAATTGCCCTGTGGGAGGAAGTGAACCGCGAAGACCGCGAAAAGCTGGAGCGGATGCAAGTGGCATTGGCCTCCGCCCATGCGGCCGAAGGGCCTTTGGCGGGAGATGACTACGAAGGCACGATCCGCGATTTCCAGACGTGGCTTGCCGCGAGGGATGCGAGGCTACCCGCCGAATAATATGCTCACTGGTCCTTGGTCGGAAAACCTGTTTTGGTGGGAACTGATCGATTTCAAAGGAACAAAGCTTGCCCCGTTTTACCTTCAGGCAGTTGGAATATCTTGTTGCCGTTGGTGATACGGGCAGTATCGCCCGTGCGTCAGAAAACCTGAATGTGTCCTCGCCCTCCATCTCATCGGCTATATCGCAGCTGGAAGAAGAACTTGGAATTGCGCTGTTTGTGCGGCAGCACGCGCAAGGCCTGTCGACCACAAAAGGCGGGCGTAGGGTGATTGATCAAGCAAAGCACGTCTTGAAGGAGGCCGCGACGATAGCCGACATTGCCTCTGAAGTATCGGGTATGGTGCGTGGCCCATTGGCCGTGGGATGCCTCGTTACTTTTGCGCAACTTGTCCTGCCACGCATGCGGGCTGGTTATGAGGCGGCCTATCCAGATGTCCGCATCGAACAGACCGAGCTGAACCAAGCTGAAATCTTCAGCGCACTGCGGCGCTCTGACATTGATATAGCACTGACCTACGACATGGATATCCCCACAGACCTGCATTTTACGGGCCTTGTGCGACTGCGCCCTTTTGCGTTGCTCAGTGCCGCGCATGACTATGCAACAAAAACAGAAATCGCTATCGAAGACCTCGCTGATCTGCCAATGGTGCTGCTGGATTTGCCGATCAGTACAGATTATTTTCTGTCGCTGTTCGAAGCCGCCAAACAACTTCCCCGCATCGCCGAGCGCACGCGCGACATGGCGGTGATGCGCTCGTTGGTCGGAAATGGCTTTGGCTATTCCATTGCCAATGTGCGACCGAAAAGTGATATTTCTCCGGATGGGTTACCGCTGGCTTGCATACCCATTGCAGGCCCAGTGCGGTCCCTTCGGATGGGATTGCTGACCTCCCAAGGGGCGGAAAAATCTCGAACCGTGCGGACTTTCATGGAATTCGCCAGGGATCAGGCCTCCTCTGGCGCGCTTGAGCCCGTTGGCGGTGAGCCTTTGAAATGACGCTGTCACTGGACATTCTGGACCGGCTGATTGCCTTTGACACTGTCAGTAACCGGTCCAACCTCGACCTGATTTCCTATGTTGAGGATTTTCTACGCGCGCGACAATTTCGGGTACACCGCATTCCCGACCTGACCGAGGAGAAAGCAGGCCTTTACGCTGAGATTGGCCCACAAACGGACGGCGGCATTCTACTCTCTGCACATTCTGATGTTGTTCCAGTGCAAGGACAGGTGTGGAGCCGGGCACCCTTTCAACTGACGCGTGATGGGGATCGGCTTTTCGGGCGCGGCACGACGGATATGAAAGGCTTTCTGGCCGAGATGCTCGCGATTGCCGATCTCGCCAGCGACAAGGCCCTGAAAGCGCCGCTGAAATTGCTGATTTCCTATGACGAAGAGATTGGCTGCGTTGGCATCGGGCGGATGAAAGAGCGCCTGAAACCCCTATTGGGATGCCCCGAATTGGCCATTGTGGGCGAGCCCACCGAGATGCAGGTTGCCAATGGCCACAAGGGAAAGCGCTCGTACACTGCACAGGTCACAGGTCAGGCGGGCCACTCAGCACTGGCCCCAAAGTTCGTGAGCGCCCTGCATCTGGCGGTGGACTATGTGGCCGGACTGCGCAGTTTACAGGACGGATTGAAACAAGATGGGAGCCGCGATGACGGCTATGACATTCCCTACAGTACGATCCATGTGGGTCGAATGCGCAGTGGAACAGCGCTGAATATTGTCCCTGACAGCGCCGAAGTATTATTCGAATTTCGACATCTTGCCGAGGACGATCCAGACTATCTGGAGCGCAGGATAGCCCAAGCAGCAGACGCCTTGACAGGGCCCCATCCAGAAGTCGCCAGTATAGAATTACAATCACTGGCGGCCTATCCTGGCTTGGCGACACCAGTTTCAAGTGCGGCAGTGACTTTGGCGCGAAACTGGTCCGGTGGGCAGATCTGCAAGGTGGCCTTTGGCACCGAGGCCGGTTTCCTTTCAGAGCTCGGGATTCCAACGGTAGTTTGCGGTCCAGGCTCAATGGTGAATCAAGGACATAAACCTGATGAATACATCTCTCAAGCACAACTTCTCAAATGCTCGAAAATGCTCGTAAGAGCTGTCAATCACCTGCTATAGTCGCGAGACTAATGTAATACTGGCCAGTACCTTAAATTGGGATGGGCTGTTTTGGCAGCGAAAAGATGCATGAATTCGAAAAAGGCGACCATTATTTGGATTTGCGGGATCTGTTGTGTTGCAGTCTTCGCTCTGCATTATTCGGACACTGTGGTCTCGCTGATGTCAGATAATGTTGATAACACTTCAAGAAATACATTTTTCGCTATCATGGCGTTTCACTAGGCTCCAGACTAATTGATTTATAACCAAAACAAGATGGTAGCTGCGAGGGCGATTGCAAACAGAAATACCTTTGGACATCGGTCGTATCGGGTAGCGATCCGTCGCCAGTCTTTCAGGCGACCGAACATGATCTCAATCCGGTTGCGTCTTTTGTAGCGCCGCTTGTCATATTTGACGGGCTTGTCGCGCGATTTTTGCCCCGGGATGCAGGGCGTTATTCCCTTATCTACAAGGGCCTCACGGAACCAATCCGCGTCATAACCCCGGTCCCCCAATAGCCAATCTGCGGATGGGAAACTATCCACGAAGTCTCGCCCCGGTGTAATCGCTGACCTGGCCTGCGGTCATGAAGAACCGGATCGGCCGTCCAATCGTGTCGGTAACGGCATGCAACTTCGTATTCATACCACCTTTTGTCCGTCCTATCAGACGTCCACGCCCCCTTTTTTAGCCGCAGGCTTGAGGCTGTACGGTGGGGGATCAAATTTGTGCGATGTCTCCTCCCGTCGCGTGACTCTTTCGATCACTCGGATACATTTTTGTAGTGCCTTCGATAGAGATACGCGCCTGTCCAAGCCTTGGGTGCAGCTTGTTCGCTAAAACCCAAGCCATGAGTAGCCCTGCACCACCTGCAACGAAGATGCCAGAGATTGGCGAAACCAGTAAGACCAGCCAAGCAGCGCCAGGCGTCAGAATACCCGACACATCTCGGAAGCTGGAATATATTGCGGACATTTCCGTACGCTCTGATGGCTTGACGGCGAGCAAGAAAGGCAGGCCGGCGCACACGTCCAACAAGATCAGGAAAAAGGAACCAGCCATCAAGCAAACAACGGCAATCGGCGGAGAGGCATGTGGCGCGCCAGCCACCAGGAACAAAAGTCCGGAGATCAAGAACCCGATTCTCACGGCCTTCTTGACGGACCTGCGCTGTATGAAACGGAACATCAAAGGTGTAAGGAAAAGTGCGCCATTTGAAATCGAAAGCACAATCCCGCCCAACTGCTCGCCCAATCCGTTTTCGAGGGCATAAATCGGAAGATACACGACATAGACCCACCATCCGCATGATCGGATCACGGCGAAGGTCCAACCTGTAATCAGGCGTGGTTGTTCCGCAAACCTTCGAAAGTAAGCGAAGGGATTAGTGGGCGCTGCCCGGCTCTTGGTGATCAACTTCCCATCTCCAAGGCGCATTACGAGAAAGACGAGAAGCATCGTCAACGCGGCGATGGCTGCGATTAAGAATGGTGCTGGCCGCCACCAACCAAATAGAAACACACCCAACACGGGGCCAACCGTCCATCCCAACGCACTGTAAAAAAGCCGCGATGTTTCGAGCTTTCCCAGCTCAATTTTTGATACATAATCAAGCACATACGCGTTGAAGCATACAAAGGTTGTAACTGTGGCAAAGGTCGTGAACGAAAGCCCCACAACGACTGCAATAGGGGCTTCAAAGCACGCGAGTAGCGCTCCGATTGCAAACATTATTGTACCGGCAGCGTAGACCCACCGTCGCGGCACATAGCGGATAATATAAGGAACCAATAAGCCAATAATCAGTGAGCTCAAACCAATGAAGAAGTAAACTTTGGACACGACGCCAACATCTTGCAGGGCTCGGTAAATTATAAGAGGAAACACCGAAATCAGTATGCCTCTGGCTATCGCTTCAGTTCCCGCCAAAACGGCGAAACCGCGAACACTCGGCGCGGGTGCATGGCGAAGCCATTCTGGGATTCGACGTTCGTGCATCAGGACTACTCATCTGGATAATTTAATAAATCGCAGGTTTCGTGTTGCTGTGCATTTCCAGTTGCGACCCAATGTCGTTTTTGCGCAAAAACCCCTTTTCTACAATATGCCGAGGCACTGAGCGGACGTTGTTTAATGTGGTCGTATTTTGCCTGTTTAGTCGGAAACGTGGCAGCGCTTTACAGGAATTCTGCCGAAAACTATCCAAGACAATTTCAAATGGTGGCCAAAATGATGGGCGTTCATTCTATAGTAAGCGGGTTCACACCCAAAGAATGCGATGAGATCGTTATCGCAACGAATGTGGCCCCTTCGCGAGAAGCGTTGCTTATCGGTCAGAACCGCGATCACAATCTACGCCGCTCTGACTTGGTGTGGTTGGATGAAGTCGAAGGCATGGGATGGGTCATGCACCGGCTTATTGACGTCGTCCGAAAATCGAATAGGGATCGGTTTGATTTTGATTTGCAAGAATTTGCAGAAAGCCCGCAAGTCGCAACCTATCAAGCGACGGAGGGCGGGCATTTCAAGTGGCATTCTGACATTGGTGATGGGCCAATTGCGCGCAAACGCAAGCTAACTTTGGTCGCCCAACTCAGCAAACCCGGAACCTATGACAGTGGCGACCTGGAAGTGATGCCCGGTGCGCATATCGTTGGGGCCAGTCGTGCACAGGGTTGTGTCACCATCTTTCCAAGCTTTCATTTGCATCAAGTGACACCCGTGACCCAGGGAACTCGCCATTCATTGACTGTCTGGGCCCACGGTCTGGCATTTCGATAATCACAAGAGGGGGCTTGGTCGCATACTCGACGTAAACCTACCGGTTAAAAAAGCTCTTTTGCGCCAGTGAAACAAATGTTGGGTTTTGAGCGAGGTTGTTTTGAAGGTTACAGCTCCAAACGTGCTTTGGGGCAATAACTCATTCTAGAGGAGTGTATGATGAATGAATTGGATGTGGACGCGCTTCGGATTTTGAAAGCTGTTGCTGAGGAATATGGGAAGGTTTTGACCCTTTACGCGGTTGATGAAGTTGATGTTTGGGCTATCGATGAGCTCGTGAGATACGGGTTAATCAGCGTCCGACAGCTTAACAACGCTGATGAATTGACGCTGACGAACGAGGGTGAATGGTATCTGGAGAACCTACTGGGTAAGTAAAAAACAAGCTTTCTGTCTGTCATGTTGCTGTTTTTCAGAGGTGGTCGCGAATTTTCGGACCAGTCGTTAAGGTGGATCACATGACGAAAGAACTGATCCAGAATGAAAAACCGAAAGAACCATTCGCCTGAATTCAAAGCCAAGTTAACCCGATCTCCAAATGTGATTCTGGGCGAATTGCTTTGGAAGCTGCAAGTTACCCAAATGATCGCCCAATACGGGCTAAGGATGTTGGCAGCTGTCTGCCTGAATGTCCGGTTCTTACGCCGCGCGGCGGCACCGGATTTTACGCTCCTACAGCATTTTGCACGCAGCGAGCGCACGCAGCACGAATTTGCTACTTCTGCTGTGGGCTC
>TARA_B110000503_G_scaffold26807_1_pt1 | contig 10631 bp, 15 predicted proteins | sample TARA_B110000503 | Tara Oceans TARA_B110000503 (sample SAMEA4397472) | marine metagenome | biome: Polar Biome; feature: [SRF] surface water layer (ENVO:00010504); material: water (ENVO:00002006), including particulate matter (ENVO:01000060) such as... | depth 5 m
ATCGAAGATGTAAAGGTAGAGATTATAAAGTACCTTGTTGCTCAAAATGCTGCTGCAGCTTTGGAGACAAAAGTTGATGCATATGTTGAACAGCTAAAAAATGGTGCGACCATGGAATCTATTGCAACGGCTGAAGAGTTAAGCTGGCAGCAGTTTGATGAAGTGTCTCGTGGTTCAAACTTGGTGAGCAGTTTGCTTGTGCAGTCTGCATTCCGCATACCTCGTCCAGAGTCTGGTGTTCGTTATGGCATAGCGCCTAGCTACAGCGGCGACGTGAGTATCATCCAGTTGCAAAGTGTGACTGATGCAAACCCTGAGGAGCAAACTCCTGAGCAGCGTGTAGCTTTGGTATCTGCGCTAACTCGGTTGCAAGGGCAGGCCGATGTAAAGCTACTTGAGAGTTCACTTAGTAGTCAGGCAGTGATAGAAACGTTCTAAACAGTGAGTATTTAATTGAGTCCACAAAAAAGGCAGCCAAGGCTGCCTTTTTTGTTTCTTTAAGAAAAGTTTTACATATCTTTAACGGCGTAAATGCCATCTACGTTACGAAAGTAACCTTGGTAGTCCATACCAAAGCCATAAACAAAACGATCTTCTACGTCTAGGCCAACAAAGTCGGGCACGTAATCTACTTTACGGTCATGAACCTTGTTAAGTAAGGCTGCAGCATAAACTTTTTTAGCGCCAGCTTCTTTTAAGTATTCGCAAATGGCTGCAAGGGTATGGCCCTCGTCATAAATATCATCAACCACAAGTACCGTGCGGCCACTAATATCAGTACTTGGACGTGCTAACCATGAGAGATTAGTACCAACACTTTTTTTGCCGTAGCGTGTAGCATGTAGGTAATCTGTTTCTAGAGGGAATTGTAATTTTAGCAAAAGTTGCGCCATAGGAATCATGCCGCCATTGAGCACACATAGCACTAAGGGCATTTCTTTGGACAGAGTGGTAGTGATCTCTGCTGCCATGGTCTCAATACTTGCAGCTATGGCTTCACCTGTGACTAATAAATCCGCCTGTGCGTGAACAGCTATGGCTTCTGCGTATGTGATCGTCATATTTGTGCCTTACAAAAGTGATGTATTATATCTTAAAACAGCGATCGGTAGACGATTGATTTAAACGATTAATTTAGACTAAAAGATGAGCAGTCAGGGCTAGTGAAGATAAGGTAGAATAGGGTACCAACCATTGTATGTAGTTAACCTGAATTATGAACACAGACATTAATCACATTCTTGTAAACGGTGCTCAGATTGCTTTTAATAAAATGCGGCGTGCGCAGTCATTTAATGCACGGTTGTATTATTATGCTGAAATTGGTGTTTATTTAGAAGTTTCCTTGTCTCATGGTGCAGGAATTACGGCTGAAAGCCATGATCAAATTGATGAGATTTATAAGCAAGCTACACATTTCCATATGAGCGAAAATAAACGGTCACGGCTGGTTAGCTAACTCATTATGTCTCAGGTTAAAGATAATCCCTTCGATATCGACGAATACCTTAAGCAGTTGCCACTGCGCCCAGGTGTTTACCGTATGTTTGATATCAGTGGCGAGGTACTATACGTTGGTAAGGCGGTTAACCTTAAAAATAGAGTAACTAGCTATTTTCGGGGCAAGAGTCACAACGCTAAGACCCAGCTAATGGTGTCTAAAGTGGATTCTATTGAAGTCACTTTAACCCATAGTGAGAGTGAAGCATTACTGCTAGAAAACACCCTGATCAAGCGTCTCAAACCGCCATATAACATTTCCCTCAGGGATGATAAATCCTACCCATACGTCTATATTTCAGATCAGCACGACTATCCTGCAATGCAATATGTGCGTGGAGGAAAGACTCGTAAGGGGCGCTATTTTGGCCCCTATACCAGCGCTGGCGCAGTGAGAGAAAGCCTTAATCTAATGCAGCGTATTTTTCGTATACGCCAATGTGAAGACGCATTTTTTGCTAATCGCAAACGCCCATGTTTACAGTTTCAAATTGGCAGGTGTAGTGGCCCTTGTACTGGCGAGATTAGCCAGCAAGATTATGCAGCAGATCTGCATCACGCCACTTTATACCTGGAAGGGAAAAATCAGCAGCTATTAGATGAAGTGACCGAACAAATGCATTCAGCAGCTGAGCAGCTTAAATTTGAATCTGCAGCCCAACTTAGGGATCAGCTAGGGTCCTTACGGCAGATGCAAGAGCAGCAGCATGTTGTTTCAACGCGTGGCAATTTGGATGTATTTGCTGCAGCTAGTTCACAGGCTGGGTTGTGTATTCACCAACTAATGGTGCGCTCTGGACGGGTAATCGGTAGTAAAAACTTTTATCCAAAAATGGGTTTAGAAGAAGAAAATCCAGCAGTTCTTACTGCTTTTCTAGGTCAGTACTATTTATCCGGACAGCATCGAGACGTGCCAGATGAAGTGCTTGTTAGTGATGCCCAGGATGCTCAGCAAACCATTGCCTTAGCTATTGCTGATCGGGTTGAACATGGGTTTAAGGTTATCAGTAGTGTAAGAGGGCCTCGAGCTCAATGGCTTCGGCTTGCTCAAACCAACGCCGACCAAGCCTTACTTAGTTATGTGGCTAATAAACAAACACAAATTTCTCGTTTTTCAGCGTTGCAAGAGGCGCTTGATTTACCACAAATGCCAGAGCGTTTAGAGTGTTTTGATATTAGCCACTCTAGTGGCGAAGCAACGGTGGCCTCTTGTGTTGTATTTGATCAAGGTGGCCCCAAAAAATCAGACTATAGAACCTTTAATATTGAAGGTATCACGCCAGGCGACGATTATGCAGCTATGTCACAAGCTATTACCAGGCGTTATACACGGTTGAAGGAGAATCAAGGCGTCATGCCAGATCTACTTATTGTGGACGGCGGAAAGGGCCAGATTACTCAAGCTATACAGGTGTTATCTGAACTTCAGCTACAGGACCTTTATGTTTTAGGTGTGGCTAAGGGCGATACTCGCAAAGCTGGATTTGAACGCTTATTTAATGGCTGGACAGGAGAGGAAATTGCTTTACCAGACGATTCATCCGCGCTGCATTTATTACAGCATATTAGAGATGAAAGTCATCGGTTTGCTATCACTGGACATCGTGCACGAAGAAACAAGAAGCGCACTCAGTCTAGCCTTCAACAGATAGAGGGCGTTGGGCCAAAGCGGCGACAAGCTTTATTAACTCATTTTGGTGGTATTCAGGATGTCACTAAAGCGAGTGTGGATGAACTGGCCAAAGTGAAGGGGATTAGCGCTGATATGGCCGATACCATTTATCGTTCTTTACGGGGCGAAGAAGGATAGGCTAAAATGATGTTTCACACACACTTCATGATGCCAAACGTTTGATTATGCTAAATATCCCTAATTTACTAACGCTATTTCGCTTGGTGTTAATTCCATTTATTTTAGTAGCCTATTATTGGCCTTCAGAAAGTCGCTATTTATTGGCATCTGGCTTGTTTATGCTTGCTGCATTTACAGACTGGCTTGATGGTTTTTTAGCAAGAAAACTCAATCAAACCACACCCTTTGGTGCATTTTTAGACCCCGTTGCAGATAAGGTGACCGTAGCGGTTGCTTTGGTAGTGTTGGTTGAATCTTATTCAGAGCTGTGGCTTACGTTACCTGCAATCATCATTATTAGTCGTGAAATTGTGATCTCGGCCTTACGTGAATGGATGGCCGAAACAGGCAAGAGCGCACATGTAGCTGTGTCTTATATTGGCAAGGTAAAGACTACCATGCAAATGGGCTCCATCGTTTTCTTATTAGCAACGCCTCCTGGCACACTTATTTCTACCCTTGGTTTAGTGATGCTCTATGCTGCTGCAGTACTTACAATTTGGTCTATGGTGCTTTATCTATCAGCAGCATGGTCTCAGCTTAAAAAAGGCATGTGATTAATATGGCTAGTACAGATTCAATTACGGTATTATTGGTTGATGACCACGAAATTGTTCGTGTAGGCTTTAGGCGATTAATTGATACCACCCATGATATTAAGGTGGTGGGAGAGGCTAGTAGTGGTGAAGAGGCATACCTTCTAGTGGGCCAACTAAATCCAGATATCACTATTATGGATATTAATATGCCAGGTGTTGGTGGTTTAGAGGCCATTAAGCGTATATGTAAGCGTAGTCCTAACGAGAGAATTATTGCCCTAACAGTGCATGAAACTGAACCTTTTCCTACTCGAGTATTAGCTGCTGGTGCCAAGGCTTATTTAAGTAAGCGCTGTGTACCCCAAGAGCTTATCCAGGCCATCCGTAAGGTTCATTCGGGTGGTAAATACATTACCACCCGTGTTGTTCATGAAATGAATAAGACGCCAGGTGCTCAAGAGAAGGCTATTAGTCAATTAACAGCAAGGGAGTTTCAGGTTTTTTCCATGCTAGCAGAAGGGCGCTCAGCTGTGGAAATAGGTCGGGACATGAACTTAAGCCATAAAACAATTCATAGTCATCGAGCTAATATTATGAAAAAGCTTAAGCTTGAAACTACTGCTAGTGTTGTTCAATTTGCAATATTGCAGGGTATTATTCAGGGTTAAAAAATGGACACAAAATACACTACAAAGTTTGTTTTTTTCTGTGCACTTTCCTGCGGCTAACGGCAATGCCAAATAAAATGGCTACTAATGCGATCATGTCATGCCAAACCATCAACTCTCCTAATACTATAGCTCCTGTGAAGTACGCCACTAAGGGTATTAAGTAGTTGATGTTTGATAGGAAGGTAGGCCCGGCGCGGCGAATAAGCACAAAGAAAATAATAGCAGCCACACCTGTAGGGAAAATTCCAAGCCAAATAATAGTAAACAAAGCTAGGCTAGACGTTTGTTGCCAATCTATGTCGAGTACTGAAGGCCAAAGTATTAAGCTGATAATTGCCGCGCACATAGTTACGCCTGTACTGACTACAGCGGAGCTATAGGTAGGTAAGCGACGGGCAATAATAGAATTTGTAGCATAAAGAATGGCAGCAGATAATACTAATAAGCAGCCAGTTAAGCTGTTTTGAGAGCCTAATATAGTGGGGCCTAAAATAAGTGTGATACCGCTTATGCCAAAGACAAAGCCTAATAATTTATTTCGATTAAGATTTTCTCCAGTGATAAAAAAGTGGGCCAAAATCAAAGTCATCAGCGGCATGATAGCCATCAATAGGCCAGCCATACCTGATGTAACAAACATCTGGCCTTTGGCGATAAACCAAAAAGGCAGCACATTGCCAACAAGGCCCAAGAGCATAAAGTGTGCCCAAGCAATTGGTTTGCTTGGTAGTCGCTTGCCTCTAGCCAGCATGAATGCTGTAAGCACAGCAGCACCAATTGATAGTCGCAACACCACAACTTGGTCAGGTGTGAAGGACTGTAGACTAACTTTTATACCTAAAAAAGACGTTCCCCATAAGGCCACAAGGCTTAACAATAAAATCCAGTTAATAAGCTGTTCGCGTTGCTGTGGCACTAGTCGTTTTTCTCTTCATTTGTGGAGGGTAGGTCTTTAACCGTTTTAAGTTGGTTAAGTAGTTCTTTGCGAGTGTTGTCATTGATCATTATTTCAGCAACTTTCTCTGCTGTTGTTTCATCGATACCTGCAGTTTCGACTAGGTCAGCAATGAAGTAAAGGACGTCAGTACGGTTATCTAAATCCTTTGCCAGTTTAATGTCCATGAACTCTCCGATTGCTATGCCTGACTTATTGATGACCTGATGTACTGTGCGTATTGTCATGGTGTGTCCATAATTTTATCTACTGTATGTGCGTACAGTATAGGGCTCGAGGAGATGAATAACTAGCCAATATTAAAGAAGTTTCTGAAGTTTTTATGTTAATTTATATATTATTTAACATAATATACATTATGCGAAGCTAAATATGGATTATAAATGAACCTCTATGTATACTTGTGCACACAAATCTCCTGTTATTTTGAATAATATTATTGTGGCTAAAACTATTCCAAAAAACGTAACGTCCAGTGAGCTCTGTCCGGTGCCCAGACGCCTAAAACAAGCTCGTATTAAGCGTAATCTCTCACAACGTAGTTTAGGAATTGCTGCAGGTATTGATGTGGCATCAGCAAGCGCTCGCATGAACCAATATGAGCGCGGTAAGCATGTGCCTGATTATGAAACTTTATGCCAGTTGGCATTTGTGCTCGATGTGCCAGTACCGTTTTTTTACGCCAACGATAACGAAGCAGAAATATTACTCAATATGGCGCTGCTATCGAATAAGCAGCAAATTTTAGTGCGTGATTTAGTTAAGCGTATTAATTTCAACTAATAAAAAACCAACTCAATTTTTCCATTAGCTGGTTTTGACTAGTAAACATTTTTTATTTGCTAGTGGCTTCCGCTGCGGCGTCTTCTGCCATGAACTTGCGTAATAGTTTGGCGCCAATAAAAGGAAGTGCGATACAGCCTAAAAGCACTGCCATACTTGCAGCTAAATAAACTAAAGTGTATGTGTCAACCATAGTGACCTCCATAAAATTGATAAATAATAGAGCGTAGTAATAGATCTAATCTATCTAAATTAGTGGCCTAAAGATCTATTGGTAGCAATTAGTTGACGCTGTAACGGTGGACGTATTGGCCGTTAGTGAGCGTGAATAAGGCCTCTAGGCCAGCGTGCTGTACCGGGGCGATGTCTGTAGCTGCGCAAAGGTTTTGCTGGGATACGTACGACTCATGAGCGCTACCATCTGTTAACAAGTGGTAGAAAGGTTGATTTTTTTCGATATGTGGTAGACCCAAACTGGTCATTGCCTTACAGGCTTCTTGATACCATTTTTCATCGAGTGAGTACTCAAAATCAACATCAAATATAACGCCACGAAAACCATAATGCTTGTGTTGCACTACTTGACCGATGTTAAATTGCGCGATAGAGGCTTGCATTAATATACATACTCAGTACTAAACGGAACCACATTATACGCCTTTTAATTAGGCTCTACAAAGCGTCTGCGTAGTCATATACCCACTATTATTGTAACTGCTATAATCGGCACTATTGTTAATTTTTAGTGATTAGTCTGTTGGTATTTACAAAATATTGCGTAAATACCCTAGCTTCTACAGCTAGTTAGACTACAATGATTACTAATGTTTAAACTAGGATGACATTCATGCAAGATCAAATTCAGTTTTCTAGCAATTCTCAAGAATCTGCTTTAGCAACCAACAAAGTATTGCGTAATACCTACGCCCTACTTTCCATGACACTTATTTTTAGTGCCATTATGGCCACTGTGGCTATCGCCAGTAATGCGGCACCGGTTAATTTTATCATTCAGTTGGTAGTGATGTTCGGTACTTTGTTTGCTTTGCAGAAGTATAAAAATTCTGCCATGTCTATTCCTCTGGTATTCTTTTTTACTGGATTTCTAGGCTATACCACTGGGCCTATTGTTAATTTTTACTTAGGTATGGCTAATGGTGGTGACATCGTTATGACTGCCCTCTCTATGACAGGAATTACCTTCTTAGGCTTATCTGCTTATGCTGTTTCTAGTCGCAAAGATTTCACCTTTATGGGTGGCTTTTTGATGATTGGACTGATCCTTGTGGTTATTGCTTCATTGGCGAATATCTTCTTTGCTATTCCGGCATTATCATTAGCCATTAGCGCTGTAGGTGTGTTGGTATTTTCTGGCTTTATTTTGTATGACACTAGCCGTATGGTTAACGGTGGTGAAACTAACTACGTAATGATGACGGTAAGCTTGTACCTAAATATATTAAACTTGTTTTTGATGTTGTTGCATCTTACGGGTGCTCTTAGTGGCGATGACTAATTAAGAGCAGCGACGATTAATTAACAGCGGCGACATTAACTTTGATTAATAAGCTAACTGTTCACGGAGCCCCGCCTTTTTGGCGGGGTTTTTGTATATGTCTGATTTAAATACTGTTGTATCCCCTGCTATAGATTCTACGCCTATAGATTCCACACCGTTAACCTATGCGATTTTGGTTCGTTCTGGTCCTGACCAGCAAAGCCAAGCACTGTCTGCTTTCCACTTTACTAAAGAGCTATTTCTGCAAGGTCATAAGGTGCTTAGAGTGTTCTTCTATCAGCAAGGTGTTCATGTGGCTTCAAAGCTACGAGTTGTGCCGCAGGATGAGCTTAACTTAACGGCTCTTTGGCAGCAGTTAAGCCTGGAATATGATCTAGAGCTTAGTGTGTGTATTGCTGCAGCGTTGCAGTCTGGAATTGTTGATCAGCAAGAGTCTAGTCGGTATGAACTAGATAACGACAATTTGGCGCCTCAATTTACTTTAATGGGCCTTGGACAACTTGCAGCTGCAAGTGCCGAGAGTGACCGCCTAGTGAGCTTTGGAGGATAACGCATGTCTTGTTTAATGATCCTAACTCATGCACCATATGGCTCTCGAAACGCTAAGGAATCCTTAGATGTGGCATTGGTGTTGGCTGCTTTTGAGCAACAACCAGCGCTGTTGTTTGTTGATGAAGGGGTGTTGCAGCTTCTGCCAAACAGTCAAACGCCCTCTTTACACAAGCATATTGGAAAAATTATCAGCGCCCTAGAAATGTACGATATCAATGAGATTTGGGTAGAGCAAGAATCGTTAGATCTATTTGGGATCTCAGAAGATGAATTAAGCCAATCTGTAACTGTGATTACACGCTCAAATGTTGCACAGTTTTGTGCTCAATACGATCAACACTTGGTATTTTAATAATGGCTATACTTCATATTATCACAAAACACCTTGATGCTGAGGCACTCACCAAATTAGTTGAGCGTAGCAATTCTAAAGATGGCTATGTTTTTATGGATGACGGTGTGTATGTACAGCTTGGAAATAGCTTGCAGGCCTTTGCCTCTAGAGATGTATTTATAATGGCAGATCATGTTGATGAGCGTGGGTTGAAAGCTATGAGTAGCGACAGTGTGGCACGTATAGATATGTCTGGCTTGGTTCAGTTAACTGCATTTTATGCGTCTTCTATGAGTTGGTGATATGCAGTTAGAAACGGACAAAGACGGGTATTTAAAGCATCTGAGTGACTGGAACCCTGAGGTAGCGCAATTTCTAGCGCAGAGTGTAGGTGTCTTTTTAGAGGCTGAACATTGGGAAGTGATTAATGCGTTGCGGGTTTTTTACGCCGATACCGGTGTGTCTCCCGCCATGCGTATATTGGTTAAAATTGTAAAACAAAAAGTAAGCGTGGAGAAAGGCAATAGCATCCATTTGTTAACCTTATTCCCAGGTAGCCCTGCACTATTAGCAGCTAAGATTGCAGGCCTACCACGGCCTACAAATTGTCTCTAGAGCCCTCCCTAGGCTCTCTGCTTACTGAGCAACTATTGCTGGGGTAAGTACAGTAACTCCGCCCATATAGGGTACTAATACTTCTGGCACCACTACACTGCCATCTTCTTGTTGGTAGTTTTCTAGGATCGCTAGTAACGTGCGCCCTACTGCCAAACCTGAACCGTTAAGGGTGTGTAAAAGCTCTGGCTTGCCAGTTTCAGGGTTGCGCCATCTGGCCTGCATACGGCGAGCTTGAAAGTCTCCCATGTTAGAACAAGAAGAAATTTCGCGGTATTTATCTTGGCCTGGCAACCACACTTCAAGGTCGTATGTTTTAGTAGCTGAGAAGCCTAAGTCGCCACCACACAAAATGACTTTTCGATAGGCCAAGCCTAAGTTCTTTAATATGGCTTCTGCATGGTTTGTTAATTCTTCTAAAGCTGCTGTTGAATCAGATGGCTTAACCATTTGCACCATTTCTACCTTTTCAAACTGATGCTGGCGCACTAAACCACGCGTATCACGGCCATGGCTGCCCGCTTCACTACGGAAGCATGGCGTATGGCAGGTGAAACGTAGGGGCAACTTACTGGCATCGACAATTTCGTCACGTACAAGGTTGGTCACCGGAACTTCGGCCGTAGGAATAAGGTACAGGTCTCGTTCGCCTGGTACTTTAAACAAGTCTTCTTCAAACTTAGGTAGCTGTCCAGTACCGCGTAATGACTCAGCATTAACTAAATAAGGCACGTAAACTTCTTCATAACCATGATCATGAATGTGGCTGTTAAGCATGAATTGAATGAGCGCGCGATGTAGTCGAGCAAGATCCCCCTTAAGAACCATAAAGCGAGCACCAGTGACTTTAATGGCTGCACCAAAATCTAGGCCTTCAAGTGCTTCGCCTAAATCAACGTGGTCTTTTACAGTAAAGTTAAAGCTTGGTTTGTCACCCCACACTAGCACTTCTTGGTTGTCATCTTCACTTGCACCCTGAGGCACACTGTCATGAGGAATGTTAGGTATTTCCATCAACAAAGCACTTAGGTCGTCTTGTACTAGCTTCAACTGAGATTTTTTATCATCTAATTGTGTGCCGAATGCACTTACCGCCGCCATAACAGTGGTGGTATCTTGGCCTTGAGCTTTAAGTTTGCCTATTTCTTTAGACTTTGAATTACGGTCGCTCTGTAAGTTTTCGGTATCAATCTGTAACTTTTTACGGGATTCTTCTAAGCTATTTAGCTTTGCTATATCAAGCTGAAACCCTTTCTTTACTAATTTATCAGCCACTTCTTGTGGATTATTACGAACCAACTTTTGGTCTAA
>TARA_B110000503_G_scaffold111208_1_pt1 | contig 10622 bp, 11 predicted proteins | sample TARA_B110000503 | Tara Oceans TARA_B110000503 (sample SAMEA4397472) | marine metagenome | biome: Polar Biome; feature: [SRF] surface water layer (ENVO:00010504); material: water (ENVO:00002006), including particulate matter (ENVO:01000060) such as... | depth 5 m
AGATCGCAAATAGTCTGAACCACTTCAAGATTAGTTTTTTCGTTGTGGCCACCAATATTATAGGTCTCACCGACTTCACCCTCAGTGACGACCTTAACTAAGGCTTTTACATGGTCTTCAACATACAACCAGTCACGTATTTGTAATCCATTTCCATAAACAGGCAGAGGCTGACCATGAATAGCATTAAGGATTACATGTGGAATAAGTTTTTCTGGAAAATGGTATGGCCCGTAATTATTTGAGCAATTAGTAATTATTATAGGAAGACCATAGGTGCGACCCCAAGCTCTGACTAAATGATCTGACGCCGCCTTGCTTGCAGAGTAAGGCGATGAAGGTGAATAGGGTGTCTGCTCGGTGAACAAATCGTCAGTGCCTTCCAAATCACCATATACTTCATCAGTGGATATATGATGAAAGCGAAATTTTCCCTTATCAGCTTCGTCTAGCCCGTAGAAGTATTTTCTTGTGACCTCGAGTAAATTAAAAGTCCCAGTGATATTTGTATTGATAAAATCAGAGGGACCATCAATTGAGCGATCAACATGACTTTCCGCAGCAAGATGCATTACGTAATTGGGCTTAAACCTAAAAAAGGCATTCCTTAGCTCATTAAGTTCACAGATATCAACCGCTTCAAACGAGTATCTTTCACTCGTTTGCACCTCGTTAACTGAGTCAAGATTACCCGCATAAGTTAGCATGTCTAAATTCAAAATATGAAAATCTGTAGAGTGGATAATATGACGAATCAACGCACTCCCGATAAACCCAGCACCACCGGTAATTAGAATTCTCTTGGTACTTATTATATTAATTGGCATCTCTGCATCTCGCAATTGGTTATCAGGTTATAAACTATACATGTGCTGCAGTGTGTCTTTTATTTCGAGGGAAAATCCCGAGCCAAGTAATTGTTCCATTTTAGCTGGATTACCTCTAAGTATTTTGACTTCATTGGGCCTAACAAACTTCGGGTCCGATTCGACACAGAGCTTTCTACCACTAATATCACTCATAATGTTTATTACATCATTCAGGCTTATAACTCGACCTGAGCACACATTTAAGATGTCAGATCTTAATTCAGATTTTAGAATTAGCGGAATTAGCCTTAAGAAGTCCCTAACATCATTAAATTCTCTATATACATCTAAATCACCTAACTTCAAAACACTTTGATTGTTTTTATATGCTGCAACAATTTTTGGAATCACGAATTTTTGATCTTGACATCTCCCAGTAAGATTAAATAATCTCAGTATGCCAATATCAAAATGATCAAAATATTGCTCAGATGCTTTCTCCATCAAGAGCTTTGAGCATCCATAGGCACTCGAGGGGACCGGGGTAATGGACTCATCTAACATCGGAATATTCGAATTTCCATAGACTGTCGCGCTACTCATTAGCAGACTCTTTTTCGGCGGAATCGAAAGTTGCCGAATCGAGTCTAACAAATTGAGCGTACCTACTACATTCACGTCATTGATCATAGACTTATCATCAGCACCAACAAAGGAAATACCAGCAAGATGAACTACGTAATGAGGCCTCACTTCCATTACCCTAGTTTTTACAGATGCCTTATCTAATAAATCACAGTTCAAAGCAGAACAGTGGAACCCTAAATTTCGAAGATGAATCAACAAATGACTACCTAGAAATCCTTTATCCCCAGTTATTAAAATTCTGCCCGGCGACTCAATTGGCATTTCTAACCATATCTGCGCTTACCATAAGATTACACAATTCTTCCAAGGTGGTTTTTGGCTCCCAGCCAAGTACTTGCTTTGCTTTAGATGCATCCCCTATAAGTAGCTCAACTTCACATGGCCTGTAGAACTTTGGATTTATACTCAAAACTTTCTTTCCTGTTGCCAAATCTATAGCAGTTTCATCAACTCCTTGACCATTAAATGATATATCTATACCGACAGCGGCAAAAGATAATATAACGAAGTCTCTAACCGTTTCAGTTCTGTTTGTAGCGAGAACGAAGGAATCAGGCTGATCTACTTGGAGCATTTCATACATACCCTCCACATAATCCGCTGCATACCCCCAATCCCGCTTTGCATCAAGATTACCAAGCTCAAGAGAATCAAGCTTACCTAAGGAAATCCGAGCAACAGCATCAGTTATTTTCCTAGTAACAAACTCAATCCCTCGCAAAGGCGACTCATGATTAAAAAGGATGCCACTTGAAGCAAATATGTCGTATGACTCTCGATAGTTTATTGTGATCCAATGAGCATAAAGTTTTGCTACACCATATGGACTCCTTGGATAAAACGACGTTTCCTCAGTTTGAGGAACACTTTGAACTTTACCAAACATTTCTGAAGTAGAAGCTTGGTAGAATTTGATTTTTCGATCCACAATCCTTATCGCTTCGAGTAAGTTTAACGCACCCATACCAGTTGCTGTTGCTGTAAGAAAAGGTTGGTCAAATGATACACCTACGAAGCTTTGAGCCGCTAGGTTGTATACTTCAACCGGCTCTGAGACCTCTAAAACTCTAATGGCAGAAGATAAATCAGACAGATCAAACTCTAATAAGGTTAAGTTTGGATGTTCCAGTATGCCTAAGTACTCAAGCCGCCAAAATGATACGCATGATGTTCTTCTGTACCCACCAAAAACTTTAATGCCTTTTTGGAGCATATATTTAGCTAAGTACGCTCCATCCTGACCGGTAATACCGGTTACTAAAACACGCTTCACGTTGATAAGCCTCCATCAAGTATTTGTTCATAAACTGATATATGGTCGCTCACTATTTTGTCGTGAGCGTACTTTGATTGAATCCAACCAAGTGCTCCATTACAGAACTCTTGGTATTTGGGGTTACTGCTAATGAATTCTGCAGCCTCAGCGATAGCCTTGGGAGCGTTAACTGGTACGTTTAAACCAGTGACCCCATGTTTTCCCACATGAGATACGCCTGATCTTGGAATTACTGTGCAAATAACGGGTTTTGACCTTGCAAAAGCTTCCAGCTGAACCATTCCGAACATTTCACTTCGGACATTTGAAGGTAATACAAAAATTGAACAATAATCCAAATAATTTATCAATTCTTCGTCAGTCAGACGCCCAAGTAAATGAACTCTATCCTTCAATCCATGGACTTCGATAAATGAAATAAGATCACCCGTATCTGGTCCTGTTCCACCAATCAGCACAACATAATCACGTGATAAAAATTTGGCAGAAGAGATTAAGCTATCAAAACCTTTATAGTAAACATGCCTGCCGACCGAAAACAAAACTTTTTTGTCTCCAAATTTTCTACGTAACATTGCAACAGCTTGTTTATTGACCGGTCTATCTGTTAGCGTAAAATGATCGAATATGTAAGGGATAACAAATTTTTTACCCAAAAATAAATCAGAATAATCCGACTCATTCACGTGGGATTTAGTCGCCCCAATAATAGCAGACGACCTATTTATTAAGCCTTTTAAAAAAGGCCTATAGAACTTCGAAAGAATTTTTTGTCGAATGATATCACTATGCCAATGCAAAACTATCTTGGCCTTTGGCCGACACAAAAGTAGAGCCAAATGAGCTATCGGATTTGGGAGATGTACATGAATAATATCATAGTCGTCTCCTATTTTTTTTAGGCTTCTGAAAAAATCAAGCGAAAGGCAAGTTGATCCAAATTTCAAAATCGATCTGGCTCTTATAACTTTGAACTCGAACTTTTCATCTGACTCTTCAGAGTCATGAGCAAAACACAATACGTCGCACTCTACTTGGTCGTTATTAAGCGCCTGGGCAAGGCTGAGCGAAACTAGCTCAATCCCACCTTTATAAGGGTGAAAGAATTTACCCAATTGCAGTACCTTTATTTTTTTCCTCATCATGTCGACACCCATGAGATAGACCCTGTTTCTTCAAAAGTAAACGGCACAACATGACCAGAAAAAGAATGCAAAACGCGGACAATATCAGGTCTTCGCTCAGCTTTAACCATAAACATGAAAAACCCGCCTCCTCCCGCACCGGATATTTTTCCAGCGACACCACCTGCTGCCATCACTGCATTATATATTCCATCTAACTTTGGGTTAGAAACCACATCCGAAAGTAATTTCTTTTGAGCCCATGAAGCATCAATAATCATTGCGAAACGATTAATATCGCCTAAAAGTAATGCCGATTTAAGATCCTTAGCATCGTCTTTTATTTTCAAAAGTGCTTTTGTTGTGGCGGAGAGACGGTCACTAGAAGACTCAATTTGCGCTGAAATAATCGATGCAGAATCACGCGAGGTTCCAGTATAAAAAAGCACGATTGATTGCTCGAGCTCTCTTATCATCTTGGACTTCACTCTTAACGGATTGACTAATACACCGGAATTGCTAAACTCGATAAAGTTGAACCCGCCAAATGTTGCAGCATATTGATCTTGCTTTCCTCCTTGCAGTTTCAGATCTTCCCTTTCAATTCGATATGCCAAATTCGCAATCTCATATTCCCCTAACGGCAGACCAAGCCATTCTGCAAATACTTGGATTATGCAAACCACCATAGTCGACGATGTTCCAAGACCAGATCCAGGAGGAGCATCAGCATATGTTGTTAATTTGAATGATAGTCTTTTAGTTACAGAGAAGTCAGAAATAAGTCTAGCTAAAACGCCTTTATGAAGACGGAGAGGATCATTGTCCGACATATCTGCGATTGAATCAAATGTCTCACTTTGTTGCAGATCTGGAGCTTCAAAAATTATAAGGCCAGAATCTAAAGGCTCTAAAATAGCATGGGCATATAGCGAAATAGTACTATTAAGAACACACCCACCATAATCGTCACAAAAAGGAGGGACATCCGTTCCGCCACCTGCAAGACCTAAGCGAAGCGGAGTTCGAGCGCGGTATTTCATTACCATAACGACTTTATCCTAAAATTATTTTACAAGAATCCAATAAGTTTTTAGCTTTATAGTACTTAAAATTATTTTTATTGACTACTGGCACCCGTTGTGACCCAACTAAAATACTTCCCACTAGACCACACGTATTACCCGCCTGAATATCACTTAGTTTGTCCCCTATCAACCAGCTTTGACTTAAATTTATATTGTGGTCACCAACCGCTTTTTGGATCATTCCAATATTAGGCTTCCGACAGCAACATTTGATTGTCAGCGACTTTATAACTCCTTCCGTTGGATGGTGAGGGCAATGATAAATTCTAGATAAATCAATATTTTCTGAAGCAAAAACTTTAACCATATGAACGTTGAGTCGGTCTAAATCCGATTCACTATAGAACCCCCTAGCTATGCCAGCTTGATTAGTAATAACTATTAAGATAAACCCATTTTCCTGAAAATATCTCATAGCATCAAAAACACCGGGTATTACAGAAAATTTATCTATTTCATAAACATATCCGTAATCCTCATTGATTACCCCGTCCCGATCCAAGAAAATCGCTTTATTCAAAATAGCGCCCCCGATTCTGGCAAAGTCGCTTGTAATCGTCAGGAACACCTATATCAATAAATGAACCATTCAAAACTCGACCACAAAGTAGCCTCATACTAGCCAATCTTGGAAGCACCTCTAATTCAAACGAGAATTTATCAGCTGAAATTTCGCTAAAGGCTTCTTGGTTGACTCTGTAGATACCTGCATTAATAAGTCCCTCGGAGGCACTTTTTTTTTCACCAAACGAAGTAACAAAGCTATCATCAATCTCTACTCCACCATATCGCGATCTATCAGAAACCTTACACAGACCCATGGTACATCTGAAACCACCAGTAAGTGGCTTTAACATTTCGCTTAGATCTCCGGATACGATAGTGTCTCCATTTATAACTAGAGCTTCAGATAGATTCGAACCAAGCAAGGCAAGTTTGATGGCGCCTCCCGTCAACAAGGGCTTATCCTCAACAACATATGAAACATCATATTCGTTTTGCAAGGATCCAACATAATCAATCACCATTTTAGCATTATGCCCTAATGAAAGCACAAACGAGGTAACCCCCAACTTACAGAGATGCCGCATCTGACATTCAAGGAACGTACTATCACCAATAGGTGCTAAGCACTTCGGTACGCCATGCAAAACACTGGACAATCTCGTGCCCAAGCCACCCGCGAGAATGACGCAAGGATTATCCATGATTTCTAGGGTCATAATCATGGAAAATTGCCTGTTCTACCGCCCCACATAATATATGGCCTATCAATATGTGGCATTCTTGTATTCTAGCGGTATTCTCCGAAGGCACTCTTATAACCTTGTTTGCTCTCTCTTCGAGAGCGCCACCCAAACCACACAGTGCTACTGAAATCAAACCCAAGTCCTCACATATATCGAATGCTGCGATAATATTTTTAGACGTTCCAGAGGTCGTAATACCAACAAATATATCGCCTGGTTTTGATTGAGCCTCCAATTGACGTTTAAAAAGATTTTCATAACCATAATCATTGCCGATAGCGGTGAGCATCGAAGTGTCTGTTGAGAGTGCAATTGACGGCAAACCTGGCCTGTCAAATTCAAATCTACTTACAAACTCAGCGGCCAAATGCTGGGAATCAGCAGCACTTCCACCATTGCCGGCGAACAATACTTTATTACCTCGTTCAAACGCCGAAATGAATATCTCAACAACTTCTATGATCTCATTCTTCGCCATATTTGACTCAAGCAAAGCTTTCTTAACAGATATCGATTGTACTATTTGATCTTGTATAAAATTATCTATTTCACTAGTTAACATAATGGTTTACTCGCAGATTTATTTTGAATTAGGATTCAAGAAGAGGGACGTTCAGAAAATTTCAGGAGAACAATCATACCAGTAAATAGGATAATGGAGTCATGTCCACTAGTATAGATACCAGACAGCAACAATAGAGCCAGTGAGAAACGTGACCTGGGATCTTTATAATCAACTAATTTAGAAAACCGATAGAGAATAATGATAAAAAAACAACCAAATAACATTAGAAAGTCAAGAAGCGTTGACTTTGAAGACAAGGCGATCATAGAGGTGACAATTTCGCGTATCTCCCCTGAATTGACTAAAAAACCTTCCGATTTCAAAAGCACTTCTTTACCAAAATGACTTATTGCAGGATAGAACCCGTAAAACCCGTAACCAAATGGATTTAGCATCATACTGAACAAAACAGTTATAACTAATGTGGCTCGTGTTGAAATGGAACTAAATGATTCAAGATCATAAATAAATATATCGGTCAATGTCGGCAGTAGCGTTAAGATAAAAATCGGCATTAGAATCAAAAATAAAACAACATATTTCCTCAAAAGAAGAGCATAAGCATAGCCGATTAAACAACCGACAAAAGTTCCTTTAGATTGAATCAATATTGCTAACCCAAACAATATTGCAATAAAAATATTAAATGATAAAAAAGAAAACTTTTTGTTAAAACTATAAAGTAGGAAGACTATAACGAGATACCTCAAAAGCATCGCAGAAAATTGAGACGCCTCAGATGAAAAACCTCTCGGTCGGCCAGACTCATTAATAGAATAACCACTGCCGAAAATTAAAGATGTCATTGACGTAGGCAATAAACTAGGAAAAAAATCATTAAGAATTCCGGCAAAACATATCAATAAGCCGACCAAAATTCCATATAAAATATGGTTCGTTTTGATATATCCAGAAAGAATAAAGGGCGACAACCAAAAAACCGACAATATGCCTAGGGTAACAGCCTTAGAAAGAAACAATGGTTGGTAGTCAAACAAAAATCCCGATAAGACTGACATAAAGATGCCCATACCAACCAAGAGTAATGATAACTTCGAGAAGTTGCCCCAACGTGCATGCCCAACACAAACAAGAATGAAATGGAGAAAGAGTGGAATAGTTAAAAACAAGACCCCTGGACTAGCACCCAAATAACCAAAAGCAGCTGGTTTATACACTACTGAAAAAGGCAGTAGCGATAACGCAGTAGCGAAAGTGACTGAGATCAACCATGAAACCTTCATTTTTAAGTTATTTTACCGATTGTGCCACTAAGGTACTTAGTTATTGTCTCAGCAAATCTTTCCCAACTAGCATGTTCTTCAACAGCGGTCCTTGCCGCATTTGAAATATTATTTGAAAATTCACTATCTGACAAAAGCGCGATCGCATTTTTTAGGTCATCTACATCATCAAATTTAAGAATATTTACTTGATCTTGGAAGTAGTCTGTACTGTCCACGTCGAGGGACGATGCTATGACAGGTAGATAATTGGCCATGGACTCTAATATTTTCTTACGAATCCCACCTCCGACATAAGTCGGTGATACTAGTGCAAGAGATGAGTCAAACAACTCATCCAGGGACTCAACAAAACCAACACACGAAACCCTTAGATCACATAACTCTTGCTTGCTAAAAGAACTGGCATCCGATAATTCGTCAAGTGTAACTCCAGTAATGGTGATTGATACATCAGGAAATCCACCACGTGAATTACGTTCGGCCCAGACGGTCTCTAAAAAAGACACAACATTAAAAACGCTTTGTGTAGCTTTTTTATTTAACAGGATTAAAAGGTTGTTATTTCTCTCACAAATAGTATTTACGCTGCGCGTAGGGATGGGAGTACCCTCTGGAGCCACAAAGAACGATCCTGATTTAAGTTCAGCGGTTGCCATCTCAAAGTCCGTAGTTGTTAAAAATGCCACACCATCAGCTTTATCCCAAATTCTTATTTCCTCGCGTCTTGTAATGTCTGCAAGTATCATAGCAGCCATTTTTTTAATGCCCGATAGAGAGTGGGCATAACCTTTTACTAAGCCATATTCGATATTATGCTCCCTCAGAATAATTGGACATGTCCAACCAATTGAATTTTTGAGGAATTCAGCCACATCAAACATATGTGGGTGGCAACAAATAATAGCATCAAAATTCAACAACTGAAGAGCAACTTTGAATTTCAATAATGACTCTCGAGTACTATATTTCTTGAATTTATAGGGTTTTAAACAAAATAAGCTCTTTAAAATTAAGACCGCGTTTTCCTTAGGCTCAAAGGCTATAGGAACGGATATGACTCCAATATCTAGATAGTTAGCTGAAATTTCTTTGCGAATCTGCGATGTTGGATATGCATAGGTTACTTGAGCATCCCTGGCTAGTGCTCTTATTGCGCCGTGAATTCCCTCCCTTCCCCCATCAGTAGGTGGAATTACTTCTTGAGGGCCTAGAACCAGATATCTTTTCATTTTATTAACTTCAAACCAGTAATGAAAGTTTTTGTAACTCTGCAGAACTTATAATAATAACCATAATTAGTCGGAAGCAAAACACCGCCGCTTTTAATGATTTCCGCAGATAGGATATGCTCTACTGAGACAGATACCGCTTTTCGTCTTAAAAAATCAGACCTTAAATTATGACTCCGACCGGCCCATGACCACGGGTTATGAGGCGCAAAAACATTTAGATACAAAACGCGTTCCAACGCCGGATATTCTTGATATTTGGAACGAAGCCAATCATGTGAATCTTCAAAGTCCGGCAAGGATAACAAAATGTCTTCAAATATACGATTGGCAGAATTGTTTAACATAAAACAAAATGTCGAAAGATGTTTACTAGATCTATACCCACCTTCATGAAATATGGCGTCCGTACTCGGGTTAATAGCTCCCACCGCAGTAGGAAATGGCGAGGAAGCTACACTATCCGCACAATCCCGTATCCTTTCGAGCACTATTCCACTGCAATGCTTTACAAATAGTGTGTCGTTAAAATATAAAAACGCGTCAGACGTACTTTGCTTATCAATAGCCGCTCCATAGGCAGACATATCAAACCACAAATCATTACTGTAAATCATTTCATTGGGAATCGAAGACTCAGGTTCCTCTTTCACTAGGTCAATATTTACTGAACAAATTTTGTCGAATTTGCAATCAAAAACATCTCTAATTAACTTTGTTTTTTTAGAAAACTGCCTCGAAGTAAGATAAAACTTAACACCGTTTATAGTAAGTCGAGCCATTCTTTAAACCTCCAAATGGGACGGACGCCGAACAATAGAAGGCAGAACCACTTCGTCTTGATTAATAGTCACCCCTGCAGTGATAATCGAATTAGCACATAACCAACAATTTTCGCCAATGAGGACAGGACTGCATTTTTCTTGAAGCGATTTCCTAACTACATCTTCACCCTTAAAAATATGGTTTGAACTATATATCTGCGAATTAGGACCCATCATCGAATTTGCCCCTATTATCACTCCGCCCATTCCTTGGATAATAGCGCCCCGTCCAATGAACACATTATTTCCAATAGTAATCTCACCACCATGCGAATTAATATAAGCCCCATCTTCAATTGTCACGTTATCACCGATATTAATAATACCGTCACCATCAAGGACAAAAACCACTCGCCCAAGTATTCTAGCCCCCTTCCCGAATCTAATTTTATTAACATCACCGCGTATAAGCGACCAGTCGTATGCCAAACCAAAGTCTTTTATTCTGGATAAGTTACCCGTACACTGGTTAAAAATAAAAAAGTATCTTAAACACGAAATTAATTTAGAAATCATACTCGACCTTTAGAGTAACGGCATTTAATTGTCCAAAGACAAATAA
>TARA_B110000503_G_scaffold22_1_pt1 | contig 10611 bp, 9 predicted proteins | sample TARA_B110000503 | Tara Oceans TARA_B110000503 (sample SAMEA4397472) | marine metagenome | biome: Polar Biome; feature: [SRF] surface water layer (ENVO:00010504); material: water (ENVO:00002006), including particulate matter (ENVO:01000060) such as... | depth 5 m
AGGTTTATGATGCGATATCCTAAGGAGAAACGCATGATGCTGACGGGCCCCAATTGTGCGGGTACCATTTCGCCGGGGAAATCAATGGTTGGCATTATGCCCGCTGCGATTTATCAGCCAGGCCCAGTGGGTATTGTTGGGCGCTCGGGGACCTTGGGTTATGAATGCGCGGCTCAGTTGGCAGAAATGGGCCTTGGGGTGTCCACCTCGGTTGGTATTGGTGGCGATCCGATCAATGGCTCAAGCTTTCGCGATATCCTTGAACATTTCGAACGTGATTCTCAAACTGAAGTGATTTGCATGATCGGTGAAATAGGTGGCCCACAAGAGGCTGAGGCTGCAGATTTTATTAAAAAAAGCCTGACTAAACCCGTCGTGGCCTATATTGCGGGCCTGACCGCCCCCAAAGGTCGTACTATGGGCCATGCGGGGGCTATCATCTCCGCCTTTGGGGATAGTGCGGCGGAAAAGGTCGAAGCGTTAGCCGCGTCGGGAGTATTTGTGGCCGATCAGGTCTCAGATATTGGTCATTTGGTTAAAGAGATTTTGTCCAAACGCAGCACACTGGGTAGTTAGGATAACACCCTATAGCCATGGTTAAAAAATGCTGCCAGACTGGAGAAAAAGCCCGTTTAAGGACCTCCCCATGTTCCATTCTTTGACGCCACTTATCCAGCACGGAACTCTTCGTGTGGCGCTGAACTTGGGCAATCATGCTCTGGTACAGATGGCCGGCGATGTGCCCCATGGCATGGCTCCCGCACTTGCGGCACAATTAGCGCAAATCCTGGGCGTTCCGATGCGGCCCGTCTTTTATGAGGGGGCAGGCAAAGTCTTTCAAGATGCCTCCAGGGATCAATGGGATGTTGGATTTTTGGCCATCGATTCCCAACGTGCCAAACAAATCAGCTATACGCGCCCCTATCATCGGATTGAGGTCACCTACGCCGTGCGCAAAGGCGGGCCCGTGACAGATGTGGCCATGGCTGACCGCGACGGTTTGAGCGTTCTCACAGCGGTGGGTTCGGCCTATGATATGTATCTTGCCGCCCACCTAAAACACGCCATACATGACAGGCTTGGAACCCCAGCTGAAAGCTTTGCAGCATTTAGCCAAGGGCGCGGTGATGTGGTGGCAGGGGTGCGCGCCTCACTCGTACAGTATTTTAAAAATGATCCTTTGGTCACCATCCTTTCAGGCGTGGTAACGACGGTGGATCAGGCGATGGTCTTGCCAGGGCCCCAAAATCCACTGATTGGCGCGCTTGATGCATTTGTGGCCGAGGCGTTGACCGATGGGTTGCTTGCTCCCTATCCTGGCTGAAGGTGCGTATGTTCTTTGCCAAAATTCCGCTTTCCAGATGACTTCAGCCCCATTTGATGCGACGTTTGCGACGCCTGTAGTTACATCGGATTTTGCATGCCAACCCGCATAGATTATATCGGAATTGAAGCCTTTGTTGCGATTGCGCAGCTTGGAAATTTTGTGCGCGCCTCTGTGCATCTTAACCTGTCTCAAGCCGCCCTAAGCCACCGTATCCGCAAGTTGGAAGATGACATAGGCACCCGCCTTTTGCTACGCACTACCCGCGAAGTGTCACTGACCGAGGCCGGGCAAGAGTTTTTACCGATCGCGCGGCGCAACCTTGAGGCTCTGTCAACCGCTTATAGCGCCGTGCAGACCAAGGCGAGGGCCCAGCAGCAAACCTTAACCTTTGCCTGTCTGCCAACCATTGCCCATTTTTATCTGCCCCGTGTGCTGGAAGCCTTTGCCATAAGCCACCCCTATATAAGCATTCGCCTGCAAGAACAGCCAGCAGACCGTGTGCGTGAATTAGTGATCTCGGGCGAGGCTGAGTTTGGTGTTATTTTAACTGGAGTGCAGCGCTGGGATCTGGAATTCAAAGAGGTGCGCCGCGAAGATTATCATCTTTTGGTCGGTCCGAACCATCCTTTGGCCAAGCAAAGCTCGGTGTCACTTGCCGATCTGGCGGGCGAGCGATTCGTGCGCATCAACACCCAGTCCACTAACAGACAAATGGTTGATGATTTTTTAGAACCGGTGGCTGGCAATATCGATTGGCGATACGAGGTGCAAAACGCCGCCATGGCCATTGCGATGGTGATGCAAGGCGTGGCGGTGACAATTTTGCCCAGCATCTCGGCACGCCTAAGTGGCTATAGCTTAAGCAGCTTGCCCTTTTCTGATATCCAAATCTCGCGCACCTTGGGTATCGTCACTCGGCGTGGGGCACCGCTGACAGCAGCGGCGCAAGCGATGCGCGATCAGATCATCACAGCCCTGCGCAGAGATGATTAAAGCCATACTTATGGCGAACAGTTAGGCTTGCTTTTTGGCCCAAACATCGAGGTTGGCCATATTTTGAGGCACGCCTGCGACATAGGCGTTTATTTGGTCGTATATATCGTTAAATTGGAAATCCAGCTCATCTTCTGTGACATAGCCGATATGGGGGGTGGCGATGACATTTGGGTGAGTAACCAGTGGATCTTGTGGGTCGGTTAGGGGTTCGGTCTCAAAGACGTCGATGCCTGCGCGTCCTGGGCGCCCTTTATTAAGCGCTGCCAACAGCGCGCCTTTTTGCAAAAGCTCGGCGCGGGATGTGTTGATGAAACTGGCGGTGGGTTTCATGCCAAGCAGATCATCTTGCGTGATGATGCCGCGCGTTGTGGGTTTTAGGCGTACGTGCAGGCTGATGAAATCCGCGCTGGAAAAAAAGACCGCACGGCTTTCGGCCACGCTCTCACCGTCGGCCAAAGCCCGCGCACGCCCCTCGTCCGAGGCCCACCAAACCACCTGCATCCCAAAGGCCCGCGCATAGGCAGCCACGGCCCGTGCAATGCGCCCATAGCCATAAAGCCCCAAAACCCGCCCTGCGACGGTTTGCCCAACGCCCATTTGCCAATGGCCCGCCTTAAGGGATATGTTTTGGGCGATGATCTGACGGGCGCAAGATAAAACCAGCGTCCAAGTCAGTTCTGCCGCCGCGACGGAATGGCCGTCATTATGTAGGTTTGAGCAAAGCAGCACATCGTGCGCAGAGCATGCGGCCACATCGACATGCGGATAGACGCTGCGCTGGCTGATCAGGCGCAAATTTGGCAATTTGGCCAAGAGCGGCGCGGTGATGGCTGTTCGCTCACGAAACAGAACTAAGGCCTCGGCGGTTTGCAAACGTTGGGCCAAAAGCTTTGTGTCGGTGACATGGTCTGTCCAGACGGTCACCTCATGCAGGGCCAGTTTGGTGAAAGAAGGCAAATGGCGCAGCGTGTCAAACCAATCGTCTAGAATATGCACTTTCATGCTAATATCCTTTGTGCGGATGGGCGCGCGCCATGACGGGTGAGGCCACGCGGTCGGAGATGGGAAAATCCAAAAGTGTAACGCCAGAAATGCCGTCGATCAGCGCAGGCAAATCGGCCAGATCAGCGACCTGATGGCCCTGCGCGCCAAAACCCCGCGCAATCGCGGCCAGATCGGGGCGCCCGAAGACCGCACCCGCATCATTCAGCCCATCGGCGCGCAGTTTATGGATCTCGGACCCGTAAGCCCCGTCATTGAGGACGCAAATCACGATCTTAAGCCCGTGGCGCGTCATCGTCTCGAGCTCTTGAATATGCATCAGCGCGCTACCGTCGCCGTCAAAAAGCACAACCGTCCCTAAAGGGCGTGCGGCGGCCACCCCCATGGCAAAGGCCAACCCGTTGCCTATCGCGCCAAATTCGCGGATGGTTAAAAACTTTTCATAAGGCCGCGACGGCATGTGCGCAAAATAATAAGAGCAGTGGCCCGAAGAATTTACCAAGTCCCAATCGGCGGGCAGATTTTTTTCAAGGGCGGCTACAACGTCGCGCGGATCATGGACCTTGGGTTCAGGAAAGCGGGGTGTGTCGTCAAATTGGGCTGTGGCGATGGTCTTGGCCAGCGCCTCGGTGCGCCAGTTTGGCGCGCGTGCGTGTAGCATATCTGAAAGTGCTACAATTCCCAAATTCGCATCCGCGCGCACATAGCTTTGGGCGGCTTTGCGCCCTTGCGACAGGGCGCTTGGGGCTAGGTCCAGTTGAATGACATGGGCTTGGCCAAACAATTTGCCACCATCACCATTGTGATGAGTAAGGCTGCAGCCTATGGCAAGGACCAGATCCGCCTCGCCCAAAAGCGCGCGGGCGGTTTGCGAGGAAAAGCCCCCCGCAATGCCAATGTTAAAGTGATCTTGCGAAAAAAGTCCCCGTGCGGGCAATGAGGTGGCCAAAAGTGCATCAAGTTTGGCGGCCAATTGCGCGATGGCCTTTGCAGCCTCCACCGCCCCCAAACCAGCCATCATGACGATGCGTCTGGCGTTTTTAAGGCGCAGGGCGGCGGCTTCAATATCGTTGGGATGCGGGGGCAGGGCGCCTACTTGTGGCAGCATCTGCGCTGAGGGGATTGGTAAATCGCTTGGCCCGCTCCAAAGCGCGTCTTGCAGATCAAAGGGCACGCCAATGACGACGGGACGCTGCTCAGTCTGGGCTTGGATAAAGGCGTCGCGCACTTGGGTTGGCATCCGGGCAACACTGTGCAGCGCGTGATAAGCGGCCCCCGTAGCAGTGATAATTGGGCCTTGGTCAATGGCCTGATTATACCAAGCGCGCCCAATCGGGGCCTCGCCTGCGAAAATCACCATGGGCAGTTTGGCACGCACGGCCGCGGGTAAGGCGGTCACAATCTGGGTCAATCCAGGCCCGCAGGTGGTTGTGGCCACGCCGACTTTTCCCGATTTGCGCGCATAGGCCATAGCGGCGGCCACTGCGCAATGTTCGTGACGCACATAGATCATACGACAGCCCTGATCTGCCATGCGAGTTGCCCAATTCATATTGGCATCGCCCAGCAAGGCAAAACAGGTTTCGACCTTTTCGTTTAAAAAAACATGGGCCAATATGTCATATACATGGAGTGTCATGGGATTTTTCTGCCCATCAGCCCAGATGATACCATCACCTCGCCCCGTGCAATCAGACGCGCCGAGCGGATCAGGCCCGCCGATTTGATCTGGGTAGCGTTATCGGTGCGGGTATAATCAACGGTCACGTCAATCACCCCTTGCGGATGCTCAACCGAGATCAGCGCAGGCGTGCCTTGGGGTAAACTGGTCAGCCCGTCGGCCACGGTGCCTGGTGTCAAAGCGCAAGCCGCCACACATTGCGAACCTGTGACCGCCATAGTTGGGTGGGTTTTCCATGGCATAAAATAGCGCACACAAAAACTACCCCCGTCACGCGGTTTGGCCAAAAGACCTATTTTAGGAATGACCGAACGGGTCACATCGCCAAGTCCCATCAAGATGCCCGCTTGTAGACGGATCGCCTCCATCTTAGCGAAAAGCGCTTGGTCGGCATCAAGCTCTTCGGCGGTTTCATAGCCTGTCAGGCCAAAAGCGTCAGCGCGGGCGATCATCATGGGCATGGCCACGTCCATGCAGGTGATCTCAATTCCATCAATCGTGTCGCGTAGATTGCCCGTGGGCAACATGGCCCCACAGTTGGTGCCCACAACCCCCAAAAAGCTGACGTTCACGGGGGCCGAGGTGCCAAAAACACCTGAAATTTCCGTATCCCCCTCATAGGTGACATGGCCGTCTGGTGTTTGCACAATCACATCGATCAAAGCGCCCGTATTCACCGCACGAATGGTCAGTTTTGTCACTGCACCAGTGATGGGTGCAAGCCCCATCTCAAGCGCTGCAGGCCCCACCCCCACAAGAATATTACCGCAGGTCACAGAAAAATCTACTTCGGCCTTATCAACGGCCACCTGCGCGAAAAAATAATCTATATCGACCCCCTCTTCTTGCGAGGTGGACAGCATCGCGACTTTGGTAGTCACCGCCGTGCCGCCGCCCAGCCCATCGATATTATTGGGGTGGGCCGCCCCCACCACTTGGATCAAGATTTTTCCCAGTTGATCTTGATCTTGCGGCAGGTCAGATCGATTAAAGTAAGGCCCGCGCGAAGATCCTCCACGCATAAACAAGAATGGAACGCCAGTTTGTGTCATGATTTCTCTCTGTAAATTAGGTTAGAGGCCAAGGAAGATGTGCGACTTTTTGCAATAAACCAGGCGGGAAGTCGCGTCCCAAGACCCAAGCTAGAAACATGATGAAAGCAATACCCATTGCTGCATAGCCCGTGCTGAGCGCCCAACTGACGCCGCCACGCAGGCGAAAAAACAGAACAAAAAACAACGAAAGTGCGATGACAAGGCCAAAGATAAAGGTGCCCACAAGCAAAAATAAGAACCATGACAACGTTTTCCAAAGCCCGTGGGGAGCATTTGCATCGTCACCACCTGCCTCAAGGTCGACAAACGCATCATCGGTTTCAGAGGTCCTGCGCATCCGCAACAAAAGTGCAAAACAACCTGCAAGTGTGACGGATCCAACCACTAGTGGAAAAATTTTGTCACCAACGCGCGTAATGTTTGAAGCGTCCCACACCGATACGGCAATATAAATCGTGATGCATAATAAGAACACCACTGGCGCTCTTTTTGCACCAGTTGGGGCTTCGATATTTTCCCGAATGTTTTTGGATTGTTTGATCCCAACCCAGATCGACAAAAGCGTCAGCACAAGAATGCTGATAGACAGGGGTGTGAAAATATAGTCAAATCCTGCTTCCCAGCTACGACGAAAACGCGATGCCGCTATTTGATTGGCCATGTTGGCAAAGCCTTCGGCTTGGCCGGAAAGCACAAAGCCAATCAAAAAGGCCGGCCGTGAATAATCAAAACGACGTAGCAAAATGCCCAATAGTCCAACGCCAATAAGTGCGACCAGATCGCTGGTCGATTGGCGTGATTGAAATGCCGCAAAAGCAATTATCATAAAAAGATAAGGGGCCAAAAGTGTAAACCGAATTTGGGTTAGCTTGGCGATATATTTAGACAAAACAATACATAGCCCTGCGCCGATGACATTGGCCAAAGCCAATGACCAAACTATTGTATAGGTGGTCGATAAGTCTTGTCGCACCATATGCGGTCCAGGGGACAGGCCCAAAAGGGCAAGCCCGCCCAAAAACACCGCCATAGATCCCGACCCTGGAATGCCAAAAATCAAGGTAGGCACCAAGCCACCTCCTTCTTTGGCATTGTTCGACGATTCAGGTGCAATCACGCCACGAATATCGCCTTGGCCAAAGTTTTCCCGGTCTTTTGAACTTTGCACTGCAAAACCATAAGCGATCCAATCCACAACTGAGCCGCCAAGCCCAGGAATTATCCCAACTACCACACCTATCAAAGCGGAGCGCGTGGAAAGCCAGACATTCTCCCACCAATCTTTTACCCCTTGCAACCAGCCCATTCCCAAATCACCGGTTGAGGCGATGGGTTTATCTTGGCGCAATAATGAGACAATTTCAGGAATAGCATAAATGCCAAGACCCACAATCACCAATTGAAATCCGTCAACTAAATAAGGAATATCATAGGTTGACATGCGCAGTGATCCGCCTGCGCCCGCAGCCCCGATGGTGCCAACCATCAAACCCATGCCTGCCGCCACAACACCCTTTAGTGGCACTCGACCTGCAAGAATCGCAACCATGGATAGGCCAAGCGCAGTGATCATCAGCATCTCGGGCAAACCAAATGCCAAAATTAAGGGGCGCGCCACAAAGATAAAGCAGGTTAAAACTACTGCCCCCAAAAGTCCTCCAAAAAGTGACGACATAAAGGCTGCCGACAAAGCACGCGCCGCCTGACCCTTTTTAGCGAGGGGAAAGCCATCAAGTACCGTCGCTTGCGAGGCAGACGAGCCTGGAATACCTAAGAGAACTGAGGAAAATGTATCCGAAGTGGGCACCACGGCAATCAAACCCACCATCAGGGCCAAACCTGACACTGGCTCAATCCCAAACAAGAACGGCAAGACCAGACTCAGACCAGCGATTCCACCCAGTCCAGGAAGCACACCGATGGAGAGGCCAAGCAAGACGCCCGCGACCAAAAACATGATTTGTTGGGGGTGAAAAATAAGGGTAAGTGCCTCGCCAAGGGCGGGCAGCGCGGTCGCAAAAATGTCCATTAGAAATGTCCTGTTTGGCAATCTATATCGGAAAAACTGCCCAAATAACCATAGGTCAGTTGGGCAGTTACGCGATTATTGCAGTTTTACGCCGTAAGCATCGTCAAGCCATTTCAACACAAAACCACGGGCTTCGTCGGTGACTTTTGTAGCTTGGTCGCTTGCGCTGCGTCCGCCGTCGCCTGTCAGCTGTGGGTAGACGCCCAGCTCAGTCGCAGCCAATCCCGCAAAGTCAGGACGTGCAAAGATGGTGCGGAATGCTTTTTCATACATTGCAACAACATCAGCTGATGCCGATCCTGGTAGGTAGACCATTTTTTGTGCCGCAAAACCGGACACGAAAAAGGCTTTCCAAGCTTCCCAAGCGACACCTTCGGTTTTACAAGCGGCGGTCGCTTCGCAGACTTCTTTAAAGCTTGGAACATCTGGGAACGTGGGGTCACGCACAAGAACGCCATTTTCATCAAGTGAGCCAAAGCTAAAGGCTGGCACAGCAAGACCTTGGTCGACCAAAGGCACAACGCTTTTTAGGTAAGCAGATGAGGTTTGGTAATCAATATTCGCTTCGCCCCGTTCAAACATCAAACGGCCATCGCCACGACCTTCGATCCCAAAGACAGGGTCAACTTGCAAGCCCAGCATTTGAAAAGACAATAGCGGAACCAGATCTAGCGTTGTCGCCCCTTGCGAACCGTAAAGGAAGAACTCTTCCGTCAGATCGTCAAAATCACCGTCAAAACGCGCACCTAGGTCTGGTGGCAAATAGACCACGCCGCCCGTGCCCGAAGCCAAAACCGGCTGCCAGTCACTATATTCATAGCGCACCCGTGGGTCGTTTAGAAGATAAGGAAACTGTGTGGATCCTGATGTTCCAAAAAGCAACGTGCCGTCATTGGTGTCTTGTTCTTGGAACCAGTTAGCCCCTTCCGTTGATCCCGCACCTGGGCGATAGCGAACGACAACCGTTGGATTGCCAGGCAGTGCTTCGCTTAATAAAGGTGCATAGAAATTCGCCCAACGGGCCGATCCGCCTGATTCCGAAAATGGAATAACAAAGTCGACTGTTTTTCCAGCTAAATCTTGGGCGTGCCCCATGCTTGTGATAGCAGCGGTCACCGCACCGGCGACCAAGCCTATCGTTTTCATTTTAATTGACATGTCTCTCTCCCTTGTCATGACTTGGCACTGCGGGGTCGTTCAAAAAGCGCCGTTTTGTCAGCTGCGCCCGTTAGAAGTCAGACCCGCATGTCCAACGTAGGGCAGGCTTGCATATTTATAATGTTTCAACAAATGCTAATTATGCGACGATTATTAATATTCATGCATGAAAATGGTGGGGCGTGGTTTAGAGCGCACCAAAAGAAGCGCTCCGTGTCGTCATGGGGGGCTGTTTTAAAACGGTTATAGAAAGGGGCGTTAAATCTTTTTAAATTTCAACAAGCGCGCCACCAAAGGTGCGGCGGTGATGACCAGCACGATGCGGGTTAGGTGATGCACAATCACAAAGCCAAGATCCGCCCCGGAAACAATCGCCAGCACCGTCATTTCCGCTTGTCCACCGGGGGCAAAGGCCAAAAACCCCTCAAGCGGTTTGGCCAGACCTGTTTGCACCACAACTTCGGTAAAGCCGATAGCCAAAAGTGCGACCAGCACCACATATGCAAGGCCCGACAAAACATCTCGGCGCAGCTCATGCACGGTGACACCAACATAGCCCACGCCAATGCCAATGCCGATGAAATATTGCGCGGCAAGAATCGCTTCAGCAGGGGGGCGTACATGAATAATGCCCATCAGAGATAGGGCTGCCGTCACTATCAAAGGGCCAAGAATTGAGGCTCCAAATAGCCCGATCTTTTCGCCCCCCTTCCAGCCCACAAAAGCTGCGATTAGCATAAATATCAGCTCTTGGGGGGCGACCTCACTCATCGGTGCACCAATGGGTTGGGACAGGGGTGCGTCAAAGATTTGGATCATCAAAATGGGGGCGGCACTGACCAAAACCAGCACCCGTGTGGCGTGGATCAACGACAGTGCGCGTCCGTCGCCGCCCGCTTCGCTGCCGAAAATCACCATATCTTGTAAGCCGCCCGGCATGGCCGCGTAATAAGAAGTTACCGGATCAAAGCCGCACACGCGGCGGAAAAACGGCACGCCCACCAAGCCAATGCACAAGATATAAATTGGTATCAAGGCCAAAGACATCATCATTTTTGGCAAAAGCGCAACTAAATCAGGTGTGATCGAGGCTCCAACCGCCACCCCCAAAATGGTGCGCGCCCCCACCGCAATCTGCCCCGTGCCCCGAAGCGGAGCGCCAAGCAGTGCTGCAATCAAACAAGCCAGCATGGGCCCGAACAAAAACGGCAAAGGTAGACCTGTCTTATAAAAAGCCAGAGTGCCCATTACTGCTATAGTCAGCGTACCTAAGGTACGAACCAGCGGCGGAAATTGGGACAGAGGGCGCATGAAACAGCTTTCGTTGACAATTATTGTATCCAATAGTATACATCAGGATACA
>TARA_B110000503_G_scaffold57388_1_pt1 | contig 10608 bp, 16 predicted proteins | sample TARA_B110000503 | Tara Oceans TARA_B110000503 (sample SAMEA4397472) | marine metagenome | biome: Polar Biome; feature: [SRF] surface water layer (ENVO:00010504); material: water (ENVO:00002006), including particulate matter (ENVO:01000060) such as... | depth 5 m
CTCGGCGCTAGTGATGAAGAAACAGCTCTTCGTTGGTTGACTCAAAGTGAAGTATTCTACCACGGTCAAGATGTTGAGCACTGGGTTTGGAACAAAGGAATCCTCTTCACTGATTATGGCCGAGAGCTAGTAAAACGATTAGCTCAAATTGTAGATTACGCCTCTTATGAAGAGGAGGCGGCATAAAGTGAATTATTTTCAAATTAAATCAAATTAACCGTTGACATTCGCTTTCAAATGGTATATTATATCTATATACGGTAAATCAAAAGGAACTATATTATGACACGTACACCAGCATATTACGCAACAGTCAAAATGGTTAATGGCAAAGTTGCTCCTGAAGATCAAGCAACAGTTGACGGTATCAAAACTGTTGTTCAGCTTTCAAATTCTATCGGCGATGCTCGTCCACAACGAGTTAAACTTCAAGGCCGCCTTGGTGAAAACAATCCTAACGCTTGGAAGTACCGCGTTGGTTCTTACAAAAAAGGCGGTTACGGTAACTGCCAATCAGTTCGTCTTATAGACTCAGCATACGCTGACGTTTATGTTTATGACCGCACATAAGGAATCATACCAATGAATTTAGATACACTCCGTACCCTTGACAAGCTTCCTCTAGACGCTGCTAAAGAAGTTGCAGTATCTTTAATTGATGTTACTAAAACTAAGAAGCTTGTTCTCAATCGTTTGCAATACGATATCTCAAAAGCTTGGAACTCTGCTGAAGTTTCTCGCATCATGTGGCAAGTATACATGTCTGGTACTGGTCTTGGCACTCTTGGATCAGCTTGGAAAAAGCATTACAAAGCAGCTTAATTAAATTTGGTATAGTAAAGGGCTATACCAAATGAAAGGTTTAGATCATGAGACCTCAAATTCTAATTGACATTGAAAACGCTTTGAAAAAAGCTCGTATTGAAATCGCTAACGACTTTGAAGGTGAAGGACGCATTGGAAGTACTTTTGATGAGAGTACTGTAAAAAAGTTTCTAAAGGCGCACCCAATTATTGGCAAATACATCCTCGACGTGCCTGCTAGAGCACCTGGTGATATGCTTGTTGTAGATCCACAATGGCCTTTTGGTGACAGTGAACAGATGTACGTTGTGAACATTAAAACTTCAAAGGGTAGTTGCTCTAACGGAATGTCAAAACAAGGATTTGTTTATGCATTCACAGATATGGGAATTGAAGAAATTCCAAAAAGACTTAGCTGGTCTAAGATGGATAAGTACTTAAGAACTCGTAAAGTTGATAATCAAGCAAAAGATTATTGGTATCTTTGTGTTGATAAAAACGATTCTTCTAATGTTGTAATTCGTGGTGCTAAACAAATTTGCAACTGGGTAGAGAATTCTAACCCAGCAAATATGCTACAAATCAATTGGAAAAAAGAGTGGGCTAGCGAACCGGTACAACGTAATTATGCTGAAGCATATGATGTTATTATCGGTGGAATTATTAGATGTATTCAAAAAGACTATGATAACATGCCTGCTTTATTCAAGCCAAAATAACAGTTGACATTATTAGTTGGTTGTGTTACTATGACTTGAGTATGCAAATAGGATATAGATATGATGTTTACTGAACAAACCTTAACAGAACTTCGCAACATGGATACGACTTTAAGTTATAATAATGATTTGTCTGAAAAAGAAAAACAAGACGTTAAATACATGTACGAAACAAATTTAGCTCGTCCTGGTAAACGTGATAAAGAACAAGTCTTCATGGATACCCTTCGTGGGTATTTGTGCGAATTAGCTCTTAACCGGTGTCTTACAAATTGTGTTGACAACGCTCCTGTTACTAAAGGGGCCGAAGGGCTATCTTATACGCAACGTAAGACTGACAAAATTATCGATGGTATGCGGGTTGAAGTTAAGTCTTGGAACTCTTCATATATGTATGCAATGCCTATGACTCGAGCTCAGGCAAACTCTATTGATAGCGCTGTTCATATGAATGATTACTTTCTTATGATGAGCTGGACACAAATCAAAAAGCTCAGGTATAATATCAAAGCGCATTTTATCATTAAAGCTAAAGAAATCTACAAAGGGTACAATGTTTTAGATTGGAAATATTCTAATGTAGGTATTGACATTTCAAAGTTTACAGATTATAATGATTACATTAGATTAGAAAATGGAGTATTGAATGAAACACGATAACGGCAAGCCACCAATCAATCTCGTTCCATCTGAAGCTATCATTGCTGCAGCAAACGTGTTTGGTTTTGGCGCAAAAAAGTATGGTGAAAACAATTGGCGTATGGATATTGATAAGTTTCCATATTCGCGGCACTATGCTTCTATTCAGCGGCATCTTCTTGCATGGCATTCTGGTGAAGACCTAGATCCTGAAAGTGGTTTGCCACACACTCACCACGCTCTTACACAAATGATGATTTTGGTTATGTGTGAAGCTGAAGGTATTAACGTAGATGATCGATTTAAGAAAGAGGTAAAAAATGCAAAAAGTAAATGATGTTCGTAACCATTTTATTAATGAACTAAAAGCTGAACGCTTTACCACTGATAAAACTGGCGCTCAAACAATTGAAATGCTTGGCGCATCTTTTATTGCTGATGAACCAGCTATTTTTGGTACTCCTGTTGAATCGTATATTAAATCTGAGCTGGCTTGGTATGAATCAATGTCAACTAATATCAATGATATTCATGGCAAAGATAAAGCTCCACCTGCAGCTTGGCAATATGCTGCTGATGAGTATGGTAATATCAATTCAAACTATGGGCATTTAGTATTTTCTGAAAAGTATCATAATCAATACAATAAAGCTTTCACTGAATTGTTATCTAACCCAGATAGTCGTCGAGCACAAATGGTATACAACCGTCCATCTATTTGGGTTGAATTCAATGAAGGTGGTAAGTCAGATTTCATTTGTACTAATGCTCAAACAGTTTATATTCGCGACAACAAGTTGCATATGGTTTCTCAAATGCGTTCTAATGATGTAGTTTTTGGATATAAAAACGATTATGCCTGGGCTCAATATCTCATGGATAAGTTCGTAGCTGATTTTAACATGCTAGCTAATAACCACAACCTCTCTACGTTTGTGGCAGAACCAATCCAGCCTATTGAAAAAGGTACTCTTACATGGCAAGTAATGAACCTGCATGTATATTCTCGCCACTTCGATCTGGTGAAGTAATATGGATATAATCAAAGTAGAAAATCGTATGAGAGAATTAGTGAAACCACTTGACGAGGCAATTTTTAATTGCGATAGTCGCGAAGAAATTTTGATGCTAGCGTCTATAATGCATATTCGACTAAAAGACATTTATGACGCTCAAATAGGTGAAGAAGGACGTAGGACAATGTTTAAGGATGCTTGTAAATGACTGAAGTAGAGCAAACGTATGAATTTTATGAAGATTACATGCGAAGAATGAATAAAGAAACAGATGAAAAAGATCTAAAATGGCATCACCGCTTTATGGATATGGCTAAGATGATTTCTAATTGGAGCAAAGATCCTTCAAGCCAAATTGGTGCTGTTGCTATTAACGATGAGCGCCGCATTCTTGCTACAGGTTATAACGGATTTCCAAAGGGTATTGCTGACACTGAAGAACGGCTAAATAATAAGGATGAAAAATATCCTCGCATTGTTCACGCTGAAATGAATGCTCTTATGAATGCTTTGTATTCTGGGGTAAGTCTTAAAGATGCAACTCTTTATGTTTATGGATTACCAGTTTGTCCTTCGTGTACAAAATGTGTTATCCAGGCCGGAATCAAGCGTGTAGTAATTCCAGCTACTAAAACTGATAAAGGTAATTGGCAACAAGTTTGGGAAGAACAAAGTTTGCCTATGTACAAAGAAAGTGGTGTACAAGTAACGCTTTTGGAGATATAATATGACTTATGTGGTGACTGACAATTGTGTAAAATGTAAACATACTGACTGCGTTGTTGTTTGCCCAGTTGATTGCTTTTATGAAGGCGATGATATGTTAGTAATCAATCCTGATGAATGTATTGATTGTGGTGTTTGTGTTGCTGAATGTCCTGTAGATGCTATTTTTGCGGACGTTGATTTAGAAGAACCAGATAGATCTAAATGGATTGCAATTAACACACGTTATAGTGATGAGTGGCCTAATATTACTGAGCAAAAAGATCCATTACCAGACGCAGCTGAATGGGATGGTATATACAATAAATTTGAAACATACGTCGAGTCATAAATACTGTTATATGAGATAACTTGAAGGAATTATATTATGAAAGTGGCATTTATTTTTGGCAAAGGTATTGAAGGTTGCGGCGTTACTAAAGGCGCTACAATCTTTGAAGAATGGCTTGTTAAACAAGGCCATGAAACCATTGTCATTGATTTTAACAACGAACAAAAATTTGGTCGTGCTAAAGATGCAGTTTGGCAAGGACCAATTCTTCGCGTTGAAAGCACTCAAACTATTGATGACGTTCCTGAGATCGTCAAAGAAGTAAACGGTTGCGATATTGCCATTGTGCATTCATATCCAACAAGTAAAAATACTAACTATATTGATCGTTTCCGCGAGTTTGTTTCGCGCATTCATGATCCAATTATTGTAGTACATGATCATGCTATTACAAGTAACACAATCAATCGCCAAACGCAAGCTGGTGAACTTTTCACTATGGCTGATATTGGTGTCGTTCAATCGTTTGAAGGCTTTAGCCAACAAGGTTATATTGCTGCTGATGCTGGTCTTAAAGATCGCATCTTAGAAAATCCTATTTGGATGCCAACTTCTTCTTATGGAAAATACCGTAAATCTTTTGAAGAACGTCGTAAGCACTTCTTGTATATGGGCCGTATGTCAACCCTTAAAGATCCAGGAATGATTCCTCGCATTGAGCCTTATCTAAAAGGAGAATGGGAATTGTCTTTGCTTGGTTGTGAGCGTTCTATTTCTTCTATTGGCGATCCAGCATCTAAAACATTAGCCACAGATCCGGCACCTTACCATAAATCTTATCAGCCTAAGATTTTGTTTATTGGTACAAATTCTGAAGGTGAACACTATCTCCCAGGAAAAGAAAAAGAAAAAACCGGTACAACTATGACTGCTTATGATAGTTATAGGTATGATTTTGGTATGGGTGAGCTTGGTTCTTCAATGGCTGCTTGGTGTGGTTATCGCCTTGGAGATGTTAAAGAATATGGCCATCGCATGGAATACACTGTGATTGAGTCTTTCCTTCTTTCTCTCCCAGTTATTAGCCGCCACTTTGCTGAAAATGCTACATCGCCTGAAGGTAAGAAGTGGGGTGAATATTATGGTCCACTTATCGCAGAAGCTGGTAAAGAAGCCGAGCTTGCTGACGAACTTCGTCGTATTATTTCTAATAAAGAAGAATGGATTAAACGTACTGAAGCTTGCTGTGAACTAGTACATAAATTTAATGATATTGATGTTATTGCTCCAAAATTCTTAGAATTTGTATTGACAAAAGGGAAAAGACAGGATAAGATTAACTATATTGAATCTATTTCTGATTATTTTCCATCTGCCGCTGAACGTCGTGCACGTGGTGAAATCATCGTTTCAACAGCTAGTTCTATTTTGAAAAAGAAAGCAATGGTACTTGTTGATGGAAGACAAACTGAAGTTAAAGAAACTAAACAACCTAAAGATGTTGGCACAACCTTGGAGTCATTTTTCTAATGTATCATAAACGAATCGTAGTTGACTTTGACGACACATTAGCATTCCACCAAAATCGCGATTTTAACAAAGCGCTTCCTAATACGCCACTTATTGAAAAGCTTAATGGTCTATATGATCAAGGATGGCAAATCGATATTTTCACGGCACGCGGATCTATTTCATGCAATACGCGTGAAGAAGCTCGCCAAAAGTATGAAGCAAGCATGATTGAATGGCTTAACAAAAATAATGTTAAGTTCAATGCACTTTCATTTGACAAACCTCTTGCTGCGTATTATATTGACGATAAAGGAATTATGCCTGAGGATTTCTTGGAAGTGAATATTCGAGAACTTGAAGGTGGCCTTTCAGGTACAGACATTTATACTGATGGAAAAGTAGTTCATAAGCAAGATGCTAATGCGCATTTGACTAAGCAATGGTTTAATAAAGCTGTAGGAATTAAGACTCCAAATATCCACCGTATTGTTGGCGAAACTATTACAATGGATTATATTGATCATGATGAGAGTTATTTTGAAAATAACTTCCACATGGCTCTTGGCATTATTCAAACAAAACTTGAGATTATGAAGAACCTGGATAATGACAGGTTTAATACTTTTCAAGATTATCGTGATCGTATTCGTGATCATGCTACAAATTCTGGCCAAGAACTTTTAGTAGAAGTAGCTAATGAATTAAATACTATTGATTTGAATCCTTCGTTTGCTCATGGCGATTTTGGCATTAAAAACATGCTGTTTAAAGACTGCAACATGGTTTTGATTGACCCTATATGCAATACGTTTGGATGCACTGAGCTTGACGCAGCTAAGTTCTGCGCCAGTTTAATTATTAACCAATATAATCAAACACATATTAAAAAATCTATAGATTATATGGCTCTAGCAAATGGTATAAATACAAATGTATTACGCACACTAATCAAATCTGAGATTACTCGTGTGTACAAATACCATCCTGACAAAAACTTTATTATGGAATGTGTGAAATATGTTTACCAACATTAGTGAAATCGCCAAGAAAGTTGGCAAGCCAGTTGATGAAGTAAAGATTGGCTTTACTTGTTCTACATTTGATTTGCTCCATGCAGGTCATATTGTAATGTTACAAGAATCAAAATCACTTTGTGATTATCTCATCTGCGGTCTTCTCATTGATCCTACAGTTGACCGACCAGACTCTAAAAACAAGCCAGTACAAACTCCTTTTGAGCGTTATGTTCAATTGGCAGCTTGTCGGTTTGTAGATGAAGTAATCCCATTTACAACAGAACAAGAAATTATTGATATGATTTTGACTATTCAACCTCATATTCGTATTGTTGGTGAAGAATATGAAAACACAGATCATACTGGTAAAGGTCTTTGTCCTATCCACTATAATAAACGCAAGCATTCTTTTTCGTCCACTGACTTGAGGAAGCGTGTTGTTGAATCAAGCACAAAGGGTAAATAATGAATTATACGCACGCTAGTATTGTACCTCTAATTGGTGGAGAAACTATTGGTTCTCATAGAGCCTTTGGAGCTCCGCCAATTCATTTTATGTCATATGAAGCATTTGCTGGTAATGATAAACATATTTTGAATTATTATGAAAACAAAATTCCATATTACGTTTTAGATAAAGGGATGCTTCCTCCAGCAAATGAAAGAGCAGATGTTGTTTCATCAGTTTGCCCTTGTGCTGGTCTATCTACAATGTCTATGGGATATGGTGATGACAATGAAAACAACAAATGGATGGTAGAGACTACTAAGTATATCCTTGGTGATTATAGACCAAAAGTACTTTGGGGAGAAAATGCTCCTGGGTTTGCTGGCAAAATCGGAGCTAAAGTTCGTAATGAGTTAAAAGCAATCGGTAAAGAAAATGGATACACTATGTCTGTGTATCGTACTAAATCACTACTCCACGGTGCACCACAAGTACGCGAGAGGTCATTCTATTTCTTTTGGCAGGGTAACCAAACCCCGCTTTTAAATTACTTTGATAAGCCTCATACACCTATTGAAGAGGTTATCCGTGGAGTTAAATCTAACTTCCAAATGGAACCAATTAGTAAAAAGAAACCAACTGATAACGCGTATTATCGTTTCATTTTAGAACATATTCATGGTGGTAGAACGCATAAAGAACATGCTGCATTAATTGAACCAACATCAGCTCGTGGTGCTTGTGTTTATAGCTATATTGAACAACAAGGCTATAGTTATTTGACTGTTGCTGATTGGATGGCAGATAATGGTTTTGAAAATGAAGTAGAAAAATGCAAATACAAACATGCTAAAATTTCATCTGGTAAAAGTATTATGCGGCGTGGTGTAACTATTCCTAAAGATCGTATTGGCGCTTTTGTAGGACATTACCCAACAATGCTTGCACACCCAGATGAAGATCGTTTCATTACGTATCGTGAAGCCATGACTATTATGGGTTTGCCTGAAGATTTTGAATTGGTGGGAGCATCTCCAAAGAATGCTAACCATATTTGTCAGAATGTTCCTGTACAAACTGCTACTGATATGGCTAATGAAGTTAAAAAATATTTAAATAATGAGCTAATAATGGTTGACACAGACTTCGTTATGCAGTATAATCATAATCAGAGAGCAGATTATACAGAAAAATCTGCATCATTAGAGGAATTCTTTTCGTGAGCACTCACTTTATTATTGACTTTGAAACCATTGGCGGGAATGCACGAGAAATTCCTGCTATTGATTGCGCTTACACCGCTTTCGAATGGGAAAGATTTACTACAAATCCATACTCATTTAAAGAATTAGTTCTTGGAATGAATCAGGCTAAATTTGATATTAAAGATCAAATGGTTAATTATGGTTGCAAGTATAGCCCAAGCGATTTGCAGTGGTGGCTAGATAAACCAGCCGAACTTAGAAAAAATCTAAAACCTTCTGAAAATGATCTTAAAGCTGCTCAGTTTATGGAAAAGCTGATTGATTATTTGAGATCTTCTGGTAAGATTGATTATTGGTGGTCTAGATCAAACTCATTTGATCCTGTTATTTTAGATCGTATTGCGCAAAACGCAGGAAAGTCTTCTTTGCTCAGCGATCACCTTAAGTATTATTTGGTACGTGATACACGAACATATATTGATGCTAAATTTGATTTCAAAGTACCTGGTGGTAAGAATGGATTCGTTCCAGTATCAAATATTGAAAAGTGGGAATATAATTTTAAAGCGCATGATAGTAAACATGATGTTGCAGCGGATATTCTGCGGTTGCAAGCTATCGTAAGAGCAGAAGCAGATTTGGAGCAAATTGAAATATGAAAATCGAAGTATCTATTGAAGAATTAAGAAAATATAAAATCTTTGTTGGGACCCCAATGTATGGTGCCCAATGCGCTGGTACTTATACTAAATCATCTACAGATTTAGCTATGATGTGTACTGCAAATGGCATCGATGTAAAATTCTATTATCTATTTAATGAAAGCTTGATTCAAAGAGCTCGCAATTATATTGCAGATGAATTTATGCGTTCTGATTGTACTCACCTTTTGTTTATTGATGCAGACATTGGGTTTAATCCGCGTGATGTATTAGGCTTGTTAGCAGTACAAATTACAGATCCTGAAAAATATAATGTCGTGACTGGACCATACCCAAAGAAAACTATTGCTTGGGAAAAAGTACAAAAAGCTGCTGCGGCTGGTAAAGGTGCTGAAAATCCATTTGAACTAGAAAACTATACTGCTGATTATGTTTTTAATCCAGTTAATAGAGCATCATCTTTTAATATTGGAGAGCCTTTAGAAATTGGAGAAGGCGGCACAGGATTCATGCTTATTCCTCGTGCAACATTCGAGAAATTTGCTGCAACTTATCCAGAGCTAAGTTATAAACCAGACCATGCTCGTACTGATAACTTTGATGGTAGCCGTGAAATCCACGCTTATTTTGATTGTATTATCGATCCAGAAACTAAACGTTATTTGTCTGAAGATTATTTCTTTTGTAAGAAATCTCGTCAAGCTGGCATGAAGATTTGGATGTGCCCATGGATGCAATTGCAACATATTGGTTCTTATATCTTTAAAGGATCTCTGGGCCACATTGGTGAACTTGGGATGTCGGCAACAGCTGATAAATCAAGCAGTAAAAAATCGTACAAAAATAAAAAATAAGTGTTGACAGTTAGCCAAAATTGTGTTACAATTAATAAATAATCAATATGAACCAAGGAGCTTATACCATGAAATTTAGTGAACGTACTCTTACCATTCTTAAAAGTTTTTCAAGCATCAATAAATCTATCTTGATGAAAGAAGGTAACGTACTCAAAACCGTTACACCTGAAAAAACTCTAGTTGCAACAGCGACGATCCCAGATCAAATTCCATCACAAGCATGTATCTATGATCTATCTCGTTTCTTGTCAATCTTGAGTCTTTACAAAGATCCTGATGTTGAATTTGGTGACAAGTTTTTCACTATTACATCAGGTAAACAGCTTACAAAATATGTGTACGCCGATATCTCTATGATCCATGCAGCCCCAGAAAAAGATATTCAATTGCCTTCTGCTGATGTAGTGGTTGATGTATCATGGGAAGATCTACAGTCTGTTATTAAAGCAGCTGGCGTTCTACAATTTAGCGAAGTTGCTTTCGTTGGCCAAGATGGTAAAATTTACTTGAAAGCTATCGATGGAGCTAATGCTAACTCAGATGATTATGGTGTTGAAATTGGCACTACATCTGATGAATTTAAGATTATTGTGAAAACCGATAATCTTAAGCTTTTGCCTCAGGACTATAAAGTTACTCTTTGCGCAAAGGGTATTTCTGAGTTCAAAAGCACTGACGTCACATATTTTGTGGCAATTGATACTAAGTCGACTTATAAAAAAGGATAAATGAA
>TARA_B110000503_G_scaffold20754_1_pt1 | contig 10600 bp, 23 predicted proteins | sample TARA_B110000503 | Tara Oceans TARA_B110000503 (sample SAMEA4397472) | marine metagenome | biome: Polar Biome; feature: [SRF] surface water layer (ENVO:00010504); material: water (ENVO:00002006), including particulate matter (ENVO:01000060) such as... | depth 5 m
TCAGTATCAGGTTTTCCATGTCCTATACTTAGTATAAACATAGGGTTGCTATAATGTTCTATTGGTGTTAGGTTATATTTAACTGCAAATTTATACCACTGACTATTTTTACTTGCCCCACAGCCACAAAACCCAGTAGCATATCCCAACTCGTTTGCCAATTTGGATATAATTCCTGCATGAAACCCTGATGCATGGTATTGTGACTTGGTGCCAGCAAGTGGAAACCAAATATACACCAAAGTAGACATTACATGATAATTAGGTGTGTTTAAACTGGTATGTAATTCAGTTACTTTGTCCATATCATTATGAATTCGTGCAACATGAAACATTCGTTCACCTTGCTGTTGCGGTGGTTTTGCTACATATTCATCAAGTATTGCTAAATGATCAGGTTTTATCTGATTATCCCAATCCCAGTTTCGTTGGCATCTAATTGTCTCGTGTAATTTGTTATGTTTATATTCGCTCATAGTGACCAACCAACACATTTGTTGTTATGATCTTCTGCGTGAACACATCGTTTTGACCTACATTCAGGACATACTACAATACCGCCAACACTTAGTAGAAAACCACTCTTGTCTACTAATTTATTTTCTTGAATGCATTTATGACAAACACATTCGTCTGCTTCTGCAAGTCTTCCATCGATAGGACGTAAGACATCAGCCTTAACTTCTGTCTTCGTCTTCTCAAATGTCGCTTCTTTTTTGCCCCATAGTCGGTCATATTCATCACCGAATTTAGTGCCGTAGGTAGAACCGCGTCTTAAATCACCTTTACCGCCGTGCCATTGAGTCATTATTCGCCCACTGGTGTCCACGTAGTAAATACTTTTGTTACTGTTGAATCAGTAGGCATGTTGCCAGCAGTTTCAGATAATCCATCAAATACATCAAGTGCTGCTTGACTTACTTGCTTTACAAACACAATGCTAGTTCCATCTGCACTCAGTGTAGGTGTATTTTCTACAATGTCACTATCTGATAATGCATTAAGTTTAACAATATCGTCAGCGGTCTTTGTAGTTTCCAGTGCGCCTTCAATCTGAGTTACTGCTTCTTCAATACTAGCCCATGAGCCAGTAGTATTCGTATATGTTGATGTTTTAGTAAACATTTTTTGTATTCTCCTTTAAAGTTAAATTGGTTAGTAGTTTTTACTAGTTGTATTTAGTTGTTTTTGTATCAAGTTTGCTTGTTTACAAATATTTTCATAGTGCGACCATCGTCTTGTATACTGATCTGAACATTTTTTAGATCATATTTTACAAGTTCACGCCCATCATCTATTACTTCAAGCCTAGTTATATCAGGGTAGTTAATCATTTCATCATCCATATATTCGCCTGCTGTCATAAATTTTAAATCAACCATATTAATTCCACCTATAAAATATGTGCGCACCGATGCGACCTACTAATTGCATCCCACGATCTTTGCGCCAATCACCTTGTCCGAATGTAGCATACGTAGCATGATAGTGTGTAGATCCTTCAGAGATTCCACGGAATTCACCATTCATGTACATATTCCATGCTACCATCTGCGCTTTAATCCAGTTCTCTCGTCCATAAGGTATAGTGTCGGGCTTCCCGTCACAGTACCAAGAAAACGCACATTTGTGTAGCACTGGATTATATACTCTTAATTCATCTGGTAGATCGGGATCTTTCTTTGTTTTCCAACTTTCTCGGTATACTGCATGATGAATAACATCACATACAGTATTACCATAACGACTATCAACCACACGATTTAATGTAACGTCTGCTACACCAGCCATGCCAGCGATATTATCAATACTTGCCTCAAAGTATATATTCTTTGCAAGACAAAAGATTTGGGGATGTTTTTCTGGATTAGTCAGAAAGAATTCTCTGTCAGATCGTTTTTGAATTCCACTCCATGATTCATCTTCTGATAAATCAATTTTAGCAGGCACTAATAATGGTGCGTCTGATGCCAATATAAATTGACCATATCCAGCACCACCTAGCATTGTCAATATTGACAGTACCAATAAAATTTTCATACTGTATAATTCCTTATTTAGAGTTGATGCTATTCGCAATCAGGTGAAGAGGGACAGTCACAAACAATGCGACTGGGACGAATAATAATGCTGCTGCGTGTAATAACCACCACATAATTACTTCCTTATTTAATATATAAGTTATTATACAACAATATGCATTACATGTCAAGCGTTAATGTGATTTTTCTATTTTAGTTTTGATTGATTCGATATCGTCACGAAGTTGTAACTTTTCTTTTTTCATAGTATGTATCAATACATCATCTGAATTTTGTTTATACAAGTCAGAAATGACTTTATCTAATAAACGGTGACGTTGTTCTAGGACTTCTTTATGGTGTGTTAAACTATCTAATGTACTCATATGTTATTTCCTTGGGTTATTATACTTATTAATCTACCCCAACAAAAGCACACTGCTACTCTTAGCCAGTTACGAGTATTGTAATCAGATATCACGGGTTAGCGTTGATCTGCTCTGCTTTCACAATATGCTTATGATGGAGTAGATTAATTCTAATTAAACTACAATTCCATTTAAATAAACTGTTTTTCCATCTTGCTTTACTGCTGTTAAGATTTGATTTCTATTTTGCGACTTTGAAACATAACTACAATGAGTCCAACCTGAGTTGGGATCTCCTGGGATATAAAATTCCAATATTAGTTGATCAAAGTCTAAGTTATCTGCAATAAATTGTGATACTTGTACTGTTGATGCAAAGTTTGTTTCCATATCTGCGGCTTCTGCTTTTGAATGCTGAGAACCACGCGCACCACCAATTGCTTCATTCAATGCGTCTGATCTATAGCCAGATGTAACTACTGTAGGACCAAAGTGATCTCTTACTGGTTGAACTATATTTTCAAATAATGCTTTAGCACTTTCTAAGTGTGCATCAGTCATTGAGTTATCAATGCATCTACGAGTTGCCGTTGATGATTTCGTGTATTCGCTTACTGTAAAATTTTTACTTAATTTCATAATTATATACCTCTATAACTATTTATACTTAATTGATCAATCATCGTATTGATCTGCTTCATCATATCTATCTTGTTCATCTTCGTCTTGCTTATATAAGACATACTCATGTAATGCTACAACACCACCATAACCAGACACAAAAAGTGCCAATTCTAAAATACCCATTACTTTTTTTAAATTCAACCTCACTATTATGTCAGTAATTCCTTTACTATGCGTATTCATTACACATAGTTGCAATTTAATTGTATGAGGATCATATTACTGACCCTCATATTTATCATTCACTGCAAATTACATTGCATTCTTTTTGTCTTGAATTTCACCACGTCGAGTTTTGGTAAGTTTACCAAGATCACCTAGTGATTTACGTGCGCGTGCTGCTGCTGCTTTCACGCCTTTGTCTTCCCATGAGGCATGTTCTGTTAAGTATGCTTCATATGCTGCTACGATTTCTTCATGAATAGTATCCATTGTATTCTCCTTTTTAATTATATCGCAATCTTTGCGACATTAGTTTGATGCATCAAACGCTTTTAGTGCTGCTCGTAATTCTGCTGCTTCTAATACCTTTGATTCATCGCCTGCTTCACCATCTTTCCTCGCTTGAATAAGCGCAAGACGAATTTTGTCACGTGCTGCTCGTGTACGCTTTTGACCTGCTTCTGTCCACGACTTCGTTGAATCATCACTGTCAATACATTGTGTAGTGATTGGGTTCTGATTCTGTTCACTCATAATCTTAAACATTTTGTTCATAATATAATTCTCATTTAGTGTTGTAAAGGTTATTGTAACTGGTTGTAATCATGATATTCCATTCATCATATGACATCGGATAATGGTAGTTCATCGTTTTGTATATATCATAAATGGTATGTTCTTTGTGAAAATCGTTGGATAGATAATCACACATACTTCCTTCTTCCCAATAAAAACTTTTGATATATTCAATATTTTTAAAGTAGTGAGGTATTGACATGCGTGTAAATACCAACTCTTCCCTATACCCAATAGTTTCATACGTAAGACCACCTACACTGAACAATTGATCGTGGATATATCCCGATTTGTTACTATCAATATATGATAGACTCTTATATGATTTGTAATCAAAGTCTAATAATACCTTAGTTATATGCGGGAACTCAATTCTTAGTTTCGTTAAATGATTATACAAATCATGTATTGTATATAAATTAACTGCTACTTCTATAGCAGTTGTTTCATCTAACGATTTGTATAAATCATGTTCAAAATGATCTGCATGTTCTGGTGTACAATTGAATAATTCATGTATACACCGATGTCCATCATAAGGAACATATTCTATCACGCAGTTTCTACATCAATCACTACATCAGATTCGGTTACAGAACTGATTAAGCCCCAACGAAATGATCGCCAACCTTCTGCTTTAACATCCCATACACTAAGAACTTCTTCGTTAATTTTACGAACTTTTTCTAGTGTCAGAGGATCTTTCTTAGTTGCAGCGGGCTTAACATCTTCACGTAATGTACATGTCATAACTCGCTCGTCACCATTTACTTTCAAGAATGTGACTTCTACAATGCCTTCTTGTAATTGAGTAATGAGTGCATCTTTGTTATTTTCCCATTCTGAGTGAATATCACGAGGATTCATTGAACCCTCTTTAATCATTTCACCTACTGATTTAACTTCGGTATTCTCTTCGATCATTTTAGTTCCTTTTATTTAAGATTCATTAATACATTAGGTGTTGCACCAAGCATTGTGGTTGGCATAACACCATTCCATAATAGACCCGCTTGTGCTTCTTTCAGTTCAATCAACTTATCAGTCACCGAAGCAGCCAGTGCTAAGTTACCTTCGGCGACCCGTTGAATGCGATATAATTCCGCATCTGCTGCCAACTCTGCTGCGGTAGCATAAAAAGCGGCTGACTTAGACGCAGCCTGTGCCTGTGCTGTCTTCTCTTGTGCTTGTAAGTCAGCAATGTCCAACTTAGCCGCTTGTTCATTAACTTCTTGTTGGCGTTGCTTAGTCTTTACGATGGCATCGGTTACGACTACAGGCAGGTTGATGTCTGAGAACTTCACAGTAGTGATATTGTAACCTCTGTCGTTAAGTTCGGCATTAAGACGAAACTTAATCTCAGTCTCCATCCGAGCAAGAGTAGTCTCGCCGTAGAAGTCCTGTGATACAACTGCTAGTTCTTTGCCTACTTCAACGATCATAGCGGGCACTCGTCGTGTTACTTGGGATGCCATAAAGCCTTCACTACCACCGATGTTCTCCCGTACAGTTGCCGTCATACCCCCTATAAAGTGACCAGTGATAGCAACATCCATTGATGTCTTTAGGTTATCTTGAGCGGGAACACCTAAATCCTCCCATGTATACGTGACTTCTTGTAAGTCATACCGCTCAAAGTCGGCTAATGGGTTTACAATATAGAAGCCTGATGTTAGAGCAGACTCATGAACCTTGCCGAAGGTTGCGCCCACTTTCTCTTTACCTACTCCTACAATTGTCCAAGCATTGAATGCGATGATGATTGCAATTAGCAATACTAATGCAGTTACAGCGCCAATCGCCATTCGTTTTCCTGCTGACATACGTGTTTGTTCGTTCATTTTAGTTCCTTAGTGTTGTTAAGCGATATTGCTTATGTAATAGTATAACAAAGACTTTAAGATAAGTCAAGTCTATTTTTTTAATTTCTCAAGCAATTCACATTTTTCTAGTAACTCTTTATATGCGCTTTCTGCTGATGTTATTTTTTCACTTTCTTTCAATAATTCTGGATATTTATCTTCCATATCATCATTTCTTATCGCTATGCGTAATCGCACTGTCTGTTCATGATTGGATATAGGCTTATGAAATTCATGTTCAACACCATCAACTGTAACAGTATCAAACCTACCAACTTCCGCCCGTGTCACTTTGTTAATTGGTGTGAGTGACTTTTTGGTGAAATAAGTATCTGACAATATTACATCATAATCTGTCATAACCAACACCCCATGTCCATTGCATAAAGGACACTCATTGGCATTAATCAATGGTGTAGTCATAGCAGTGCAAGGACACACATCATAATAACTTTCGTAACACAAATCCGCTAACATAGTACTATTAACTACGTGGTCAAACATTTTATCGTGCATTTAATTTCTCTTTTCATAACATTAGTTTCACTAGAAACATGTCTTCTGTTGTTTTAAATCTCAGTACACCATATGGTAGATAAGCCTTGTGTAATCCACGCATTCGTCCTGATGAATACGATATAAGTACACAATCAACTACTTTATTAATTGCATATAAGTCAATTGATAACCATTGACCCATATTGATTTCCATGATGATTGGATAGTTGCGCTCAATTCGTAGTTGTCGTTGCCCGCTACCACGATAGTAACTATTTTTATTCATCTATTTTGATAGTATCTTAACACAGTATTCATATGCAAAACAAAAAGCGAAGATTACCCACACAAATGGACCTGCTAATACTGATATGATAAGAACTTCTTTATCTGTGGGCCTATTACCATATATTATGGTGCTTAATGATGTAACTATCATAAACCACATAACACTCAGTAATCCACCTGCTAAAAAATCATAGATTATTTGCATACTTTTCTCCTATTTCAAATGTTTTGTTCACATCAAATTCACGATTTTCGTTTTCCCCATCACCAACAGGGTATCCTCTAGGATTGCATATAACATTAGTCCAACCAATAATATAATCAGATGTATTATGCATATGACCATGTACCCAAAAACTAGGTTTATAGATAAACATAAATTCAGATAGATCGGTGGCGAAACATGGATTTAATGTGCTTCCTATAAAACAATCCAAAGACGATTTGAATGATGGTGCATGGTGAGTGATTATTACATCACCCTCATTCACATTCTTTTTCAAATAATCCATAGCAGCATAATGCGCCAATTTAGAGTCATATGCAGTGAATCTACGAAAATCTTCATCAATTTTAATAACACGAAAGTCTGCCATACCTTTGTTAGCAAACCATTCATCTTCAGGCTTCATATCTGTCCATAGAGTAGTACCATGAAATACAGTATTTTCTATCTTCACTGAACTATTCTGTAAGAAATGAATACGCGGATCAAGATCCTCTTCTATTCTTTCTTCTAGATGTGTAATATTAGACCTATAATATTCATGATTACCAGTAACATAAATTACATGCTCAAAATTTTCAAGTTGGGCATTAATCCATTCTACTCTACCCTTGATATCAATATCACCAGCCAGTATTAATACATCAGCATCACCCTTTGGTATGTTGTCTAGTGGTGCGAACTCAAGATGAATATCGCTGATATATTTAATTTTCATCATATTCCTTCGGGTTATGCCATATTACATTATTAGTGTCCAGTTCTGCACTCCATTGCATCAATTTATTATACACTGGATAGATAACATCAACGAGAATATCCAAATATAACAATTTTGAAATCATATCGCCTAGAAAATAACAAATATGTGCAAGTATTAATTTCATAATTTTACTATTTTTTGAGTGAATAAACTGCTTACGCTTTCTTCATTGGTGACACGTCGAATTGCTTCACCAAACATAGTGGAAACACTGACTACACGTGTTTTTACATGATTCTTAGGACAGTTAAATGCAATGCTGTCAGTAATTACTAGTTCAGTGAGTACACTCTTTTCAACTTTTTGACATGCAGTACCAGTAAGTACACCATGTGTAATGTATGCTCTAACACTAAGTGCGCCCGCATCCATTATTGCCTGTGCTGCATTACATAAAGTACCACCACTATCAATAATATCGTCTACAAGGATAGCGTGTTGTCCTTTGACATCACCAATTAATCCCATAACTTCACTTTCACCAGCACGAGGTCTACGCTTGTCTACAACTGCAATATCACCACCAAACATATCAGCAAACTTACGTGCACGAACTGTACCGCCTGCATCAGGACTCACAAATACTGTATTTCCATCTGTACCTACATTATGCTTAATATCTTTAGCAAACGCAATACGTGAAGTAAGATCATCTACGGGTATGTTAAAGAAGCCTTGAATCTGTCCTGCGTGTAAGTCCATTGTAAGAACTCGGTCTGCGCCTGCTGTTGTTAGTAAGTCTGCTACTAACTTTGCGGTAATTGGAGTGCGACTTGCACTTTTACGATCTTGTCGTGCATAACCAAAGTAAGGTATAACTGCTGTAATACGCTCGGCACTGCTCCGTTTAGCAGCGTCTATCATAATCAACAATTCCATTAAATTGTCATTAACTGGTGTTGATGTACTTTGTACGATAAATACATCTTCACCTCTAATATTCTCGTTAAACTGTACACTTGATTCACCATCTGCGAATGTCTTGATGTCGGCTGATACGAGTGATGCAAAGCACCTATCTGCAATATCTTGTGCCATTTTTAAATTACTATTGCCTGCAATAATCTTCATATGTTATAACCTTTAAGATCATGATACTTTCATGACAGCAATAATTATAACATATGGTTCAACGCTTGTCAACCATTTAACCTTATGAATTTGCAATTTTAAACATCATTGCATCTTTCTCTTTCTCAAACCAGTAGATTGAACCTGCTGGTGAATTTGAAAAGTTGCCAGTACAATGTGTTAAACACCAATCTCTATCAATGTCAATTCGTTCACTTGACACACGAAATGGTCGTTCAATACGATGCCAACCTGCATACGCCACATCACGCAAGGATAACTCCATTATAATTCAGCCAACTTAAATATAAACACCTCTTCATCGGTTGGTTTTAGTGGATTTAGAAAATATTTATCTATTATTTTTTGAGATAGTTTATTACCATGAACCCACCAGTTGTATTGTACTACTTCTCCACGTTTATTATACACAAGTCGTGCAGGACCGTCTGCACGATGCCATATGGTTATACATTCATAGGCAGGATTTAATGGAATGATACCCTCTTTTTTAACTCTAGGATCGTATCCGTATTGCTCTTCTTTGAGCAATCCATTTGGAAAGAATCTTTTTATGTATTGTGGATTTTTGAGCATTCAAATCTCATATCAATGATAGTACCCATTGTCTCTTCTGTTAGATAACGATAAATGTGGGTTCTTGATTCATCAGTTGTCATTGCTGTGCATTCTTCTTTTGATGTAAATGTAGTAGGATGCAATCTGTTTGCATCTGATATAACACCATCATTTACTACACTAAGAAAAATAAATAAAATATATTCGTTCATAACAATTCTCTCTTTAATTTACTGTGGTACTTCTTTAAGGAATGTAAGTAACAATCCCATTTTAGTAGTCCATTGCGATTGATCTTTGAATCCTTTGTTTGTTGCATGTAATTGTACTGCATCAAACACAACAGGACTTGCTGGTTTCCATTCACATGTTAACTCTGGTGTAAGACCCGTTAACCTTTTATAAGGTGTATAATATAGATACTCTTCATGATGTTCAACATTATACTTACGCAAATTATCTTCTTTTGATTGAACTGTACCATCTAATAAGTGGAAATCTAGTTTTCCGTGATCGTCTGCTATAGGGTATGTCGTAGCGACAGTTTGATTTGCTCTTTTACCATGATGATATACATGTGCAAAATCAGCATGTCGCTGATCAAAGAATGTAGCATGACTATTTATACCACTAGGTGCAGTGAATAGCGGAATAATCATGTTACGCCACGGAACCCATTTACGCCTATCACTATCACGAGGTGTTCTTTCTAAACTTTGAACCCAATCGCTTTCACGAGTGCTATCATTATGTAAACCATACTGACTAGGTGTGATGAAAAAGTTACCACCTACACATGGTGAGTTTTCTGCGCCAGGAATCATTTTATTAATTCTATCAGCAAACTTTTCATAAACACCTTGTAAGTTACCACTGATGAACATAGTACCATTGTCATTATGTCTTACTGTGGTACAACGACTAAATGCGAAACCATAAATCCAATCAATTTCTTCTTGGGTAAATGTTTCGTCAAAGACTGCTGCACTTTGAAAGTTGTTTGCCATATGTTGTTGTATGACGGGATCTTTTAAATCAGCAAGCCAATGTTCTTGTTCAAGTATGTAATCTTTATGGTTAGCGATATCGTCTTTAGAATTAATATTTGTTATCATTATGCTCTGCTTAGTGTTGAAAACATTTGCAAATCTGCTTTGCACTTGCTCCAATGACCAGTAAATCCATTCTGTTTGCTATGCTTGATAAAGCCTAGACCATTGAATTCTTTGTTCCATAATATGGTTGAACCCATCGCTTCTGCGCCTTCTTCTTTTTCAATCTGATGTACCAATAGATCAACCTTGCGATGAATGTCACTCATACCTTTACCTTTGATATTGGCAACAAGCACATCGTAGTCAGGAGTAGAATAGTTAAACATAACATTGTCTGGTGTAGTAGGAGTTTCAAACTTATTAACTGTAATACGAACAATTGCTTTCATAATCTTTCTCGCTTTAATTAACTTATACAATAATTATAACACAAGGCGCCTTACTTGT
>TARA_B110000503_G_scaffold109413_1_pt1 | contig 10597 bp, 9 predicted proteins | sample TARA_B110000503 | Tara Oceans TARA_B110000503 (sample SAMEA4397472) | marine metagenome | biome: Polar Biome; feature: [SRF] surface water layer (ENVO:00010504); material: water (ENVO:00002006), including particulate matter (ENVO:01000060) such as... | depth 5 m
AGGTGTTGTGGGAAAACACACCTCGACGTCGACAGTATCCGTCGAGATCAACGCGTTTTCCGTCCGCGCGAGTTTCGTGTTGGTGCTTTGCAAAGAACATCACGAATTTCGCCGCGGGGCGAACCTGCGAAAAGGACCCCGTAGGTCATACGATACACGCGCACCCGGCGCGCGCCACCTGCGGTCCGATACCTGAACACCGCGCACACGCGCTTCCCAGCGTGCGCGTCCCCCGACCTGTCCGTCGCGCACCCGCCGCCGACCGGGCGATCGCCATCAAACAGTTTCCTTTTTCACAACGACACACCACGATGGCCGAGTCGGAGTTTTACAGATCGCTCAAGGGCGCGTCGCCGTTCTTCCTGATGGCGGGCCCGAACGTGATTCAGAGCGAGGAGCACGTGTTTCGGATGTGTCGTTCCATTAAGCGAATCACAACGGAGGTTGGCATACCATTGGTGTTCAAGTCGTCATTCGACAAGGCGAACCGGACGAGCGCGAGGAGCTTCCGAGGGCCTGGCGTTGACGAGGGGTTGAAAATTTTGCGCGCCGCGAAAACGACTTTCGACGTGCCGATCGTGACTGACATTCACGACGCGTTCCAGGCGGAACCGGTGGCCCAGGTCGCGGATGTGTTGCAAATACCCGCGTTTTTGTGTCGTCAGACTGATTTGCTAGTCGCCGCGGCGAAAACGGGAAAAGTAATCAACGTAAAGAAAGGCCAGTTTTGCGCTGCGTCCGTGATGCGGAACTCGTGTGACAAAATCAGGGGGGCGGGGAACGGCAACGTGATGGTGTGCGAAAGAGGCACGATGTTCGGGTATTCCGACTTGATAGTCGACCCGAGGAACCTAGTGTGGATGCGGGACGCGATGTGCCCGGTCGTGGCGGACGTGACGCACGCGTTACAGCAACCCGCGGGGCGGGCGATTGACGCGAGCGGCGGCGTGGCGAGCGGCGGGTTGCGCGAGCTCATTCCGGCGGTCGCGCGCACGTGCGTCGCGGTCGGCGTGGACGGTTTGTTCATGGAGGTACACGATGACCCGGATTCGTCACCAGTGGACGGGCCCACGCAATGGCCTTTGCGGAACTTCGAACAGCTGCTAAGAGAGCTGAAACAAATTGCGGAGGTCACCAAAGGAAGGGAAACGTTTGAAATCGACCTCACGCCGGCGGGCGAGGACTGGTTTTAGGAGGTTGAGTAGGAGTAGTGTTTGGAAGTGAATCCGAGTACGTATTGCCTCGAATAAGTGTAGGGTAAATAAACCTCAACCTACTAGGTAAAATACGTCAACACACACAAATCGTTGTACCCCTACTCCCACGTCGGCGGCGCGCCGTCCGCCCAGAGTTTCAGGGTTCTTTGTTTCTTCTTTTTGTTTTTCCCGCCGGCGGCTGTTTTCTCGGGGTCGGAATCTTTCAGCTGGTAGGTTTTGACCACCGTGGCGTACTCCATTCCTTTTTCGAAATCCGCAACCAGATTGTCCGCGACGTCTCTTTGTTGGACCCACTGGTCCGCAAAGTCATCGAGCCACTCGATTAAGTACTCCTTGTTTCCGCTGCCGTCGTCCGCGACGCGCACGCGCTTGATCGCGCGCGGCGGCACTTCTTCAAACACAAACTGCTCCAACGTTTTCGCGATGCTCTCTAAAACGGACCTCCTGGCAAAAGTCACCGTCGTGGCGGGTGTTTGCAGCGTCAACGTCTCCACCAAATCCAGCGGCGACCGCCCGGTGCTGTCCTCGAGTTCGGGATTGGCGCCGCTCTTTACTAAAATTTCGACAATCTTTTCGTGCAAATACCCGGCAGCGATGTGCAGCGGCGTGAACGAGTCTTTATCCCTCGCGTCTACCGTAGCGCCTCTTGCGATTATCGCGCGGACGCACTGCTCGCTCCCTACACCGCACGCGTAGTGCAACGCGCTTCTCCCGTCGTCATCCCGCGCCGCCACAAGCGCCTCCCCGCCGCCCCTCAACATCTCCTCCACCACCTCGAAGTTGCCCTCGCGGCACGACTTCCACCACTTGGCTTCGTAGTCGCGCTTCACGTCATCCGCGGTGAGGGCGGCGGGGACCCACACGTCATCATCAACGCCCTTGACGCGAAGCAGGAACTCGAGTGTAAACTCCGTGGCCGAGTTCTCGGTTCGCCGTAACCGCACACCAAGCGCGCTCTCCACCTCCCTCGCCGCGTTGCCAAGATCGTCACCCTTCGCAACCGATGTGGCACTGGCTTCTTCCGTCGCCGTCGCGTGTACACGCGCGGTCTCGGGACGACGACGCGGCACACGCGTTCTGGGGGACGCGACACGTCGCGCGGGTCCGGGCGCACACCCGAGGCGCGCGAAAACGCGACCCGCGCACGGCGCGGCAGACGTCGCCATGGGCATCGCACTCTGCCGAAAGCGGGGGATAGGCTGAAGATACTCTGTCCAAGTGGCAAGCAAGATCTTCATTTAGAAGGGAAAAAAAAGGTCTTTTCGAGCATATTTTTGCAGACTGGCCAGCTGTCTAAAATGTTTCGGAATACAACTTTTTCGGTTGAAATCTCAACCTCCCACACACTGCCAGAATACAAAAACGTTTTCAGCAGTTCCACACAAGTAACAGTTACTAGTAGTAACAGTTACCCCCCAATCGACTCACCGGGTTCGAGTCCAGCGCTCGAGTCCACTCCAGCCCCCCCCCCACTCACTCTCCAAGCGGCTTGATCAGCGAGACGCACTTGAACTTTACCGCGGCGTACTTTTCGCGAACCGCCCCGAGCGCGCTTTTTTGCGCAAGCGCGTGGGTTTTTCGCAGCGCCGATACGCACTCCGCGAGGTCTGTTAGCTCATAGGTGGTGTAGTGCTCTAAAGTAGCACTCCAGGGCGGTTTCCCAAGCGTCTGCAGCGCAAGGGACACGCTCGCGCTCGCCACGAGTGACGGAGGGAAAACCAGCATCCCGTACTCCGCGAGGGACAGCTCGGCGAGGTAGTTTGCGAGAAATTCCGTTTTCGAATCGCTCTCCGCGGCTCTTAAGGCTCTTCGAAGAAACGTCTTAATCGTTGGTTGCGTTAACTCAAACTCAAGCGCGTCGAGCACGGTGCGCTCCATCTGCAAAACGTCATCCCGCGAGTACGTGTTGTCCGTGATGTAGCAGAACTCGTCAACCTGCGGCGCGTAGATCTCTTCGTACTTGCTCGCGATGAGCATGCAGGTCACGCCCAGGAGTTGCAGTTTCGTCCGCGCGATGGGCTGCACGGACAAACAACGGTCGATGTACCCGACACTTAAATAAAGGGTATCCGCCGAAAGCTTGTACTCCTCCGCAACCTCCACGAGCCAATCAACCAGAATCCCGCGCATCACGGCGTTCACGTCGCGCTGCGTGGTGCTCGTGTAGTGCGGATCCGGTCGTTTGGCGCTCTCCGCCTCGCGCAAGTGTTCGTAAATGTCGTCGATATACTCGACGCACATGTGCGGGTCGTTTATGTGCGCGGCGTCGATGTCCTGTGGGGTTTACAGAAAAAACGAGTCAGTTTGATGTGTTTTTGTGAGGACATGAAGAGACCTTACGCGACGTCGCGCAATCGTTCAAAAGAAAGTTTGGGACCCTGCCTGCGAAAAAGCGGTTTGAATCGATTGGGAACGCAATCGGGTTCGGGACCACCACACACGTACCGTCCATTGCTGGCTTTGTTTCGTTGTTTCCCTCAGTTCCTTGACTGATTGTCTTTCATGTGTCACCGGCACGTTCGCATCCCGCGAACGTAAACCCAAGGAGCCCCCTTTCGAACGCGTCTCGCGCTTTCCGCCGTTGGTCAAATCCCCGAGCGCCGCACGTCGCGCGGTTTCCAAATCCTGCTCCAGCGCGGACATGCGTCGCGTGGTCTGTTTGATGGGAGGAGGCGGTGTCAGTACGGTACTGTCAGTGGGGTGCACTTTTAAACTTACCAATGTCTCTCGCGTATGGACGTCACGAAACGAAGAGGAAACACAAGCACAGGGCGGGCACAGCGGACGCGCGTACCCTCATTATTTGAACGTTCGCAACACAGGTGCTCGTGCTTTTGGTTTCGCGTGCCTGAACGACGCCGTGGTGTGAACACACACGCACGTGTTATCTCCGACTAACTTGACGCGTCTCGAAAGCGAACCCCCACGAGTGTCGACCTGAGAAAATGCGCTGCGAGCGTGCCGTGACGGCGACGACTGGCGCGACGCCGGGACGGCCGAGTTTTTCAATTTGAACCAATAGGCCGAACAACGGACACGGGCATCAGAGTTTTAAAGTGTCGGGGGAAACGAGGGTCTAATAGCACTCAAAACGTCAAAAAGTGAATTTACCGAAATGCGAGACTAAACTTGGTGTGGAAGAATTTCGTTTTTGACTTTTTTCGACCTGTGATTTATTCCCTCGATTCCATGTTGCGGGCCAAAACAACGAAGGAACCACATAGGTTTCTTCTAAGGCCTCCGTACGCATCTGCCCCTGTAGCTCAGTGGATAGAGCGTCTCTTTCCTAAGGAGAACGTCGTGGGTTCGATCCCCATCAGGGGTAACATCTTTTTGCTTGGCCGTGTACATGGCGACGTCGTCTGTCTCGTGAGCCTATTTTCAGGGCAATCGGTGAGCAGGCGGCTCCGTGGGGACGCCCGAGGCGAGCATGGATGACGCTCGTTTTCGTTTTGCGCATTTCCATTTTTGCGAAAATTTTCGAGTCAATTCAATCCCGGGGGTTCCTGGCGCGAAATAATTTTCTTTTTGCGTCCCCGCGCGACAGGCTTTTGGTTTCTAGAGGAACAGCCATGCTGTTCACGTGCAGGACGCACCCAGACGGTGTCCTTCGAGGTTGGCGAGGGCAAGAGAAGGCAAGTGGGTGCGCGGACGCCGTCGAAAGATTTGAGATTGTTTTTCGCGGCGTTCATTTTAGATTTTACACCGTCGTCAGTCCCGCTCGTCCCCTACTGCCGTACGCTTTCTTTCTCGTATCGTAACTCAAACACACAACTAAACGCTCACTCCACCCCCATCACGGGTAGCTGGATTTTTTCAATCTTCGCGAACTCCCACTCCTTGTTGCACAGCGGGCAGTTCGAGCGCGTGCGCAGCCATTTCGAGATGCAATCCAAGTGGAACACGTGCCCGCAGTTTCCCCACGCGATGCTTAACCCTTCCTCCGACGCGGACGTGGGGTTGGCTTGGTACTCGATGGAAGGCTCGTGAAGCGAGTTCCGGCAAATCGCGCACGTATCCGTGCATATGGACCACGACCACACCGCGACCGCGTTCCACTGGGTCGGTAACGGGGAGGGAGGCCGGTCAGAGACGGGCAGGTCAATAAGTTGTTTTCAAGATGGCCGGGAAAGGCGGGATTTTGTTTGTTTTAGGGCACGCGCGACCGCATTGCGTGGCGCACCACCGCAAAGGCGTGCGTTACGAACACACTGGCGCGTACCTTCTTCACCTCGAACCGTTTCTTTTCCGCGACTTCCGCCATGATCGTTCCAACGAACCCGGCTCGGACGCGGCGCGACACACTGGGAGGAGGGCGCAGATCTGAAAACGAAAAAGACATCCAGATCGACCGCGAGTTTTTAGTTTTGGCAAAAAGGCAATTTTTTTTCACTGATGCGTTGTTCCACAATCCTCGCGTCAACACACCGCTCTCTCCCTAGCTGCCTCACTCATCACACCAGCGCATCCACCAGCGACGCCCTCATGTTCGTCACCATCGCGCTCGTGTTCGCGCCCTTGAGCTTGAATATGTTTTCGATGACCTGCAGTTCCGTGGAGGTGGTGTCCAGCCCGCAAAACGCGGCCCAGTCGTTGACGATCAGGCCGGCGCTCACCACGTCGCTGCCGCGGTTCACGGTTCCCGCGACTAACGGGACTTGCAAAAGACTCGAGAGCTCATCCAGGTCCTGAATCGAGGTCTGCGGGTGCACCACCCCGCCTTGGTTGCTGAACTTGCAGTAGCTTCCCACCAAGATCTGCCCCGCCACGGTCTGGCGGAACACCTCCACTCCCAACACGTCCGCGATTATTTCCTCCGTTTCTGGTGGCGCGAAAAAGAAAACGTCAGTCTTGAAGGGCCGCGTGTATCCGTGTATCCGGGATTGGAAAGGGGTGCGACGAAGTGGGTCTGGTAACAGTTGACAGTACTCTGAGTACTGGCAAATGTTACGTACGCCATACAGGGCAGTAATCGCAGAGGCGGAACGAGGAGATTGGGAAAGCCCCGCACCTTCGTCCAAATCGGGGTGAATCAGCGCCACATAATCGTTGCACGCGATGCAGTTCCCCAGCGCTGACAGCCGCTCGTCGATTCGCTGCACGATCACGTCATCCGGAAGCGAGTTTCGTATGTGCAGCGCTTCTTGGTCCGTCACCGAGTTCGGCAGTAAAAGGCCGTTTTTGTTCCCCACGGTCATCCGCCCGACCAAGCGCGTTCCCGCGATCGACGTCTTCACAACCGGGATGTCCTGGGCGAGCTCGTTCTGGAACACGCTGTAGAAGTTTTCGGAACCGCCGATCGCGGTGAGGCAGTACGAGTTCGTCAAGTTCGCGAAAACCCCGATGTCGTTGGAGTTTTCGTACTGGTGACGAACCGCCATGTTGTCGTGAGGTGCGAGGTGCGAGGAGTGTCCGAGAGGTGTCTCTTACACGAAATCAGAAGGCCGAAGTCGTCCGTCACGTGCACGCGCGAGGTCTGTCGCACGCACCACGCACACCCAAGCGGTCTGTCAAACACGACCGGAACGCACAAACAGACGCGAGGTCAAGCGAGGTCGGGTACGCACGCGGGAGCACTCGGGACGCAAAATGCGAACGAGGCGCGTCTCACTGTGGGGGAGGCGACCGGGGTGATTGATTCCCTTGGAAGCGGCGGCGGGTGGTCGGCGGCTGACTTTCTTTTTTCAAGGCGAAATCAACAAGGCCGATGAATTCCATCGTGACGTGTCCCAAGTCCACCGGTAAGCCAGCGCCTTGTCGATGGAAAAGAAAGGTTTTACCGATCAAGTCTGCAAGTTTGCTCGATTTCGTTTTGCGACGACAGGGTGTTGGCTGCCTTTTACAAAGTCGCCGAGTCCCCTCGCTTCACTCGTCGCGCGCGTGCGACGACGAGTGACGCCCGCCGAACATGCCCGCGCTCAGCTTGTTCGGCCGCACATGGCTGGTCGCCGCGGATGACCTCCCCGTGCCGATGATGTGTTTGATGGTCGTGCACACGGTGTGGTACGCTCCCCCTGCCGCGTACCTCCAAATCTCGCTTCCATTCTTTTCACCGTCGAACGTTCCAACTCATCTCTGGCCCTGACCCTCTCTGTCCATCCCACGTTCCCCCAACCCAAAAGGTGCGTCGTGATCCTGTTCGTGTACGAGCGCGCGCACCAGGGTCTGGAATCGCGGTGCGCCGCGGGGAAAACCGCCATGACGTGGTTGTTCGGCACGTTCACGTGTTTCTTCATCTCCATGTGCTTGGAGGGCGTGATTCTGAGGCAATCCTTGCTCGGAACCATTTTGCAGCCGGCGCAGCGCAAACACATCAACACCTTGTTGTACTGCCACTTCGTCATAACCATCGCGGACGTTTGTTTCACCGCGTTGGGGACGTTGCTTGATTACCACGTGGGGAACTCGTGCTACGTCCGGAACCACGTGCACACCGCGATCGTGGTCGTGATAGGTACGGACGGGCCTTTCCCAATCACCACGTTCCGCCTCCCTAATCGGCCCGATTACTCTTCCCTGTTTACTCATACTATGGAGTACAGTATACCCTTTCCAATCCCGGATACACGTCACGAGAGACTGACACTTTCTTTTTTTCTCTCAGTGGGCAACTACTTCATAATCGCCTGTAACTTTCTCGGCGTCGCGCTTATTTTCTCCGTCTTCGCGCACCTCCCGTCCGAAGAGCGGTGGAACCGGATGTTTGGGATATTAGGCTGCTGCCTTTGCATGCCAAGAAGTACCAACCGCGAGTACGACAACCAAGGAACCCTTTCCCAAATCGCGACGTGCTTCGGCGAGGTGTTTCAAGGCGCGGATTTGGTGCCGAGCGACATCGCCGCCGGCCTGGCGCTGTTGGCGCTGCAGCACAGGGGCCAGTTAGAAGGCGAGCCTATTGGGTGGCCGGTGACGGAAGGGAGTGGGAAGCGGGGTTTGAGACAGGCAGCTAGCGGTGGGAAACACAAAGCACGGACGAAAAACAATGGAAACGGGGGTTCCATAACCGAGCCTCTTCTCGGCGGCGACGACGTCGCGTCGATTGAACCGACGCTCGACTCCAACGACAACTCCGACGACGACGACACCGCGGTTACGTTAGGTGAGCCCATGTCTCCTGAGGCGCTTTCTGATATGCTGGCGGAAGCCGCGCATTACGCGCGGTGGGCGCTCGCGGCGTACGGCTGGATGTTGTACACGTGGGCGAACCCCACGGGCGGGTTGGCGTTGGCGTGTAGCGCTAGGGGGCTACGCGAGTGCTGTTGCTGCTGTTGCCCCGCTGAGGCCAAGGGGCAGCAGGAGGGCATGAGGATCGACCCCGAATCCGGGTTGCCGGAAGGAGGAACGCGCGCGCCAGTAGAGAGCCTGGACCGTGAGGCCCTGAAAACATGCGCCGGCATCAAAGGCGAGGATTTGTTTTACGTCTCCTTCACCAACGGCGTCGGCGAGCAGCCGTATTTCATCGCGCGGGACGTGTCACGGAAAGCCATCGTGGTTTCCGTGCGAGGCACCATGTCGGTTCAGGACTGCATCACGGATAGCATGTACAAACCAGTGTTGCTTGACGGACACACAATCGGGATGCCGCACTTGCGAGGGAAACAGCTTCACTGCCACGCCGGTGTGGTAACGGCGACGAACTTCATCTTAAGCGACCTCGAGCGACACCGGATTTTGCACCAAGTGCTGCTCGGCGAAGCGGTGGCGGGTGATACCGCTGGGCCCTCCGGGACCTTCGCCGAGGAAAGAAAAACAGCAGGAGACCAGCGGTTGACCAACGCTCAAGCCAAAGGGCACCAAGGGTGGTCCCTCGTGATTTGCGGGCACTCGTTAGGCGCGGGGGTCGCGACGGTTCTTTCCCTGCATCTGCGCGCTTCGTTTCCCGACGTCCGGGTTTGGGGCATCGAACCTCCCGGGGGTTTGATGAGCGCGGAGCTCGCGAAAGCGTGCGGAGAGTGGACGGTTTCGTCGATTCACAACAACGACTTGATCGCGCGTTTATCAGGTCCGTGTCTTTTGAAACTGCGACAAGACCTGGTGGACGCGCTGACGCGGTGCAAGGTTAGTAAGTTTTCGTTATTAGCGAGGGTCACGCTGGGCGCCAAGGACTTGGAGGAGAGCGACGTGCTGCTCCCGCCCGGCGGCCAGGGCGCGGATGAAGCCTCCGCGCTTCGCACCGCGTTCCTCGAGTTCCATAACAGGCAGGTAACCGAACGCCCGCTGATGGCCGCGCAGTTGTACCCGCCCGGCCGGCTGTTGCATCTGCGAAGACTGCCGCTCGGGCGGAAGAAACCGTCGTCGCTCGCGGAGGCGTACGAAGGTACGCGTTGCGTTTCCCAAATCCAGGCACACTGTTTGATGCCCCTCTGTGACTACACTGGTCAAAAAAAGGAAGTATACTACTAGTAACATTTACCAGTATGGCAACTGTTACAAAACCCATACTCGAGACTCACGACTGACACTTTCTTTTATTTACCGTAAGCCCGCTGGGTCACCGCTAAGCAGCTCATGCAACGCGGGTTACTCGTAACCCCCGATTTCTTCACCGACCACTTTCCCGATAAAGTAGTCGCCGTGCTCAGCGAGCTAGCGATGAAGTACTCGAGTGCGAGCAGCGGGAACGGGATGACCAAGCACTACTCCTTCAGCGACGGCGCGCTCGGAGATGGAACTTCTGAAATTGCAAGTCAGGCGCAAGCGGTTGGGTCGAATGTAGATAATCTAAGCGCGCCGAGCGCTTCGCCGCGAAGCGCGAATCTCATGGAGGACTTGGTGAAGGAACAGCGGGGGGACACGAACCGGTGGGACGACACCAACCGAGACCGGTGACAACGGGTTTCTTTTTCGGGAAGTAGTCATTGTGTAGGCGATTGTAAAAGGTATGGATACATGTCATTTCTCAAATTAGTTTACTTTTTCTCTGCTGGCTCTTCCTTCTTCGCATCTTCATCTTGTATCTTGATCGTGTGGTCAAACACCCAGGGTTTCCACTCCGCCATCTTCGGAATCAAACCCAGTTCATCTCTGGCTTGCGCCACCAGTTCTTCGAGTTGCCCGCTTCCAATCGCGGCCTCGATCGCGCCTGGGTCTTCGTTAGATTCGATGATCGATAACCGGTGCTCGTACGTCTGCTCCACAACCTTGCGGTACCCCGCATCTTCGGGAATCGAGGCCCGGACGGAACGCAGCACCTGTTTCACCAAGTCGCCGAGCACCTGCCGGCCGTTCGGGATGACCTCAAGGCCCACGATACCCGTGGTTTGCTTCAGGCTCTGCAAACAAGCCGCGCGGAGGAAGAAACTCATGGCGGCCGGCTTGAGGGAGACGTGCGAGCAGGTCTGATGAACGGGTGGGGAATCCCTGGGGACATTTTTTTTTTT
>TARA_B110000503_G_scaffold143648_1_pt1 | contig 10593 bp, 9 predicted proteins | sample TARA_B110000503 | Tara Oceans TARA_B110000503 (sample SAMEA4397472) | marine metagenome | biome: Polar Biome; feature: [SRF] surface water layer (ENVO:00010504); material: water (ENVO:00002006), including particulate matter (ENVO:01000060) such as... | depth 5 m
TCATTTTCAAAATCAGATACTTTGAGTGATTTGAATGGCTTTAAGTTTATACTTCCTGGGCAATATACCAAGGCATCTATACTGCCCTCTATCAAAGGAAAATTCGGTTCTGCTTCGGTCACATCTAGTCCAGTTGACTTACTGGCGATAATGGTTTCTATTCCTTCTACTTGTAACAACGAATTTAATGCAGCTCCTATCCCTGTATTTCCACCTATTATTAGTACTCTTTTAATCATAGGTAAAAAACAAGATAGTCTACAGAAAGGTTTTTGCGCGAAGCATATTAGTTACTTAAAAATGATTCAAAAAAAAACCCAAGTTTAAATTTGGGTTTTTTTTGAATTTGCTGAAGTTTAATTCAAATCTTCAATAATTTGCAATGCCTCGTATACATATGGATCTTTTGCTATGCCCTTAATCCATTCTTCATTGCGCTTTACCCGTGATTCCTCACTATTGATTAATGCCAAATCAGAAGGTATATTTTTAACTACAAAGCCGTTTATAACGATTTTATTAAGTGCTTCATATTTCTCTCCTTCTTTTTTCTCTTTTACTTCTTGAGCCTTATAGGCTTCGAGACTCAGTGGAAAGGTATTTGTTTCGCGCTGCAGCTCCCAACGACGAGCATTTTCCTCGATCAAATTAAAAATTTCATTTTTCTTTACCCTTACTTGACTTTTCTTAATGGCTTTGTTATGCGCATCGAGCGGCTTTGTTTCATATTTAGAACTTGAAATTTGGTCCCAAGCCATGGCGTAGTCATTTTCATTTTCACCCGTTTTTATATACATATAGTTGTCTGGCAATACCACGTCAGAACTTACGCCCTTAAGTTGAGTTGCATCACCATTTATTCTATAAAATTTTTGAATAGTTAGTTTGACGCTACCTAAGTCTGGTAGGTTTTTATTCCGAAGTGTTTGATTTAGATTAAGGAAACGTTGAACAGTGCCTTTGCCATGTGATGATGACGAGCCTACAATAACGGCTCTACCATAGTCTTGCATTGCAGCAGCCATAATTTCAGAGGCTGATGCGCTGAATTCATTAATCATGATTACAAGAGCACCATCCCACTCTGCGCCAGGATATCTATCTTCAAGAACTTGAGCTTGTCTTCCTTTTTCTTTTACTTGTACAATAGGGCCTTGGTCTATAAAAAGACCACCCATTTTGACCACATCATCTAAGGATCCACCACCGTTATTTCGTAGGTCTAGTATTATTCCTTTTATACCCGTCGCTTTTAGTTTTTCTACTTCTACTTTTACATCTTTCCAGCTAAATCGTCCTCTAGGATTTTGAAAATCAGCATAGAATGTAGGTAAGTAGATGTAACCCGTTTTTACATTATCTTGATCATGTAAAATAAGTGATTTGGCGTAGGTCTCTTCGAGTACAACTACATCTCGTGTTATAGTAATATTTTTAACAGAACCGTCAGGTTTGCGCACGGTAAGTGTCACTTTGGTTCCTTTTTTACCACGTATAATTTTTACGGCATCATTTATTCTCCAATCTATTATCTCTACTGGTTCGCCTCCTTCTTGTTTTACTTTTAAAATAAGGTCATTGGCCATAAGTTCACCTTGAAGTGAGGACGGTCCGCCTGGGATGATGTTGGTTATTTTGATGTAGCCGTCTTTTTCTTGTAACTGAGCACCAATACCTTCTAATTGACCGCTCATTTGAATATCAAAATCCTCTTTCTGTTCAGGTGGAAAATAGTTCGTATGCGGATCATATACTGCAGTTATACTATTTATATAAAGTGCAAGTCGGTCCTTGCGATCTAAGCGATTTAGTCTTTTATACCAATCTCTGTGTGTTTTCAGTACATTTTTACGGGCATGGTACTCTAGTGAATCATATGATTTTGGAGTAAAAATGGTATCGCTTTTTTCTATTGCCTTTTCTTGAGCAATAATATCGTCATGTAGGCGCGAAAGCACACTGTATTTAAGGTATTTTCTCCAACGATCTCGTAATTCTGTTTCATCTTTGGCAAAAGGCATATCTTCTCCTAGATTCACTTCTTCATTTTCGATAAAGCTAAAAGGGTGTGCTAAAAATTCTTCAAAATACCCCTCAGTTGACTTGGTTTGTTTTTGGATTAATTCTAATGAAAGATTAAATAGTTTATACGTTCCATCATTTATCTCATTATCTATTTCGTTGCGATAATTAACTAATTGAACCGTGTCGGAGGCTAGAAGTAGACGCTTATTTCCATCAATATTTTTAAGGTATAAATCAAATGCTTTTTGAGAGAATGCATCATCTACCAGAGGTGGGTCATAGTGCGCACCTTGCAAACTCATATTTACGGCTTGTAATAATATAGACTCACCTTCGTCTTGAGCCTTCATGTAAAATCCAGTGGCTACAAAAATGAATGGAGCTACAACAAAAAAAATATTTTTTAACTTCATGGTATACGTCTATGGAATAAAAGTTATGTAAATGGTATAATCAATTTATATCAAAAAATAAACTATTCATATTAAGGCACTAAAGTAATGAATTATTGTGTGACGGTTTTTATTTCACCATCAAAAATAAAAATAACCCGACCAACTTAATTGATCGGATTATTGACTGGATTTAGTTTTTTTTAGAACATTTCGAAAGCAGAGAAGAAGAAAGATGCTTCCCCTGCTGCGTTCTCATCGCTATCGCTTCCATGTATCGCATTTGCGTCTATAGAAACCGCGTACTTAGCTCTAATAGTACCCTCAGCAGCATCTGCTGGGTTGGTAGCTCCAATTAAAGTTCTGAAGTCTGCTACTGCATGTTCCTTAGTTAACACAGCCGCTACGATAGGACCAGAAGTCATAAAGCTAACTAAGTCGTTAAAAAATGGACGCTCACGGTGAATACCGTAAAAAGCTTCTGCTTTTTCTTTAGACAAGTGAAGATATTTCATAGCTTTAATAGAGAAACCTCCTTCTATGATATCGTTAATTACTTTTCCAGTGTGCCCGTTTGCTACGGCATCTGGTTTGATCATTGTAAACGTGATGTTTGACATGTTTTTTATTGAATTAAGGCGGCAAAAATAGAATTATCCTTTTCTTTTCACGAGTTTTGTCACAAAATTAAAACGTGCAAGATACTATAATCCATTCTTTACAAGATTTAAAAAGACAATCGGGTAAAATTATCATAACAACCCACTACAAACCTGATGGTGATGCCATGGGTTCTAGTTTGGGTTTGTATCATTATTTAAAAGCTGCAGGGATTGAATCTCAAGTAATTACACCAACGGATTATGCAGATTTTTTACATTGGTTACCCGCAAATGATAATGTCTTAATTTACCAAGAACAAAAGGAACTATGTCAAGAGTATATTAAAGAAGCAGCGTACATTTTTTGCCTCGATTTTAATGCATTAGGTAGAATAAACGAGATGGGAGAGAATGTTGCGGCTAGTTCAGCTAAAAAAGTGATGATAGACCATCACCAAGACCCTCAAGATTTCGACGACGAGCGTTATATAGAAATAGGGGCAAGTTCTACTTGCGAGTTAATTATAAATTACGTTAAAAAACATTTAGATATATCCTTTATGACAAAGGAAATGGGGGAGTGTATTTATACCGGGTTAATTACCGATACCGGTTCTTTTAGATATGGTAGCACGACAAGTAATACTATACGAACAGCTGCTGACCTGATGGATTTAGGAGTAGTCCCTGCTAAAATATACAACAACCTTTTTGACCAAAATAGGCTAGACCGACTGCAATTATTAGGATACTTTTTAGCCAATAAAATAGAGCTCATTGAGGACGGCACTGTAGCTCTTGCGCATTTAACAGAAGATGAACTTGCTCAATATAACGTGGTAACTGGCGATACTGAGGGTTTTGTAAACTATGGTTTGGGTATTAAAGGAGTTCAATTAAGTGCACTGATTATTGATAGAGGATATTTAGTAAAAATGAGTTTTAGAAGTACCGATGTATTTCCTTGTAACGAGTTTAGTGCCAAGTATTTTAATGGGGGTGGTCATAAAAATGCAGCGGGCGGGGCAAGTGAGGAAGGTTTGAAAAAAACAATAGAGAAGTTTAAAGAGTCTATAAAAAATTACAGACAACACCTAGGATGAAGAATGCAATAATCCTTGTGTTTCTGAGCTTCATAATAAGCAGTTGCGGAAAGACCTACGAAAAAGAAGGAAATATAGAGTATTGGCGGGGAGGTGAGCCGTGCACCGAGAGGGTTAAAAACCACTGGTTACTTGATGTAGAAGCCGCGAATGTTTCAGATAGCGTGTATCTTAACACAAATACAATGCATCGAAAACTAGAGCTACACAGATTAATGCTGGATAGCACTACTACTTTTTATAAATTACTTAGCCAAACATGCAAAGGAGATAGTTTAGAACTGAAGCTATCAGCTAATGATTTTTATACTGGTTTGGGTGGTGCTGTGCCTGAAAACATGGGTGTAAATGACGTTTTAAAGATTAAAATATGGATGAGGGATATGCTAGACGATTTAGACCACATTGCTTACAAAAAATTATTTGAAAGCGAGATCATAAACAGGTACATGGAACAAAATAAGTGGAATGCAATAAGAGATAGCAATACACTTATCTACTTTGAACGGCTAAAAATCAATGAAAAACCTCGTGGGACGTCGGAGAAAACTGAGATCTCATTTGTAATAAAGTCTTTAAACGATTATGAATTGGCAGGCACACAGGAGGGTAAACCGTACATTTATAATCCTAAAGACTTAAACCTTCTCCCAGGAATTCATTTTTTAATGGCCAATTTAGCGGTTGGAGAAAGCGCAAGAGCTCTACTTCCATCTGATCAAGCATTTGGTTCTGACGGCAATACAAAAATCCCAGGTTATACTCCTATACTAGTTGAGATAGAGGTGTTGGCTATATTGAAATGAAAAGTGTAAAGGAGTTATCTGCGGTTCAGCAAAAGTTGAGTGATATTTTAAGTGTTTCGCAGAAAAGGAAATTCTCGATTATGGTTGCCATCAGTTTATGTGCAGCACTATTGGAAATTGCAGGTATTTCTGTACTGTTACATACCGTACTTTCTATCCTGAAGCCTGAGTTTGTGCGAAGTAATTTTTTTACTTCTTTTGTTTACAATGGTCTAGGTATTCGTGATTCTAAAACATTCATTCTCGTTATTTCCACCTTTCTTTTTCTGTTTTATGTTGTTAAAAATGTAATCTTAGTGCAGCTTAATAAGCTTCAGGTTAGGTATGCTTTTGAGATCACAGACGAGGTTTCTAGTAGTTTTTATCGGTTTATAGCAAAGCAAGATTTACTTTATTTCACGCAAAAGAAATCTTCAGAAATTATGCATGAGATAGGCATGACAAGTCTAAGTTTTGCTGAGGGAATATTGCTTTCAAGTATCGTGGTCATCTCAGAATTAATGTTGATTATACTGGCATTGTGTGGCGTATTGATTTATAACCCATTGCTTTTTGTATTTTCCTTTCTCACCTTAATACCGACAGCGGGAATACTTATGTACATCAATCGTAGAAAATTACGACGTGCAGGCGCTAGGCTAAGTAATATTAGTCCTTTGATATACGAAAATGCGGTTGAATTAGCCTCAGGAATAGCGAACATAAAACTATGGAATGGAGCCGATTATTTTTATGATAGATATGAAAAACTAAAAAAGGAGGCTTACGCACTCAAAACCAACATTTACGTAAGTTCACAATTTATTCCAATACGCATATTTGAGGTTATCGCTATTTCAGGGATATTATGTGTGGTGCTTTATGCGATGCTAGCGGACCATAACTTTTCCAAAATTGCCACTTATATTTCAATCTATGCTGGGGTCTCTTTCAGACTTTTGCCAAGTATTAACAGATTATTTATGGCTTCTAACAGTTTGTCCGTTAGTAGTTTTATCTTGGATATGGTTATGGTAGATGAAAAATCTGAAGAAATATTAGTCGTTTCTCCAACAAAGCTTAGCTTGAACACGGTTATAAGTTTAAATGCAGTTAGCTTTTCTTACCCGGATGGAACAAGTGTACTAAATGATATTAACATTGATATACCAAAAGGCAGCTTTATTGGGCTAATTGGTGCCAGCGGTTCAGGGAAATCAACAGCGGTCAACATTTTATCATCTCTGATATTACCGACGAGCGGTTGTATTATGATAGACGGTAAAAAGTTAGAGCCAGGAAATTATGCAGCCTACCGTTTTCTATTTTCATATGTAGAACAAGAGGTGTTCATGCTGAATGACTCTGTGCTTCGTAATGTGGCATTTTTAGATCCAAATCCAGACTTGGATAAGGCAAGGGAATGCATAAAAAAGGTCAATTTAACCACTTGGTTAGATGGATTGCCAAATGGCTGGGATACGAAAGTGGGAGAATTAGGTAATCATATAAGTGGCGGCCAAAAACAGCGAATCGCTATCGCAAGATCGCTATATAAGGATGCGGAAGTTTTTATTTTTGACGAGGTTTCAAATAACCTGGATACTTACTCAAAAGAACAAACTTTAATAGCCATAAGAGAACTAAAGAAAGAAGGAAAAACAGCTATTCTTATTACGCACAAAGAGGATGAATTACAGTTCTGCGATACGGTGTATACACTCAAAAACGGACAGCTTATCCAAGTGTAACAGAAATATCATTTCATTATTTAAAAGTTATTAAACAAAATAAATTACACTGATTTTGTAGTGTTAATTCTTTTTGGGTTTCTATTTTTAGTTACGTCTACTATAAATCTATTGCCAAGCAGTTTTCTGCCTAACAGCGTTGGGAAACGCATTTTGGAACGATTACTTAAGTTAAATGTGGTCCGAAAACTGTGACCATTTATTTGCACATCCATTTTAACCTGGTAACGATGGGTTACTATACCATTTGAACTACGCACTTTTTTAGTTTTAAACGAAGAGGTTGTATGTTCTTTTCCAGTGTATTGTGGGTGGTTTTTGTTTAGGAGGATAAAGACTAAAATATTTTGTCCATCTGGTGTTTCTCTTTCTTCGGAGTAGCAGCAATCGATGGCACTATTATATGCACCGGTATCCGTTTTTGACTTGAGTTGAAAAATATCCAGTTGAGGTAAATTGATCTCCTCGTGCATGCCTAGTATACTCAGGGATGATGTCTCCATAAATTATAGCCACTTTTTCTTTTTAAAGAATACGATAATAAAGGTAACCGCTAAAACCATTAATCCAATGATGGCGGGATAGGCCCAAGCTACTTTGGTTTCTGGCATGTACATAAAATTCATTCCATAAAATCCTGCAATAAAGGTAATAGGGATGAAAATAGCAGACATGATGGTGAGTAGTTTTATCATCTCATTCAGGCGATTATTTTGTTGCGCAAAATATAAATCCGACAAAGAGTTTACGTGTTCTAACTGTCTGCTCAGAGAATCTGTAATATGTTTTGCGTTATGTGAGATGGAAGTGAATAGCTTAGTTACAAAACTAGAAATAGCAAAAAATTCAGACGTAATTAGTGCTTCAATTATTTCACTAGAAACGCGTGCGTCTTTATGCACAAGCAGAAGGTCTTTTTTAACGGCATACAAGGAACTTAAGTTGATAGCTTTATCACTACTAGCAATTTCAGCTTCAAGTGCCAATAAGCTGTCTTCAGAACTGTCGCTTATTAGCGTGTATTGGTCTACAATAGAATCACATAGTAGAAATAAAAGGTAGTCAACACTTTTTTTACGGATAGGTCCATAATTGTTTTCCATTCGGGTTCTAATATTTTGAAATACGTCTTCTTCTATTTCTTGTAAGCTAATAATTACGTTCTCACCCAAGATGAAACTTATATGCTCGGCATCATGTAAATCATGTTTTTTCATTTTGAAGGAGCAGAAAAGATGTTTATCCGTTTCCCATACCTTCGATCGTTGTGAAAAATCAACGGCATCTGCCATCAAAAAAGGGTCTATTTCAAAATAGTGCTCAATAGATTTGAGTGTTTGTTTGTCTTCAAGCGGGTATAAATTTAACCAAATATGTTTATCTTTATGCTCAGACAGAGTTTGTTTCAAGCTATCCCAATTTTTTTCTGCACTTCGTTTATAGTGTGTATCGTCATAGATGATACAATCCATATTCATGGTCCCATTATCCTTTTCAAGATTGTATGAAATAGGACTATTAAACAGTTTCTTGTTCCTTTTTCTTGTGCTCATTATTTTTATAAACGATGGTTCGATGTGGGAAAGGTATTTCTATATTAATCGCTTCAAACTCTTTTTTCACGGTATAGAATAGGTCTGTTTTTAAAGCAAATCCTTCTTCTTGGGTATCCGTCCAGATATACGCTCTTAGGGTTATTCCTGAATCTCCCCATTTTATAATTCTAACATCTACAGCAGGCTTATGGTCTTTGGTTTCTGCTAGTGATCTATAATCACGGACAAATGGATGGTTCAATGCGCTTTTCTGAATAATGGCAATGGCGGTATCCATATTGGAGTCATAACTAATACCAAAATGTATTCTATTCATAACCCGTTCGTCTTTAAGATTGGAGTTATGTATTGTTTGGCTACTTATCATGGAGTTAGGTATCACAATGCGTTTATTTTCAAAATCGCGGATTACGGTATGTCTGAGTGTAATATCTTCTACATAACCTTCGTCCAGCTCTCCTACCTTGATTAAATCACCAACCCTAAAAGGTTTAAATATGACCAGGAAAATACCCCCAATAATGTTAGAAAAGGCCTGTTGAGAGGCAAAACCAAGAATTGCAGCAAATATTCCAGCGCCTGCAAATAGGGTTTTCCCAACGTTTTTGAGGGGAGGAATAGTGTAAATAATAGCAATTACCCCAACTGTATAAATAAGAAAGGAAAGGGTATTGTATAGAAATCTAAGTCCTGTGATTTTAGCATCATCATCCGAAGGATCACTATAGGTCTTGCGAATGCTGCGTTTGATAAGTGCTTTGCCTAGTTGTACTAATAAGTACGAAGCTAAGGTTATAATGCCTATCTGAATTAGCTCATTTTGTGATATCCCAGCTACCATCGTATAAGTGCGCTTGCCCAAGTAAATCCACTTCCGAATGCTGCTAAACAGATTAAGTCTCCTTCTTTAACTTTGCCAGCTAACTTAGCTTCCGCCAGCGCTATAGGTATAGAAGCAGCGGTTGTATTGCCGTATTTTTGAATGTTGTTAAACACCTGATCTTCTCTTAAACCCATTTTTTGTTGTACAAATTGAGAAATACGAAGGTTTGCCTGATGGGGTATGAGCAAATCTATATCGGTGCTTTTTAAGTTATTTTGCGTAAGGGCTTCACCGATTACTTGAGGAAATCGGGTAACTGCATGCTTGAAAACAAAAGTTCCGTTCATATAAGGATAAATGGCCTCGTCGTCTTTTCCTGCTCCGTCTATTATTTCAGGGACCCAACGTCGTGTGCTTGGCCCAATTAGCGTAAGCTCTTCTGCAAATTCGCCTTGCGAATGCAAGTGTGTAGATAGGATACCTCTATCAGCGTTTGGACTTTTGGATACAATTGCTGCCCCTGCTCCATCACCAAAAATAACAGTTACTCCGCGTCCTTTAGTGGATTTATCAAGACCGCCGCTATGATATTCAGAGCCCACTACCAGAATGTTTTTATACATTCCTGTTTTAATATATTGATCGGCTATAGACAAGGCGTACACAAAACCACTGCATTGGTTTCGTACATCTAAGGCACCTATGGTGTCTAGTCCTAAGTCTTTTTGGAGTGTAACACCAGGGCCAGGGAAATAATAGTCTGGACTTAAGGTAGCAAATATGATAAAATCTATTTCAGTTTTATCTATTCCAGCATCAGCAATGGCATTTTTAGATGCTTCAAGAGCCATAGAGGATGTACTCTCGCTGTTATCTTTAATCCAACGTCTTTCGTTAATACCTGTCCGCTCAACGATCCAATCGTTGTTGGTATCCATTATGCTAGCAAGGTCATCATTGGTTACAACATTGCTAGGAACATAATAGCCCATGCCTTTTATTATTGCACTATTCATCGGTGCAATTTAAGAAGAAAAAAGAGAATGCTTTTTAAAAAAAGTATTGAAGTTTTAACTCAGCTTACGTGCTACTTCTACCTCACGGAAACCTTCAATAAGATCATACAGTTCAAGATCATTGTAGTTTTTAATTTGAATACCGCACTCAAAGCCTTTACCTATCTCTTTTGCGTCATCTTTAAATCGCTTCAATGCTTCTATTTCTCCTGTATAAATTACTACATTGTTACGAATAAGTCTAACCTTATTACTTCGGTACATCTTGCCTTCTGTTTGCATACAGCCGGCTATGGTTCCTACTTTAGTTATTTTGAATACCTCACGTACCTCAGCAGTACCAGTTATTTCCTCTTTTAAGTCAGGAGCTAACATACCTTCCATAGCCGCTTTAATCTCTTCTATAGCTTGATATATAATGCTGTATTGCTTTATCTCAACACCTTCATTTTCAGCTAGTTTTTTAGCTGATGGCATTGGCCTAACTTGGAATCCAATTACGATTGCGTCAGAAGCTTTAGCTAACAGGACGTCATTATC
>TARA_B110000503_G_scaffold89468_1_pt1 | contig 10582 bp, 8 predicted proteins | sample TARA_B110000503 | Tara Oceans TARA_B110000503 (sample SAMEA4397472) | marine metagenome | biome: Polar Biome; feature: [SRF] surface water layer (ENVO:00010504); material: water (ENVO:00002006), including particulate matter (ENVO:01000060) such as... | depth 5 m
ACCGGCCGACTCTAATATCAACCGCGCCAACAATGCGCACGCTTTCTTGACATACCTACGCGGCGGTGAATTCACTGCCTTGTTATCCGCTATTTTTGCTGTGGCCTTAACCGATGTCAATGTGGGTGAACCCGAAATCAACACCAACTACTTTCGCTTAGGCGCTGCTGACTTTATTGCACAACACGCCGATGACTCTCCCGGCAGAGAAGTTTGTATGCTGCTATATTTCAATAAGGACTGGAATCACACTGCCGGCGGCGAGCTAACATTCTTAGGCACAGACGACACACCCATCCGTATTGCGCCATTATTTAACCGCTGCGTGCTCTTCGACCCCTCATCCATTGGCTCTGAACACTGGGTAGAGCCATTGAACATTGTGCAGACAACTGAATATCGGTATAACGTGACCAGTTGGTATTGGTCTGAATGATCTACCCTTCCACCTGGCCTACGCCAGTTTAGCTCACCACGACTCACCCCCTTAGCTTTCTCAAAGCATCAATGAAGGCAAAAAGCCTGATATATCGCCAGAGAAAAGGTGGTTGTGGCAGCAGGTTTTAGGCGAACTATTCCCGTGCGCTATGAAAAATCACGCAGACTCAAGCAAGCCCATTATTCCTTGCCCACGAGGCTTGCTCAAACTGTGCAGTAACCCGTCAGCATTCCATATTGACTGATGATCGCTATCATGTCGGTCAGCTGTTGCTCATCCAGGCATGTTGCCAACGTCTGCTATGTCGCAGCAGAGATAGACGTTTGAAAATAAAGCTTATTACCGCCGCTCTAAATATTTTTTCGTCTCCATCCAAGCTGCTCGCACTCACGAGACGGCAATGACGCGGATCTGAGCCAAAACAAACCCTGGTGGTTCATGGCCTCGAACAACATCGAATTCCCCAGTAACGCGGCAAACATTTTTTGGACCTGCCAGTCTCCCATAAAAGGCGCCTACAGCGCCGTTTGCGTTCTGTCTCATGGTCAGCGTGAAGCGACAGCCGAGAAAATAAAATCGGGATTAGTACCACGCTATAAAATCTAGTAGTCACAGGCCACTATCTGATCATTTTTTGATTTTTACTCAATCAACGCATGTGCTGGCGAAGTCAAGATATTGGCCACCGGCGAACTCATCGACGTTTTCGATTGACTGCTACATAGACCGCCACGCTGACTACTGACGTCGATTTTAATCGTTACCAAATTAATTGTGCCGCTAGTCATTAACTCGGAACAATGAGACCGCAAGGTACTCGGCGAGGCCTTCTCGGCATACATCCCAGCCCAAGCGCCCAGGCAGATAACGCAAGCCCCGTGACCGCGAGAGTGCATCGACAAAATTCGCGCCATCCTATCTGTTTTTTGATAATCTTATCGCTCCTGTAAACGACACACTGAATAATACCTATGCGCAATTTATTGATCGCTGTTTTCTTACTGACCACCGCAACCGCCGCATTGGCCGACCTATCGCAGTTACCCGAGAAGGCGAGCACTGATCGCTCGGAATATCGAACACTCGTGCTCGACAACGGTCTGCGCGTTGTACTGTTGTCGGACCCAGACCTGAACAAGTCATCCGCCGCACTGGTCGTTGGTACAGGGTCCTACATGGACCCTGAAGATCGCCCAGGGCTTGCGCACTTCCTCGAGCACATGCTGTTCCTCGGGACAGAAAAATATCCTGACGAAGCCGAATACTCTAACTATCTCAAGACTAACGGCGGCTACAACAATGCTTACACCAGCGGCGACCACACCAACTACCATTTGGAAATTAACCACCAGGCTTTCGAAGGCGCCATCGATCGCTTCTCGCAATTTTTTATTGCGCCGCTGTTCAGCGCGGAATTCACCAAGCGGGAAATGAATGCGGTAGACTCTGAGTTCGAAAAAAATCTGCAGAGTGATGGCTGGCGCGGACAGGAACTGTTTCGGACGTTAGTGCGCGCGGACCATCCGGAACACCACTTTGCCATTGGCAATCTGGCTACTTTGACAGGTATCGAGCGCCCTGAGTTTATGGCATTTTTTGATCGCTATTACAGCGCCAACTTGATGGCACTGTCGCTTACTTCCAATACTGGCCTCGATCAGATGGAAATCTGGGCTCGACAGTATTTTTCAGCAATCGAGAACCGACAGCGCCCGGCGGTCAACTTCACTGCCGACCTGGTAGATCAAAGCAGGTCCACGGGCGTCGCCTTCTTCGAACCGGTGACAGACCGCCGCGTTCTGAGCCTGACATTTCCAACACACGGTACTCGCGCGCAATACCGCAGCAAGCCCGACGCACTGGTTGGTTTCCTACTCGGCTACGAGGGGGAAGGCAGCCTGCTGTCATTTCTCAAGCAAGAAGGTTTGGCTACAGGACTTAGTGGCGGCGGCCAGTCTGCCAGCAAGGACCACACTCTATTTCAAATTGATGTACAACTGACGCCAGATGGCACAGAGAACTGGCAGCGAGTCATGCAGTTGACCTTCGCCTATATCGATATGCTGCGGAACTCAGACTTTCCCAAATACCTGTTTGACGAGCGTGCAACGGTGGCCCGACTTAATGAGTTGTATGCGGATAAAGGCGAAGGCGCTGGTCGCGCAGTCCGACTCGCGAACAATGCCTGGAGTTATCCCTTAGAGGATGCGGCAAAGGCAGACTACCTTTGGCAGGAGCCGTCACCTGAGCTGTATCGTGAAGTCCTCAATTCACTACAGCCTGACAACATGATCGCGATGCTAGAAATGAAGGGCGTACCAACCGACCAAAGGGAGCAATATTTCGGCGTGGAGTACAGTTATCAGGCATTTACGCCCGATCTATTGGCCACACTGCAGCAACCGACGCCCGTTGCTGCCCTTGCCTTGCCAACACCCAACCGCTTCATTCCAACAAAGGTTGATCTGCTTGTACAACAGCCGGTCAAGTTAATCCAAGAACCCGGGCTGACCTTGTTCTACGCGCAAGATACGACATTTAGACGACCACTGGTTAGCTATCAAATCCGCATTCGACAACCTAATAAAATGGGCGACTTAAACGCTGTTGTCATGCGTGACCTATACACTTCGGTGATCAATGAAATGCTCAATGAACAGCTATACGCTGCCTCTGTAGCGGGACTGGATGTCTCTGTCGCCGATAGCAGCAAAGGTGTTCGGGTCAGCGTTTCAGGCTACAGCCAATCTGCTAACAGCTTGCTGAACTATCTCTTATCACAAATGACGACCATCACCCTGCCTGTTGAGCGATTTGAGGCTTTGAAGGAACGCAAGCTACGGGCCTGGAAGAACGCTGAGTTCGCTGACGCCTATCGTCAGACCTTCGAGCTGGAACGAAAATACTTGCTTGAAAATCACTTCACTCCGAAGGAGAAACTGGGCGCTGCTGAAAATATCAGTCTCAGCGATGTGCAGCGCTTCGCCAAAACCCTGTTCAAAAAAGGCAATGTAGAAATGGTTGCCTACGGCAACGTCTCGCAGCAGGACGCCACCCACGCTGCTCGCCAGGTCATTGACAACCTCGGCCTGTCACCTGTGGCCGCTCGCGATGTATACGACACACGACTTCTGGTTCTAGAAAGAGACCAGCCAGTGGTCGCGGCCAATGTATTGCTGGCGAACAACTCAGCTTATATTCAAGGGTTTTTACTCGGTGATGCGACGCCGTTGAATCGCGCGACGTCAGCAATGCTGAGAAATTTTATTGGTGAGCCCTATTACTCCGAAATGCGCACTAGGCAGCAACTAGGCTATATCGTCGCCAGCTTTATCTCCGAGCAGGAAGACAATCTTTACGCGCGCTTCCTGATCCAGTCGGCTGACTATCCCGCCGATGAGCTTAAACGTCGCTCCGAAGATTTTCTGTCGAACCTACTCAATGCGTTTGAACAAGTGTCTGACGAGAAATTCGAAGTGATACGGGCAGCGGTACGAGCAGAACTCGAGGAAAAAGACAAGTCAATCGCCGAGCGCGCTGCCCGCTATTTCATACTGGCGTTTGAGGAGGACGGCGATTGGGCGCAAAAAGACAACACCATAGCAGCACTCGAAAATTTAACGCGCGATGATCTACGAGCTATGTTGCAGGGCTTAACCGTCAATGACGGTCTTCAATTCACGACCTTATCCATGGCAGAACAGCATGCCGAGGCCCTCGATTCGGTTAAGCAAACCTTCTCCGATATATTGATATGGAAACGTCAACAGCAGTACCGATAGATTCCTGAGTAGTCACGATTCTGCCTGGTCGCTTGCACTGCCAACGACCAGGCAGACTTGCAGGCTATTTTTTAACCAATATACTCCTCCTAAATCTTGCGAGGACCACATTAGACATCACCTCAACCCTGCAGACCATCGTCCGTCGCCTGAAGTGAGGGGCACAGAAATCGTCAATGCACGACGGTCACAACGGCAGCTATTCCGTCACGAGTAAAAAAACTTTCAAGACTGCTCCCAAGGTTCAGGGATATTCAGGACTTTGCGTCGAGTTGGCTTTAGGCTTACATTCATCAACGACCGAACACGGTCTTGGGCCCCAACAGAAGTTGGCCATGGTGGCCTGAGCTCTACTTTGGCGGCAAGTTAACAAAGGGGTTTTGCCGTCAGTGGCGTCAATTCTGCTGCGCAAAGCTCAAAACTCCGTATACTAGCCTCTGTCCTCATCATCCACCTCCCTATGCGTAACCTCTTCGACAGAATATCTTTGCCCCTATTGATCGTGTTGTGTCTCTCACTCGGACTAGCGCCTTTCTCTCCTGAGCCACATTTGCTGGAGAAACTCAGAATGCTGGCCACTGGCGATCTGACCAAGCTCATCGACATCTTCGATTTGTTGCTACATGGCACGCCATGGTTATTGCTAGGCATCAAGTTGATTTTGGCGCTAACCCGCAAAGTGGAACAATAAACGTTAGCGGGGTTAATCCTCTCATCTAGCGCCCACCTGTTGTGCTCGCAAAGCTCCCAGCCTAATACCGACAATACAAATTAAACGGCTCGCTAAAGATGATGCAAGGTCACCTAGCACTAAACCTGATGCATATTGGTGCGGCTCAGCCCACGCTGAGAGGGATAGTGCGCTTTGGTAATTGCAGTGACGTGATTAAACCCACCACACCCATAAAACACGCTAACAGAAAGACCAGCGTAAACGATCCGCTGAGATCAGCAATCAAACCGCCCACCGCGGGAGAGATAGTTTGCGCAAGACCAAAGGTTAGCGTCGCCGCAGAAAAACTGGGCCCATAGTCTTGCGCTGTGGTGTTCTCCACGACGTACAACGTCATCAGTGTTGGTATGGCACTGAACAGTAATCCAACGCCAATACACGCGATTAATGTCGGTAAATAATACCCTGTTAGGACAGTGCCAACGCAAATAGGCCAAAAGCCAAAGGCAATGGTTAGCGCCCGCCTAATACTCAGCCGGTGTGCGATGGTGACGAATGTTGGGCCACCGAAGATCATCGCGAAACCCACCAGGGTGAATGCGAGCGAGGCGTCACTGGTAGTCCAGGCGCTGTCATCTTCTAGTCGCGTCGTTAAGAAACCCAAGACCAGCAGGTACATAAAACCGAAAGTAGAATAAGCGAGTATCAATGGCAACCAACCAGGCATGCGGCGCAGCGCACCGAAGCCGCCGAAACCGGCACCGCCCGATGGGGCAGCCTGTTGATGGCGAACCAAAAGCAGTGTCGCCACCAGTACCATCAAACTGATCGCAAATTGAACCTGATACATGGCTGACCAGGCTTGATCGCCCTGTGATGATCGCAACGTCCCGCTTAACAGACTAACGAACACGACCCCGACACCCATACCAGACCCGATCAATCCCACGGCAATTCCACGCCGCTTTGGCGGCAAGGCACCCGCAGCGATGACGGGTGCGGGGATCCAAACGAGTGCGCCACCAATCCCGGTCATAAACAACGCCATGGCGAGCATTGATGGTGAGTCTGCAAGACCCGCTAGCAGCAAGCCCAAGGCAACCAGAAAAAGACCAAGGCGCATAACATATAGTAGTCTAAATCGGCTTGTGGCCGAAGCCACCAGCAGCGTCCCTAACAAGTAGGCGCCAACGTTGGCAGCACCGATAAGACCTGCTTGAGTATTACTAATACCCAGATCATCTCGTACCGCAGGCAACAAAACGCCATAGCTGAAACGGCCAAAAGACTGACCAACCGCCGTCGCAAGGGAAATGACCAGCAACATGATCCACCCAGAGCGAATCCATGATTTATTGGTTTGGGGGGAATCAGAGACGTTCATTTAGCGCCCGGTTCAAGAGAGTGGCGGCAAATTCTAACGTAAATACTTCGGCAGGACACCTCATGCGTACAGGCCATCAAGCCAATCCTCAGAGCAATCAGCAGTTAAGATTTGATCGCCACCGACCAACCTCTACAACAACATGACGAATTGGTGGCGACTCATAGGAATTGAACCCATTATTTAAGTCATCTTTTGATTTAGTGGATGCTCTTATTCGCCCGTCCGGAATTTCAGGAAACTACCCTCATTGAAGCTCATCAATAATAAAAGCGCTTAAAATTCCAATGATTTGCTCTTGCTCAGGTGTCGGTGCGGAAATACACTCAAGGAACTCCAGCTTTAATTTGGCCGCCTTCTTTATCATTTCTGATTCTTGCTCATCAAGGTCATGAATGAGTGTTTGCCAAGCGTTGATTTGTAGATCCGCTGAATCGTCCAGATCGTGACCGCCATCTGGCTCAGCTGTGATGTGGCACAGTAAGTCGATTAAAACTGTAGACAGATTATTCATAGCTCATTCTCTATTGGTACATAACGGTTTGCTAGGCAGCTAGCATTTCTTGCCCATCTCAAATATTTCAGAACACACTACATCTGGTTCCAACTGACAAAGCCAACAATTGAAGGTTTACTTTTGTAGCCAGGAGCACTCTGCCTGTCTCGATAGACAGGTCAAAATGTGAATCACTACGAAGTTCTTAGTAGGCAATAACGATTAGACGGATGTCCCGAACGCCGAGACACAATTTATTTAGTCATACGTTGATGTCATAGTGTCTTTCACAGCTTTTTGATACGGCGCCCCACTTTGAGTCGCGCACTCGCTCTCGATGAAGATCAAACGCTGCCTTATCGATAAACTCTTCGTACACATGCAACTTATTCGTATCGGATTTATCTTGAGTTACTTCAAACACAAGGCAACCTATTTCGTTCTGTGTGTTCTTGATATGCTCTGGAAGCGCGAGAATCACGACATCTAAATCATCATCAGGAACAACGACAAAACCTTTTAGTATGATTCTCTCCATAACATAATCTCTGACTTCAACTAACGCGCAAAGCAACCGCGCTGAAAGCATCGGCTGCCTTTACTTGTCCGACAGTGCCTCTTATGCAGCTCGACCCCGTCGAATTGCATAAGAGTCGTTAGCTCGGTATTGATAGAACACCCGTTGGGAGCACTTTCTTGAAGGGGCTTCTGTGGGGGTGCAAAGCGCGATTTGTCGTCCAACGTAAGCGCATTGAGACTCACCAAGTCCAATTCATTCAATTGAGCCCACAAGCGCGTACCACACACCACAAAAGTGGCGCGAATTTATTCGCCCTGAACCAGCCTGCCTATCAAATTTGACTGAAGTGCCTTTTGTGACTTGAACGCTTCCGATGGAAACACCCTACACAGCCTACCCCGCTGCGCCACTAACCGCTTGACAGTCAGAGCAGTAACAGAAAAATTGCATCACTGCGTCGCCGGTAATGGTGTCACGAACAACGCCACAAAGGCAGCCTCCTTCAACTGGGCTATTCATAACATTCTATCCTAGGTTAATCATTCAGCTGCGTCAGTAACGTATGACCTTTGTACATACGTCTGAAAGATACAATTCCTACGAACCTTTTCCCCATTGACGACCCCCGAAGGTAATCGAATTCTACATACAACCCAATCAGTTATCTGTTAACTAAATATCGACCAGATGGGTGTTGTGTCGCCGCAATACATAACTTGAATTTCAGCGCTCATTTAACTGTGAGTCAGTAGATGAAAACAGAAACCGGGTCGAAGAAACCGAGTCGGGGTAAAATTATGGCTATATTTTACCCCGACCCCATTTATTCCCATTTATTCAAACCCAGCGGAGCCCCTGTAGGGCCCGCCCGCTAGGTTGATCAAAGACCGTTTAGTACAGCGTTGCTAACGAGGCCGAATCCCAATCGGCCAGTTCATCATGCCGGCCCTCTTTGATCTTCTGGGCCCAATCGGGGTCTTGCAGCAAGGCACGACCGACCGCAATCATGTCGAACTCGCCGCGGGCGAGTCGTTCAACCGCAAGTGAGATAGGCTGGGTTTTTGATGCCTCACCCTGGAAACTGCCGATAAAATCGGAGGATAAGCCAACCGAACCCACAGTAATCGACGGCAGTCCGGTGAGCTTTTTACACCAGCCGGCGAGATTCAAGCCTTGCTCACCATCCACCTCTGGGTATTCCGCTTCCCACCAGCGGCGCTGGCTGGCGTGCAAGACATCGACGCCAGCATCAACAAACACTTTTAAGAACGCTTCGAGCTGCGCCGGGGTTTCTGCCAGGCGCGCACTAAAATCCTGTTGCTTCCACTGTGACCAACGCAAGATGATTGGCATGTCTGCGCCCACTTGGGCACGGCACTCGGCAATGACCTCGCCAGCAAATTTAGCGCGCTCAACCAAGCCGCCGCCGTATCGGTCGGAGCGCGTGTTCATGACACCCCAAAAAAATTCGTCGATTAAGTAACCATGGGCGCCGTGTATCTCAACGCAATCAAAACCTAAGCGTGCGGCGTCGCCTGCCGCATTGGCGTAGGCCATGACCATATCGGCCACTTCGCTTTCGGTGGGTTCAGGCTGCACTTGTGAGCCAGTATGAGAGCGGCCGGAAGGGCTATCTGAGTTGGCGTCGGGTTCGGGGCCGGTACCGGGCTGGCGCATCATGCCCACATGCCAAAGCTGCGGGCCGATTTTTGCAGGGGTTTTATGCGTGGCTTCAACCACGTTTGACCAGCCTTTCAAGGCCTGTTCAGCATGGAAGTTGGGCACTCTGGGGTCGTTGGACGCGCCACCGCGGCCGACGGTTGTGCCTTCGGTGATCAGTAGCCCGACATCCGCGTCGCCACGTCGTTGGTAATAGGCGGCAACATCTTCGCCCGGAATACCATCAGGGGAGAAGGAGCGGGTCATGGGCGCCATCACGATGCGGTTCGGCACGGTCATGCCGCGAATGGTCATGGGCTCAAATAATGATGCTATGTCAGACATTCAGGGGTCCTTGGTTGGTCAAATTAGGTCCAGTCAAAATAGAAGACCGCGCGCGGCGTCGCGCTCGATTTTTGGTAAGTCGCAGCATACCGAAGAATCCTGAAGACTGCATTCGGTTGCACAACATTAGGGCGACATCACTGCTAGGTATCGGCTCTAATCGGTAAAAGTGATTGTTTGGCGGATTCTAGCGAGCCCTATAAACCGCCGTGCATCGTTGCTTGAGCCGATGAGAAACGATGACCATGACCATAGCTGTTGTAGAGCTTAGTTGATGTGCCTGCCAGCCATTTAGCAGACTTCTGGCCCCAAAGGGATCAGCTGTGCCTTTGCGCTCAGAATGCAGTCAGCAATGGCGACGGTGCAAACCGTATTGTCAGTGTATCGTGCCCGAGCATGGATCAGAGGCCGAAGGTCCATAGCTTTGAAGTTGCTGAACTCGTAACCGGGACCGATGATATCGCCTGCTATTGCGCAGAGCATCTTATCTTCCGCCTAGTGATGAAATCATCGATGATACCCCGAACGATCGTCCGGTTGAGCTTCTCACCAAAAGAAGAGCCATGACGAAGACGCGATTTCTCTAATCGCAAGCTAATCGCAAGCTAATCGCAGCCAACCATAGATATTAACATTAGACTATCTATTTTGGAGGCCTCTGGATGGCTCCCGGATTTAAGCCAGGCGGTCAGCAGATCGGAATATCCAACAAGAACTACACTGCGCGACAGCGCTGGCGTCCAATCACCCAGATTACGACCCGCTAATAGCGTTAGCCGAAATTCCATTAGATCAGTCAAATGATTTGAGTGTTCGAAGCGACTGCCACAAAACAATCGCAGCCTACGTTCATCCAAAGATCAGCACTTCACCACCAATTGAACAAATGGACTCGAGTATCGTGCTCAATATCGTTAATCCGAAGGCATTCGTTTCAGGTGCAGGCTAACGGGTCGATGTTTTCAGATTGGTTGCAGTGACCAGTTGAATCCAAGCCGGACGATAGTAGATAGCTTTGTCCCGAATAAGCCTTCGAGGTGGCTATTATCAAGCGGCGAAGACACCCTGCATTGAAGATCCAGCGATTATAGCGAAAACCTTCAAACACCAGGTGCTGGATGAGGCGTCACAAGCGAGGAACCGTTCATCACCAGCAGGACTTTTTTCGCACTCGACTCGACGGTTCTGACACCGGCCGAAGCTGGCGGGGTCTAGCTTGGTTTGACCGTCAGAACCTGCCAGGAATTCGGATTGGGCAGCGGCGCCTCGGCACTAACCAGGGCA
>TARA_B110000503_G_scaffold76463_1_pt1 | contig 10581 bp, 7 predicted proteins | sample TARA_B110000503 | Tara Oceans TARA_B110000503 (sample SAMEA4397472) | marine metagenome | biome: Polar Biome; feature: [SRF] surface water layer (ENVO:00010504); material: water (ENVO:00002006), including particulate matter (ENVO:01000060) such as... | depth 5 m
ACGGCAAAAGAGGTTTAAACCATGGAATGGAGTTGGCAAGTTGTTTTAGAAGTTCTACCATCGATGTGGCAAGGACTTATTGTGACGGTACAAGCAACAATAGTTGGGGCTTTGTTGGCCTATGTCTTAGGATTGTTGCTAGCACTTTTAAAGATGTCTAAAACGTGGGTTATTGCTAAAACCTCCTATTGGGTTTCAGAAAGTGTGCGTCGCACACCACTATTGGTACAATTATATTTTCTATTTTATGTGCTACCAGATTTTGGTATTTTCTTGTCGCCCTTTGTTGCTGGCGTCATTGGTTTAGGCATTCATTTCAGTACCTATACCTCTGAAGTCTATCGGGCGGGCATTGAAAATGTACCCCGAGGACAGTGGGAAGCGTCTCGGGCGCTTAATTATAATGCCTATCAAACCATGAGGCATGTTATTTTGCCTCAAGCGATCCCACCCATGATCCCGCCTCTAGCGAATTACTTAATTACTATGTTTAAGGAAACACCGCTTCTGTCAGCCATTACAGTCGTCGAATTGTTCAACGCGGCCAACATCTTTTCCAACAGTCATTACAAGTATCTAGAACCAATGACCTTAGTGGGTCTGTTTTTTCTTATTGTTTCGGTTCCATCTGCCTATGCGGCGATGAAATTGGAACAGAGGTTCAAGCCTAAAAATACTGGAGCTAGTTAAGCGCTTGAAAAATCAAACACTGATGATTGATATAGTGTGGCCAGCATGATTAGTGAGGTAACTTGGTATGAAAAAAGGAACGCTAACCTCCACTCATTGGGGCACTTATCGTGTTGAAAGTGAAAATGGAGTGCCTTCTGCGCTGCACCCTTTTGAGGAAGACCCACAGCCGTCTCCTATAGGTGATTCAATGTTGGAAACCCTTTCTGGGCCATGTCGTATTGATACGCCTATGGTGCGGCGTGGTTTCCTAGAACATGGCATATCAAGTGACAGGTCGGCCCGGGGCACAGATGAATTTGTCAGCATTGGATGGGATCAAGCGCTTGACTTAGTGGCTGCTGAATTGAATCGGGTGCGAGATAAATTTGATAATAGCGCCATCTATGGTGGGTCATATGGCTGGGCTAGTGCTGGGCGATTTCATCACGCGCAAAGTCAGTTGCGGCGCTTTATGAACTTGTTCGGGGGCTGCACAGTATCGAGAAATACCTACAGTTATGCTTCAGCTGAAGTGATTATGCCCCATGTTGTGGGCCAGATGAGTGAATTATTGCTGGAGCATACTTCTTGGCAGTCTATTGCCGAAAGTGGTGCCCTTGTGGTTGCCTTTGGCGGTATGGCACCTCGTAATGGGCAAATCAATGCGGGTGGCATAGGTCGCCACAATCAAGCGTCGGACATGCTAGAGGCAAAGAAGGCTGGTGTTGAGTTTGTTAATATCAGCCCAGATCGTTCTGACATGGCAGCAGAGCTAAACGCCGACTGGTTAGCCATTAAGCCCAATACTGATGCCGCTTTAATGCTTGGGCTGGCTCACACAATTGTTAAAAATGATTGGCATGATACTGCATTTTTAGATCAGTATTGCACTGGATTTGACCAGTTTTTACCTTATCTTAACGGCGTGTGTGACGGTCAACCCAAGGATGCGCCATGGGCAGCAGAAATTACTGGAATTCCCACAGCATCAATTACCACTCTTGCCCGCCGTATGAGTCATGCACCAACCATGGTCAACGCTAGCTGGTCTTTAACTCGCCAACAAAATGCTGAACATATTTATTGGATGCTGGTGGTGTTGACGGCCCTTTTAGGCGGCATTGGCAAACCCGGTTCAGGCTTCGGTTTAGGATTAGGTGCTGTTGCCGGGGTTGGCAGTCATCGCGCAAAGGCACCATGGGCGGCTTACCCAACGGGTAAAAACCCTATAGATAGCTATATTCCGGTAGCTCGAGTTGCTGATATGCTAGAGCGCCCTGGGGGCTCTTATCATTACGACGGGATGGCACGAACCTACCCAGACATTCGCTTGGCTTATTGGGTTGGTGGTAATCCATTTCACCATCATCAAGACCTTAATCGTCTGCGTAGAGTATGGAAAAATATTGAAACGGTGATCGTTCATGAACCTTTTTGGACTCCATTAGCGCGTCATGCTGACATTGTTTTACCAGCAACCGTTGCCTTAGAGCGAAATGACTTGGGAGCATCCCCCCGAGATGATTATCTTATTGCCATGCGACAAGCTGCCACACCACACGGTTTAGCTTATAACGATCATAATATATTCGCAGCTCTGGCTGAGCGCTTGGACTGTGCTGCTGAGCATGATGGTAACTTTGCAGAGGCTTTTACTGAAGGTAAAGATGAGGAACAGTGGCTACAAGATCTGTATCAAAGAAGTGCAAGTGGAATCAAGGAGCTTGGCTTTGAGATGCCCGATTATGCAACCTTCCTCGAACAGGGTTTTATCAAGTTAACCACTCCACAAAGTCCTCGGGTGTTACTGCAGACGTTTCGTCAGGATCCTGATACCCATCCTCTAACTACGCCTTCGGGGCGCATTGAAATATTTAGTGACGTCATTGCCAGCTTTGGTTTAGCTGATTTTCCAGGGCACCCCATATGGTGTCCACCCACTGAATGGCTGGGTTCTCCAGCCGCCAAAGAACACCCATTGCACATGATTACACATCAGCCAGCGCGGCGTTGTCATAGTCAATTAGATCATGGTGCCCATAGCCGGGCTGGTAAAATTAATGGCCGCGAACCTTGCCGAATTAATCCGCAAGATGCTGCTGCTCGTGGCATTGAGGAAGGCAGTATGGTGCGCATATTTAATCACCGTGGATCGTGTGTGAGTGCTGCTCAGCTGGATCCGGGCGTACGTAAAAGTGTGCTTATGATGGCGACAGGCGCATGGTATGACCCTGACTGGAAAGGGGATGAGAATTGTTGTAAACACGGCAACCCTAATACTTTGACCCAGGATTTACCAACCTCTGAGATTGCACAGGGTCCTGGTGCCTTGACGTGCTTGGTGGAAATTGAAGTTTTTTTAGGTTCTGCGCCCGATGTAACGGCATTTATGCCCCCAATAATCACCTCAGTGCAAACTAAAGCGAGTAAAAGCTAAGATTGGTCTAATTACATCATAGTGGAGCATGGTTTTGATAAATATAAGCATTGCATGGCAATATTTGATCAATATAGGCCTGCTGGTCTTGGTATTATATAAGCTCAATATAGCTTGATGAGTGGGTCGCTTGTGGTCATTGATTTGATTAAAAGGTGCTGTTGGGTTTTTACTTCTCCAGCAAATCAAGGTTGCCTTAACCCAACTTATTGATGATGAGCATGGCCATGGTTAATGAAACATCATGGGTAAAGCAAAACAATGGTTAGAGGGTGGTGACATTGGTTAACTTGATCTCAGGTTTGGTGGCAATATGGCTCGTGAAAAATATTAGTCCTGTGAAAAACATTAGGCGTGTGACAAGATAGGCGGCCACATCACCAGCCTATAAATCGTTATGTCCCTAACCTTAAATCGCACCTTTTTACGCCTCATGCCGTGGGTTTTTGTATGGGTTTGGAGCACCGGCTTTTTGGTGGCTAAACTAAGTAAGTCTTATGCTGAGCCCTTTACCTTATTAAGTTATCGTTTCGCCTTAGTGTTGATAGTGTTGTGGGTCATTACCAAACTAGTTAATAGCCGCTGGCCCTCAAGCTGGCGCTTGGCAATGCACTGTATGGTGGTTGGGTTGTTACTGCATGGCATCTATTTAGGTGGCATTTTCCAGGCCATCTCATTAGGTATGCCGGCTGGACTCAGTGCCATGGTCATTGGCTTGCAGCCACTCACCATGGCCTTGTTAGCAGGGCTTATGTTGGGTGAACGGGTGTCTAAACGACAATGGTTGGGCTTGGTGATGGGCTTGGTAGGGCTCTACCTGGTTTTAGGCGAGCGCTTTGCCCTCGACCCTAGCACAATGTTTGATGGCTTCTCTGGTTGGGCGCCAGTGCTTGTGGGTTTGGCTCTGCTGGGCATTGCTTTTGGTACCTTATACCAAAAAAAATATTGTTTTGAAGTCGAGCATCTAACGTCTATTTGGTTACAGTATTTGGCAGGGCTGGTGTTTACACTGATTATTGCCTTTGCCTTTGAAACACGGGTTGTGGATTGGCAGTGGCAGTTTATTGCCAGCTTAACTTGGCAGGTATTGGCCTTGTCTATTGGAGCAGTATTATTACTCATGATTATGATGCGCCAGGGTGCTGCAACTAAAGTAGGAAGTTTTTTTTATCTGGTACCGCCCACAGTAGCGATACAGGCATGGTTTTTATTTGGTGAAGCCATGGGGGCCCAGGGTTTAATAGGTATTGCATTAATTGCAGCTGGTGTGGCACAGGCAGTTTTGCCCAGCCGTAATTAATTATTTAATTGAATGTTTTTTTGGAGTTTTCACATGACGTCATCCACTGCTGTTTTACCAGGCCGGTTAGATTTATTTCACAATACTAAAGCTGATCCAAAGCTGGTCTATGGTAGCCAACGCCAAGCAATTCTGAGCGTGGATAAAGGCAAGCAGGCAATAGAGACCATTTCTAGTTGGCCTAATTATAAAATCACAGACTTGCACCGGCTCACTGGCATGGCAGCGCAGGCCAATATAGGCCAGATTTATTATAAAGATGAAAGTAGCCGCTTTGGTTTAAAGAGCTTTAAGGCCTTGGGTGGTGCATACGCCGTGACACAGTTCTTAAAGCAATACTTGGGACAATTGAATGGTGAAGAACCGACCATGGCACAATTGCTATCAGGGCATTACAAAGAACAATTAAAAGACGTGGTGGTGAGCTGTGCTACGGATGGCAACCATGGCCGGTCAGTGGCTTGGGGTGCACAAATGTTTGGTTGCCAATGCATTATTTACATTCATCGTGATGTGTCTGCTGGCCGTCAAGCAGCCATGGAAGCCTATGCTGCTCAAGTCATCCGTATTACAGGTAATTATGATGAGTCTATCCGTCAGGCGGCCGCCGATGCAGAACAATATGGTCGTGAGATTATCTCTGATACCAGCTACGAAGGCTATACAGAAGTGCCAGCCAATGTTGCCTTAGGTTATACGGTGATGTTGTCTGAAACGGTTGAACAACTGAATGGCGAAATTCCGACGCATGTTTTCATTCAAGCTGGCGTAGGTGGTTTAGCAGCAGCGGTATGTGGTTATTTTTGGGACTTGTGGGCTGAGAAAAGACCGCGCTTTGTGGTGGTAGAGCCAGAGGCGGCAAATTGCTTGCAAGAAAGCGCTAAGGCTGGTCAACTCACAGTAGTAGACGGGGATTTAGATACCTTAATGGCTGGCCTAGCGTGTGGCGAAGTTTCTCACATTGCATGGGATATACTGGACCAAGGGGCAGATGACTTCATTACCTTAAGTGAAAATGCTGTGGCTCCATGTATGCAAGCATTGGAACAACACAGCCCAAGTATTGAAGCGGGTGAATCTGCGGTCGCAGGTTTAGCAGCCTGTTTAATTGGTGGACAGCAGCCCCAGTGGCGATTAGCTTTAGGGCTTAATGATCAAAGTAAAGTACTGGTATTAGGCACAGAAGGCGCAACAGACCCTGAACTTTATCAGCAATTGGTATTTGGCGCGTAATTTTGCTTAGCAGACTGAGGTAAAAAGCATGACTCAATATACATTAACCGAAGCGCCACAACGGCAGTTCTCTTTAATTGAATTTGAACAGCGTATGGCGCGCGCACAAGCGATGATGCGAGAGCTTAAACTAGATGGTGTGTTATTGACCACCGAAACTAATGTGCGGTATTTCTCTGGCTATTTCACCCAGTTCTGGCAGAGCCCTACACGGCCTTGGTTTTTGATTCTACCGGCCAAGGGCAAACCCATAGCCGTTATTCCTACCATTGGCGTAGTGGGTATGAGTAATACATGGGTTGATGACGTGCGCACCTGGCCCTCACCATTTCCAGAAGATGATGGGGTTAGTTTGCTGAGTCAAACCTTAGCTGAATTACCCAAGCGTTTTGGTCGATTAGGGATGACTCTAGGCCGAGAAACACACTTGCGTATGCCGCAGCAGCAAGTGCAGTCTTTGTATGCATCCAGTCATTTTGAGTTGGTGGATGTGAGCCGTGATATATTGCATTTACGCAGCATCAAATCTGCAGCAGAAATTAATCGGGTGGCACATGTGTGTCAGATTACTTCTAAAGCCTTCGCTCAATTGCCTGGTTTTTCTAAGGTTGGAATGACTGAGCGTGATGTGGTGGCGGAATTCAGAATGGAACTGTTACGTCAAGGCGCTGATCATTCCCCTTTTATTGTATCCTCTTCGGGTACAGATGGTTATGACGACATTATTATGGGGCCAACGGACAGAGTGATTGAAGATGGTGACCTATTAATTATTGATACAGGCACGGTATGGCAAGGTTATTTTTGTGACTTTGATCGCAACTGGTGTTTTGGTGACTGTTCTAAAGAAACCAAGGCAGCCTACACCACAGTATACCAAGCGACAGATGCAGGTTTTTCTGCCGCTAAACCTGGCAATACGACGAGTGATTTGTACCGCGCCATGTGGCCCATTATGCAAGCAGGTGGGGCCTTAGGGAACGATGTAGGGCGCTTAGGTCACGGCCTTGGTTCTGATCTTACAGAATGGCCATCAAACACAGCAAGTGATGAAACCCTGCTAGAAGTGGGTATGATCATGACCCTTGAGCCTGGAATGGCTTACTTAAATGGTAATGGGCAAGTTAAGCAAATGGTGCATGAAGAAAACATTGTTATTACCGAACACGGCGCCCAATGGTTATCGACTAGGGCAGCGGTGGATCTGCCATTATTAGGTTAAATTTTCAATAGTTCTTCGATCCATGCGTCAACGAGGTAATTAGTTGGCGCATTTTTTTTATGGATCACCGCATAATCGGTGGTGTAGTGGAAATGGTCAGCACTGAGGGCCTTCATTTTTCCTTGTTGCACCCATTGGTCAGCATAGTGGGTGGGTAGAAAGCCGATAAAACAACCCGTCATAATAAGAAAAGCAACGCCTTCACGGTCGGTAGCTGTGGACGTGGTTTTTAGTGCTTGATATTGAACTTTGGTGACCGCCGTTTGTGCATAGGCAGGGGCCACTGCATCATAACTGGGTACCAAGGGAATGACATCGTGTTGTTCTGCCTTGTCAAATAATGGGTGGTGGTGACTGCAATATAGGCACGACTCTTCTTCATAGAGCGGAATGTACTCTAGTTCGGACATTTGCCTTAGCCGAGGAATTGCGCCCACGTGTAAACGACCATCTAACACTGCTTTTTCAATTTCATTGGGGGGCATCATACTAATGTTGATACCAATGTCTGCTGCCTTTAACTTGAGTTGGCGCAGTGAATTGGTGATTTTCATGTGTGGCAGGGTGACCAAATTATCAGCAATACCGATGTTCAAATCCCCTTTGAGTTGGTCGTGCAATGCATTCACTCGGGTGCGAAAACCCTCAATGGAAGTGAATAATTGTAAAATAGCTTCATAAACTTGCTGCCCTGCATCGGTCACCGAAAAACCTGCTCGCCCACGCTGGCAGAGCCGTAATCCTAGGCGCGTCTCTAAGTCACTCATAGCCATGCTAATCGCGGCCCTGCTGATATTAAGCTCAACTTCTGCTGCTGCAAAACCACCTGCCTCAGCCACCGTTCTATAAATACGTAACAGGCGTAAATCGATATCGGACAAGCGGCTTAACCCTAGGTGTGTTGACATACTTATTAGTTAACCATTTAGTTAAGTTAGTGTAATTAAGTTAATATTTAACTGTCGTAAATGCAAGCTTAAACTAGCCTTAATATTAACGATGGAGTGTCACTATGAGTTTTGAATCACTTACCGGTGGTCTGAGCCGCGAACAGCTCGAAGCCCACTGGATGCCGTTTACGGCTAACCGTCAGTTTAAAGAAAAGCCACGCATGATCGTGTCAGCTGAAGAAAGTCATTATATCACTGCCGACGGACGCCGTATTTATGATGGCCTTTCAGGTTTGTGGTGTTGTGGTTTTGGTCATAATAGACCAGAAATCACAGAAGCTGTGCATCAACAAATGAAAACCTTGGACTATGCTCCCGCTTTTCAGTACGGCCATCCAAAGGCGTTTGAATTAGCTGACCGATTAGCCAAAATGACGCCAGAAGGTTTGGATTATGTGTTCTTTACTAACTCAGGTTCAGAATCTGCTGATACCTCTTTAAAAATGGCGCGTGCCTATTGGCGCCAATGTGGGCAGCCTAGCAAAACTAAATTAATTGGGCGCAGCAAGGGTTATCATGGCGTAAATTTTGGTGGTATCAGCGTGGGTGGTATAGCCGCCAACCGCAAGATGTATGGCACTGGCATAGAAGCTGATCATTTACCCCATACCTTATTACCCCAAAATGCATTTAGCAAAGGTATGCCAGAACATGGTGTAGAACTTGCCGATCATTTGTTAGAACAAATAGCTCTGCATGATGCATCCAATATCGCAGCAGTGATCGTTGAGCCTTTTGCCGGTTCAGCGGGCGTGGTTGTGCCGCCTCAGGGTTATTTACAGCGCTTACGGAAAATCTGTGATGACCACAATATTCTGTTGATTTTTGATGAAGTCATCACTGGCTTTGGTCGGGCAGGTGCGGCCTTTGGTGCCGATGCGTTTGGCGTCATTCCAGATATCATGAACCTGGCTAAAGGCTTAACTAACGGCACTATACCTATGGGAGCTGTGGTTGCAAAAAGCGAAATATACCAAACCTTTATGGATGCTGGTGGACCGGAATATATGGTGGAATTTCCCCATGGCTATACTTATTCTGGGCACCCGATCGCCTGTGCTGCCGGTTTAGCAGCCATGGACATCTTCGAGAATGACCAGCTAGCTCAGCGGGCTGCAGATTTGGCACCGCATTTTGAAGACGCTATTCATAGCTTAAAAGGCTTGAAGTATGTGGCTGACATTCGCAACTTTGGTTTGGCGGGGGCTTTAACGATTGAAGCCTATGCAGGAGAGCCTGCCCGACGTCCCTATGAAATTGCTATGAAAGCTTGGGATCTTGGTTTTTATGTCCGTTATGGTGGTGATACCATACAGTTAGGGCCTAACTTTTTGAGTGAAAAAGAAGACATCACTCGCCTAGTCAATGCTTTAGGTGATGCCATTCAGAGCTTGGATTAAACCCGAGTTAGACATTTTACCAATAGTGCTTTCCACATGGTCAGGTTACTATGGTCTTTAGAAGAACAATTACGTCCTAAATGTGGACAGCGAGGAAGCAAAATGCAAGTAGTAGGACATTTTATTAACGGCGCCATGGTTGCCGATACTCAGCGCGTGCAAGACGTCTTTAATCCGGCTACTGGTAAGGTAGTGCGTCAAGTTGCATTGGCCAGTAAAACCACTGTAGAACAAGCGATCTCTGCAGCAGAAGCTGCTTTTCCGGCGTGGCGTAACACGCCACCGATTAAACGTGCCCGTGTGATGTTCCGTTTTAAGCAGCTACTTGAGGAAAATGCTGACAAAATTTGTGCGGCCCTCACCAATGAACACGGTAAAGTGCTAGACGATGCCCATGGCGAACTCATTCGTGGTATTGAAGTGGTTGAATATGCCTGCGGTGCGCCAAGCTTGTTAAAGGGTGAGCACAGTAAAAATGTAGGACCAGCCATTGATAGCTGGTCTGAATACCAACCTTTGGGAGTGGTGGCCGGTATTACGCCGTTTAATTTCCCAGCCATGGTGCCGATGTGGATGTTCCCTATGGCTATTGCTTGCGGCAACACCTTTATACTAAAACCGTCTGAACGTGACCCTAGTGCGCCTCTACTCATTGGCCAGCTATTAAAAGAAGCTGGATTGCCAGATGGTGTGTTTAATATTGTTAATGGTGACAAGGTTGCGGTAGACACAATTCTTGAAGACTCTCGTGTGCAAGCGGTTAGTTTTGTTGGCTCTACCCCTATTGCTGAATACATTTATGCGACAGGCACGGCCAATGGCAAACGCATACAGGCCTTAGGTGGTGCCAAAAACCACGCCATTATCATGCCTGATGCAGACATGGATAATGCGGTTACTGCGCTCATGGGGGCCGCTTATGGTTCTTGTGGCGAACGCTGCATGGCTATCTCTGTTGCGGTTTGTGTGGGTGACGAGGCTGCTGATGAGTTGGTGGCTAAACTTAAACCTCAAGTAGAGGGTTTAAAAGTTGGCAATGGTACTGATGTGAGCAACGAAATGGGCCCATTGATTACTGCCGCAGCCCAAGAGCGTGTGCGCAGTCTAGTCAGCCAAGGTGTTGAGCAAGGTGCAGACTTAGTTGTTGATGGCCGAGAGTTGGTTGTTGACGGCCATGAAGACGGCTTCTTTGTAGGGGGTTGTTTGTTCGACAAGGTCACTAAAGACATGGTGGTCTACCAACAAGAAATCTTTGGTCCTGTGTTATGTGTAATGCGTGTTGATACTATGCAAGAGGCCATGCAACTGATTGATGACCACGAATTTGGTAACGGCACGTGTCTGTTTACCCGCGATGGTGAAGCTGC
>TARA_B110000503_G_scaffold42891_1_pt1 | contig 10566 bp, 8 predicted proteins | sample TARA_B110000503 | Tara Oceans TARA_B110000503 (sample SAMEA4397472) | marine metagenome | biome: Polar Biome; feature: [SRF] surface water layer (ENVO:00010504); material: water (ENVO:00002006), including particulate matter (ENVO:01000060) such as... | depth 5 m
TGGGGTAAGCGTGAGGCGAGCTTTAATTTGCCTGTAACAGGCTCTTTGTCTATTTCGTTAGCTGGGCATGGCACTAAAACTGAGTTGTCAGTGATTAATGCACCAGCGCATCAAGTCATACTAAACGGTGAAGAGATTGATGCAAGCCAGGGCTTTTCAATTAAGGTCAGCCAATGGCTAGACAGAGTATTACCACATGATCTCAAGTTACGCATAGATACCCTCAATACGGTGCCTACGGCAGCAGGGTTGGCTTCTTCTGCCAGTGGTTTTGCAGCCTTAACTTTGGCCGCCAATACACTCATGGGATGGAGACTTCCAGAACATCAGCTGTCTGCGCTAGCTCGGTTAGGAAGTGGTAGTGCCAGCCGGTCCCTGTGGCATGGGTTTGCTAAATGGCAAGCCGGAGAACTGGCTAATGGAAGCGACAGTGTAGCTTTTCCACTACAGCAGCATTGGCCACAACTAAGAATCGGGTTATTAACCGTTTCCAGCCAAACAAAAGCTGTTTCATCTCGTGAAGGCATGGCCAGAACCATAGTCACTTCTGCGTTATACAAGCAGTGGCCTCAACAAGCTGAGTCTGACCTTGCCACCATTGAGACTGCTATAGTCGCTGGTGATTTTGAGACTATGGCCAAAACAGCAGAGCATAACGCCATGAGCATGCACGCCACCATGGCAGCTGCATGGCCACCGTTAGTTTATTGGTTGCCAGAATCTTTAACCCAGATGCAAAAAGTTTGGCAGCTACGAGACCAAGGGCTTCCTCTTTATCTTACTATGGATGCTGGCCCCAACCTTAAGCTGCTTTTTGAGGCTAAGCATCAAGCCGATGTAGAAGCAGCCTTCCCTGAAGTAACAGTTATCACCCCGTTTGGGTAAGCTCGGCAAGCTTAGTTATAATGCACAGGTAAGGTTGTAACATCTGGATTACATCAAAAGGAACATTAATGAGCGCTATAGCAAAGACTCCCAAGTCACCTTATTACGCAGTTATCTTCACCTCAACTCTTGCTTCAACCGGTATCGATGAAGACTTAGGTTATGGTGAAACTGCGAATAGAATGGTTGAATTAGCTGCGCAGCAACCAGGTTTTTTAGGGATTGAATCGGCCAGAGATGCGAGTGAACTAAGTTTAGGTATTACCGTTTCTTATTGGTCTGATTTAGAATCTATTAAACAATGGAAAGCCAATGCTGAACACTTGGAAGCACAGAGGCACGGACATGAACTGTGGTATCAATCGTTTAAAGTGCGGATATCCAAAGTTGAACGTGATTATGGGATATAGCGGTAAACTTGAGGAAATTAGTGCTAGGCTATTGTTTCAAAACTTAATAAAGATAACAGCAGGATACTAAGATATGACCACTGAGAACGTACATGAACAGCCGATTGTTTTGGAAAGTCTCAGTGCACATGGCGTGCTTCGACTTACTCTGAACAACCCCGCTAAGCGTAATGCGTTGTCTGAAGCTATGCTAACTCAGTTGCATCTAGCGATCACTAATGCTGCTGTGGATCCATTGGTGCGGGTGATTATATTGGCAGCCAGTGGGCCTGTGTTTTGTGCAGGTCATGACCTCAAAGAGCTAACGCATGGCCGTAAAGATAGCGATAAAGGTCGTGAGTATTTCACCAAAATAATGCGGCAATGCTCCAACTTGATGCAAGAAATCGTCAATAATCCCAAACCTGTCATTGCAGAGGTCGCGGGTATTGCCACTGCTGCTGGTTGTCAGTTAGTAGCCAGTTGTGACCTGGCATACGCCGAAGACAAGGCCTTGTTTAGTACCCCGGGTGTAAATATAGGCTTGTTCTGCTCTACACCTATGGTGGCACTTTCTAGGAATGTCACTAATAAACATGCGCTGGAAATGCTGTTAACTGGAGACATGGTTTCTGCGCATAGGGCAGCTGAAATTGGTTTGATCAATGCGGTTACTGAAGCGGATGATCTAACTACCAAGGTAATGGAAGTAGCTATGAAAATAGCGGCTAAATCCAGTGCTACAGTGGCCATTGGTAAGCGTGCTTTTTATGAGCAGCGTGAAATGTCTTTGCCTGATGCATATATATTTGGAGCTGAAGTGATGGTTGGGAATATGCTCACACAAGACGCGCAAGAAGGCATTAATGCCTTTATTGAAAAGCGCACACCTAAATGGAGTGATCAGTAAGTGGATAGTGTTGGAGTTAACCAAACCCCTTAGACAAAGCAAAATTTCAGCTTATTCTTAATGGCTAGCTGGATGCTATTTGAATTGCTCTGAGAAATATCATCAAGGCGATTGTATTCCTTGATGACATTTTCAGCGAATTAAAAAACATAAGAAAAAACAAAACCTGTAGTAATAGCCATACTTAATACTACGAATACAAACGACACAATCATTTGTGTCTTAAACAGTGACCGTAACAGAATAAGTTCTGGGATACTTGCACCTGCACTGCCGATTACAAAAGCCATCACTGCTCCAATTCCCATGCCTTTAGCAACAAACGCTGCAGCGAGCGGTATCATAACGATGGCACGGGTATAAAGTGGTATGCCAATGACTGCAGCAAAAGGAATAGCCAATGGGTTATCGCTTCCTGCATAGGTAGCGATGAAGTCTGTAGGCACAAAGCCATGGATTATAGCGCCTAGGGATACGCCCACTAAAAGGTAGGGGAAGGCCTGTTTAAAATCCTTCCACACTTCTACCCACAGCTTTTTCCATTTGTTAGGAGTCACGCCAGTGTCAGAGCAGTAATTGCTTTTTTCTGCTACACCTTCTGGAACAATAATATACTTTTCAAAACCAAGTTTTTCTAAGACTATGCCTGCCACAATAGAAATTCCCATGGACATGGCGAAATAGATCGCAGCAATCTTAAAACTAAATGTAACGGCAAACAAAACGATTAAAATGGGGTTCAGAAGTGGGCTTGAGAATAAGAATACCATCATCGGACCAAAGCCTGCATTGGCTCTAATAAGTCCTTTTAAGAATGGGATGGTAGAGCAAGAGCAGAAAGGGGTGATGGCCCCCATAAAGGCAGCAATGACGTAGCCTTTACCATGTTTTGAACTTAGCACCTTTCTGATTTTTTCTGGTGGAATGTATAGCTGTATCACACCTACCAAATAGCTAATGGTGATAAATAGTATGGTGAGTTCAAGCATCAAGTAGGTAAACATGTAAAGCGTATTTTGCAGAGATTGTTGGGTTATCGCAGTCATTATATTATATCCATATTTCTAGAATAGTAGAAATATATATAATTTCACACTATAGGTCAACATATTTCTGTTATCATGGAAATATGGAAATTACACTAGCAGCTAATGCCTTTAAAGAACTCGGTCACCCCACGCGACTGAGTATATTTATCCTTCTAGTTAAGGCTGGTTATAACGGGCTTCCCGTGGGCCGTTTGCAAGAAAGTCTACAGGTGCCTAACTCAACATTGTCTCATCATATTGCTAAGCTCACCTCCGTTGGGTTGGTAAAACAGGAGCGTGAAGGGAGAGTGTTAAACTGCATTGCACAGTACACAAACCTTAATTCGTTGATCGAATTCCTGCAAGATGAGTGTTGTACTGACGGCCCAACCAAGCAAACCAAAAAAAACCAACAGGCTTGAGCATAAATGAAAGGTTTTGTACTTTCTCGTCATAGCCAAGATACAGACCAAGGCATCACCCTTACCTATTGGTTAATCACTGACGATGGCCCCGTATGCCTGCAGCAAACGCAGGAAGAGTCGGTTTGTTTTTTGCCTTTGTCTCAGCAACACCAGGCCCAAAAGCTAATGCAAGTTATGGGTCTGCCTACTGATATCTGGCGCTTCCAATCTCTAGACCTTAAAACCTTCCAACACGAGCCAGCAGTGGCTCTATATATGTCTAACCATAAGGTGTTTCAGCAGGCGTGTGGTTTATTACGTGATGCTGGAGTCCTCCTCATGGAGCAAGACATTCAGCCTCAAGAACGCTACTTGATGGAGCGTTTTATTAGCGCCAGCTTAGTTGCTGATGCTTTGCCTGTTAATGGTATTTTAGCCGACGTTCGTATTAAAAAAAGCGATTTTATACCACATGTTAAAGCAGTTTCCCTAGATATAGAAACCACTATGGATGGCAAAACCATTCATAGCATTGCCGTATATGGGATGGAAAACCAGTCGCCAGTGGAGCTGGTCTGGTTGCATTGGCCAAACTATATGCCTTCTGAGCCGGCGGCAGAATTGCCTGTATACACTCAGGTTTGTAGCAATGAAAGAATATTGTTAAAGCAGTTTAGTCAGTGGTTACAAGACTATGACCCAGACGCGATTATTGGTTGGGCTGTGGTGCAGTTTGATTTTCAAATTCTTTGTGCCCGTGCGCGTGAGTTAGGTGTGCGATTGCGGTTAGGACGAGCTGGTGAGGAAATTCGTTGGCGAGCAGGGCAAGGAAATCGCCCTGCAAAACTTTATATGCCGGGTCGTGTGGCCTTGGACGGTATTGAAGTGATGCGCTCGGCAACATGGCAGTTTGAATCTTTCTCGTTAGAAAATGTGGCCAGGCAGTTGTTGGGGCGTGGAAAAGATATTACCAAGCCGCAAGATCGTGGCGAAGAAATTCAGCGAATGTATCGAGAAGACCCTGCTTCGTTAGTTAAATACAACCTAGAAGATTGTCGATTAGTTTGGGACATTTTTATTAAGGCTGATCTAATGAGTTTTCTCATTGAGCGTGCTCGGCTAACCGGTTTGCCGATGGATCGAGTTGGCGGTTCATCTCAAGCCTTTGACCACTTGTACTTGCCGCGTTTGCATCGTCAAGGTTACGTGGCCCCTGCATTTGCTTCTGGCCAGGCGGGTGATAGCCCGGGCGGCTTTGTTATGGATTCTAAACCTGGCCTTTACCGCAATGTATTAGTGTTGGATTTTAAGAGCCTGTACCCTAGTATCATTCGAAGTTTCAAAATAGACCCTTTAGGATTGGTTCAAGGTTTACAAGAAGATGATGCCGTGGGCGGTTATAAGGGGGCTCGATTTAGTCGTAAACAAAGCATTTTGCCAGACATTATAGGAGACTTATGGGCGGCAAGAGATGTAGCAAAGGCAAACAAAAATACACCGTTATCTACCTCCATAAAGATTGTGATGAACTCTTGTTATGGTGTACTAGGGTCTAATGTTTGTCGTTTTTATGACCAACGTTTAGCTAGTTCTATTACCTTGCGTGGCCACGCCATATTGAATCAAACCAAAGACCTTATCCAGCAACAAGGCATGCAGGTTATTTACGGTGATACCGATTCTGTATTTGTGTGGTTAGGCGATGAACCCATTCCGTTAGATCGTGTGCAAGCAAAGGGCAACGCCTTGGTGTGGCAGCTAAACCAATGGTGGAGCAATCATTTAAGTGTTGAATTTAACCTTAAAAGCCACTTAGAAATTGAGTTTGAAACTTACTTTAGTCGGTTTGTTATGCCCACTATAAGAGGGCTAGAAACAGGCAGTAAAAAGCGCTATGCAGGTATTACTGTTACCCCAGACGGCGCGGAAAAGATGCTTTTTAAAGGCTTAGAGCAAGTACGAACAGACTGGACCAAGTTAGCTAAAGAGCTGCAAGCATCGCTTTACCAACGCGTTTTTAATGATGAACCCTACCTAGACCTCATTAAACCTTTGTTGGTGCAAGTTAGGGCTGGGCAGTTAGATCATAAGTTGGTATATCGTAAGCGATTACGCAGGCCGTTAGTGGAATACCAAAAAAACGTACCGCCACATGTGCAAGCAGCACGAAAAGCCGAAGCGTGGCGCTTACAAAATGGATTGCCATCGGCTTATGCCCGGGGGGGGTGGATTGAATATGTGATTACCCTCACCGGACCAGAACCTTTAGAAATGAATCCTACAAGCTACGACTATGAACATTATATCGACCGTCAGATTGAGCCGGTGGTTGATGGTATATTGCCCTTCCTGAATGATAGTTTTGCAAATATTACCGAGAGGCAGCTAGGATTGTTTTAGGGTAATGGTGCGTGTTGCTTAATTACTTCGTTGCTCGATCAAATGCTGAGGGAAGTCTTCAACCTTTTCGCACCCTACTTGCTCCATCACTTGTTGGAGCTGGCGTTTGAGGATCTCTAGGGCCTGATTGCCACCTTTTTCTCCCATGGCACACGCACCAAACATAGGGGCTCTGCCTAGGAAAGTGAATTTGGCACCGGATGCTAGGCTAGACGCAACATCTGCACCTGATCGAATGCCTCCGTCCATCATTAACGTAACCCTATTGCTGTATTTTTTTGCCAAATCTGCGAGTGGCTTGATGGTGGATTCGCCAGAATCAAGCTGTCTTCCACCATGATTGGAAACAATCAAACCGTCTACACCTAACGTAATGGCTAGCTCGGCGTCGTCGGGATTGACGATGCCTTTGATCACCAGGTTACCTTTCCATTGGTCGCGAATTGCTTTGATCTTGTCTTCTGTTAAACGGCCAGAAAAAGTCGAATTCATAAATAGGCCAAGATGTTGCATGTTGAGGCCGTCGGGAATGTAAGGTTTCATGGTTTTAAATTCGGGTGATCCTGCAAGCAGCTGCTCGATGGCCCATCTAGGGTGAGAGGCTATTTGCAGAATGTTGGACAAGGTCATTTGTGGTGGGATAGAAAGACCGTTGCTAATTTCTTTAGGGCGGTAAGCAAATGTTGGCGTGTCGGCTAATAAAACCAGTGTTTTACAGCCAGCCTGAGCAGCACGCTGTAGGAGTTTGTCGCGCAGTTCATTTTCCGTGGGGTGATAGAGCTGAAACCAGAAATCACCTTCGGTAATTTCAGCAATGGTCTCAATACTTGCTGTGCCTACAGTACTTAGGCAAAACGGTATGTTGTGTTGCTTGGCAGCCTTGGCCAGAATTTCACATGACTTAGGCCACATGAGCCCTTGAAGCCCAACGGGTGCTATACCGAAAGGTGCGTCGTAGGTTTTACCAAATAAAGTGGTTTGTTGCGAGGCGCTGTTGAAATCGCGCAAGTAATGTGGGCGAAGTTGAATATCACGAATTTCTTTTGTATTGCGGGCTAGGTTAATGTCCGAAAAACATCCGCCTGTAAGGTAATCATAGGCAAAGCCTGGCATGCGTTGTTTTGCACGCTCGGCTAACATTTCGATTGAGGGGTAGCGTGAATCCATTTAATTACTCCCTTAGTGGCGTTATGTTAAAGCTAATCTCAACTCTGTCTTTGTCGAAGAGGTAACGCAGTGTTGTTCTAAAAACCAAATGACATTATGCCCTTGGTGGGGGGCAAGGCTCTAGTAGGTAGTAACGATATGGTATAAAGTGATCTGACCAGAGTGAGTGGACCAGAGTGAGTGGGTCAGCGCAATCAGGTTTGAGTGATTTAGAAAGAGATGCGATAGTTGATATGAATAAAGTTGAGTACATCAGTAAAGCCATTGAGGATGATATTCGTAAATGTAGGTGGCTTCCGGGAAATAAATTACCTGGTCAGCTGGCTCTTATGGAACGCTTCGATGTGTCTCGTACCTGTTTGCGGGAGGCGATTACCAGTTTAGAAATGAAAGGGTTCATAACTACTCGCCATGGTTCGGGCTGTTATGTGAATAACTTATTTGAGCCCAGTTTTTCCAAACCTATGTCTGGTGTGGAACTCAATTCATCGGCCATGCAGTTGTCTGTTATGGAAATGAGGTTAGTGTTGGATGGAGAGGCTGCTCAATATGCGTGTGAGTCAGCAACGGATGATGAGTTAGCTGCAATAGAACATGAATATAAAGCCATGGGACTACGCAGTGGTAATCATCTGCAAAGAGCCAAGGCAGACCTGAAGTTCCACATGCTCATTGCTGAGTCTAGCCATAGCCTCATACTAGTTTCGTTGAGTCAGCTGCTTTATACCCAGTTTTTTAACGCGATATATGGCACTTTACACAGTGTTTCGGGAAATCATTCAGCCACCCTTGGTGAGGTTTCAGTTCTTCTTAGTGCGCAGCATCGTGCTATTTATGAAGCGGTAATGGCGCGGGATGGTCAGTCTGCTAAGGCCGCGGCCCAAGAGCATATTCGTTATTCAATGTCGTTGTTGAAGGCTGGAGCTTAGCTTGGTTTGGTTTATATGGGGTCGGCAGGTAGGGGTGGAACAGGGCAAGTAAAGGTGAGGGAAGGATTATTGAAGGGGCTTCAAAAGCTTGTTCTTAAAGGCTAATGAGGGTAAAATTAGCGCCTCATTTTTTACGCTATTGCTGCTCCTGTTTAATGCAACAGCGTTCCACCCCAAGTGGCCTTTGGTAGGGGCCACCACTGAGCAAGGACAATCCATGCCTGTAATTACTCTTCCTGATGGCAGTCAGCGTTCTTTTGACGCACCTGTATCAATCCATGATGTAGCTTTTGATATTGGCCCAGGCCTTGCAAAAGCTGCTGTAGCTGGCAAAGTGGCTGGTGAATTGGTTGATACCAGCTATGTTATCACCGAAGATACAGCCCTTGCTATTGTTACTTCAAAGGATGACGAAGGCCTTGAAGTTATTCGCCATTCTTGTGCACATATGATGGCGCAAGCCGTGCAAGACGAATTTCCTGGTGCCCAGGTGACTATTGGCCCGGTGATCGAAGATGGTTTTTTCTACGATTTTGCCTATGAGCGCCCATTTACACCTGAAGATTTAATTAAGATAGAAGCGCGCATGAAGGCCTTGGTTAAGGAAAACCTTAGAGTTGAGCGCCGCATTATGAGTCGCCCTGCTGCCGTTGAATTTTTCAAACACCTTGGCGAAGACTACAAAGTAGAGATTATCGATAGCATTCCTGGCGAAGAAGACCTCTCTTTCTACAGTCAAGGTGGTTTTACAGATTTATGCCGTGGCCCCCACGTGCCTTCTACTGGCCACATTAAGTCTTTTAAGTTGATGAAAGTTGCTGGCGCCTATTGGCGTGGCGATTCTAACAACGCCATGTTAACTCGCGTTTATGGTACAGCTTGGGCAGACAAAAGAGACCTTAAGGCCTACTTGTACCGCTTAGAAGAAGCAGAAAAGCGTGATCACCGTAAGTTGGGTAAAAAACTAGATTTGTTCCACACCCAAGAAGAAGCTCCGGGTATGGTGTTTTGGCATCCGAATGGCTGGACTATCTATCAGGTAGTTGAACGTTATATGCGTGAGCGCCAGAATGAAGGTGGTTACCAAGAAGTGAAAACCCCACAAGTGGTTGATCGTAGCCTTTGGGAACGCTCTGGTCACTGGGATAAGTTTTCTGAGATGATGTTTACCACGTCTTCGGAAAGTCGCGATTACGCAGTTAAGCCAATGAACTGCCCATGTCACATTCAAATCTTTAACCAAGGGTTGAAGAGCTACAAAGAATTACCTATTCGTATGGCGGAGTTTGGTTCTTGTCATCGTAACGAACCTTCAGGAACCTTACACGGCATTATGCGTGTGCGCGCCTTTACTCAGGACGATGGCCATATTTTCTGTTCTGAAGACCAGATGCAAGACGAAGTGGCACGGTTCATCGATTTCTTGTATGACGTATACAAAGACTTTGGTTTTGATGACGTTATCTTGAAGTTGTCTACTCGTCCTGAACAGCGTGTAGGCTCAGACGAAATTTGGGACCGGGCAGAAGCTACATTAGAAGAAGCCTTAAATGCGAAACAACTGCCGTTTGAGATTTTGCCAGGCGAAGGTGCCTTTTATGGCCCTAAGATTGAATTCTCTTTGAAAGATTGCCTTGGTCGAGTTTGGCAGTGTGGTACTATTCAGGTAGATTTTTCTATGCCTGGTCGCCTGGATGCACAATTTGTAAATGAAGCGGGCGATCGAGAAGTTCCGGTGATGTTGCATCGAGCCACTTTAGGTTCATTTGAGCGTTTCTTAGGTATTTTGATCGAAAATTTTGCTGGTGCTATGCCACCTTGGTTAGCACCAAAACAAGTGTCTATTTTGAATATTACGGACAAACAGGCCCCTTTTTGCCAAGAAGTTGAAAAAACTTTGACAAAAATGGGCTTTAGAGTCGCTGCGGACTTGAGAAACGAAAAGGTAGGCTTTAAAATCCGCGAGCACACAATTCTTAAGGTTCCTTATCATGCTAGTAGTTGGTGATAAGGAAGTTGAAACTCAGTCTGTTACAGTACGTACTCGTACGGGTGAAGATTTGGGTAATATGAGCCTAGAAGCTTTTGCAGATCTGCTTAATGCAGACATCGCCAAGCTTGGCCGCACTGAAGCGTAAGTTAACGCTTTGACTAACGAATAAACGGAGATACCGCAATTAAACGCGAATATACTAAGGGCAAAGTAAAACGCCCAACAATTAACGAACATATTGAAGCGACTGAATGTCGCCTCATCGGTGCTGACGGCGAACAAGTCGGTATTGTTACTGTTGCTGAAGCACTAGTAATGGCAGAAGCTGCCAAGCTGGATCTAGTTCAGATCGCAGCAGACGCTGAGCCTGTAGTCTGTAAGATTATGGACTATGGCAAGCAAGTGTTTGAAGTTAAAAAACAGAAAGCGGCTGCTAAAAAGAAGCAAAAGCAGACGCAAGT
>TARA_B110000503_G_scaffold2200_1_pt1 | contig 10550 bp, 10 predicted proteins | sample TARA_B110000503 | Tara Oceans TARA_B110000503 (sample SAMEA4397472) | marine metagenome | biome: Polar Biome; feature: [SRF] surface water layer (ENVO:00010504); material: water (ENVO:00002006), including particulate matter (ENVO:01000060) such as... | depth 5 m
GCTATTTTGGTCATGGCCCCGAGCACTATATTGGCTCAGGATCCACCCCCAACACCAAATGTAAATGGCCGCACCCCCCCTCCTGAGGGCTCTATGCCCATAGACAGCAACCTTTATGTTTTGGGAATTATAGGACTTGCTCTAGGCGCCTACGTCGTTTTAAAGAAAAAACCGCTTAGCGGTAAGCCTGAGTAAGCCGGGCAACATATTTCCCAATCACATCAAATTCTAAATTAACACTTTTACCCGCAAACAGCTGGTTGAAGTTCGTGTGGGTATGTGTGTAAGGAATGATCGCGACACTAAACGTGCCATCACCACTATCGACAACAGTAAGACTCACGCCATTAACGGTAACCGAGCCTTTCTCGACGGTAATATTTCCTTGTGTTGTATCATAAGTAAACTGGTAGCGCCAACTTCCTTCTTCTTCCGATGCGGACACACAAGAGCCCACTTGGTCCACATGGCCTTGCACCAAATGCCCATCCAGACGCGCCCCCAGGGTCATTGCGCGCTCAAGATTAACGAGCGCGCCAACCCCCCAATCGCCTAACGTCGATTTTTGGAGCGTTTCGTTGATTGCCGTCACCGTGTAGCAATCACCGTCGATAGCCACTACCGTAAGACACACTCCGTCATGAGCCAAGCTTTGATCAATCTGTAGCTCGTGCGTGAAACTGCAGCGCAGCATGATATGAATGTTGCTCGCTTCGCGCTCGATCGCAACTATTTCTCCAATAGATTCTATTATCCCTGTGAACATGTATACAATTATTTACCTTTGCAAAAATAACAAGGCCAGTCGTCATATGGGTAAAAATGAAACAATTATTCTTGGAATCTCCATTGGAGACCTCAACGGCATTGGTCCAGAAGTTGTTTTAAAGGCTTTTGAAGATCCGCGTATGCTGGATTTTTGCACCCCAGTGATTTTTGCCTCAGACAAATTAATCAATTGGTACGTGAAGCATTTCCAAACCACGACACCAATGAGCAGTATTGATCACTTGGATGCAATACTGCCGAACAAAATAAACGTGCTTAACTGCTGGAAAGAACCATTTGAGGTCCGGTTTGGCACAGCAGACAAAAACGCAGGCCGCTTGGCTATAACCTCATTAAAAGAGGCTACAAAGGCGCTAAAAAACAACCAAATTAACGTTTTGGTAACTGCGCCCATCGATAAAAAAAACAGCCAATCCGAGGCGTTTAATTTCCCAGGACACACCGATTTTTTGGCCCAAGAACTGGGCGGAAAAAGCCTGATGTTCATGATTTCAGAGTTTTTGAGGGTCGGTCTTTTGACAGATCACGTTCCTGTAAAAGACGCCCCAAATCAAATCACACCTGAGCTTATTGAGTCCAAGCTGCGGCTCATGGAGACGTCATTGATTCAGGATTTTGGCATTATAAAACCTAAGATAGCCGTCTTGGGCATTAACCCTCATTCTGGCGACCAAGGCATTATTGGCAACGAAGACCAGGTCGTAGTTGGCCCAACCCTAGAGCGCTTGCGCGAAAAGGGCCTATGGGCTTTTGGCCCCTACGCGGCAGATGGGTTTTTTGGTTCCGGTCAATACAAAGACTTTGATGCGGTACTTGCGGCCTATCACGACCAAGGATTAATCCCATTTAAAACACTCTCTTTTGGCACAGGAGTCAACTTTACCGCAGGCCTAAGCCACGTGCGGACTTCGCCTGACCACGGCACGGCATTTGCTATTGCCGGGCAAAACACGGCGGACCCAACCTCGTTTAAGGAGGCGGTCTTTGCTGCGATCGGCATTTATAAAAAACGGGCCTCATATGTGCTGCACACCAAAAACCCACTAAAGGTCTCGAAACAAAAATCTTCATCTAAAAAGAATTTCTAATTCGAGAGACCAAATAAAATTATTTATTATCTTTGCAACCGCCTTTTTTAGGGGCGAACGTCAAAATAGAGTAGTGAAAATGAAGGATCTGAAAGACTTTACCATTCCATTTGCGGGATTGAAGTTGGGAACACACCACTACGATTTTGATGTAGATCAAAAGTTCTTTGCACATTTTGAGTACTCTGATTTCCATCAGTCGGCAGTTCATGTAGACGCTGTTTTAGAAAAAAAAGCAACACTCTTGGAGTTTACCTTGACATTCGACGGAACAGTAAACGTTTCATGTGACCGAACCAACGAGCCATTTGATTTACCCATCCATGGGCAATATCATTTTGTGGTCAAGTTTGGCGAGGCCTATGACGATCAGCAAGACGATCTTTTGGTTTTGCCTCACGGCAGTTACCAAGTAAACATACAGCAGTTTGTTTACGAAACGATTGTTTTCGCGGTTCCGGCAAAAAGAATTCATCCGGGCATTATCGACGGGACACTAGAAAGCGAGGTACTCAACAAATTAGAAGAACTTAGTCTCACGACGGAACAAGAATCTGAACAATCAGAAGTGGATCCGAGATGGGACAATTTAAAAAAACTATTAACGGACAAATAATATAGAGCCATGGCACATCCTAAAAGAAAAATCTCAAAAACCAGAAGAGATAAGCGACGTACGCACTACAAGGCTACGATCCCTCAAATTGCAACTGACCCAACAACTGGCGAAGCACACCTTTATCACAGAGCGCACTGGCACGAAGGAAAACTTTACTACAAAGGGCAAATCGTTATTGATGCGGTAGAAAAAGCAGTGGCTTAAATAATTCGGGGCGAAACACCTAAAGAAACTCTCACTAACGATTGCGGAAGTGAGGGTTTTTTGTTTGCCTAAAAACTGATAATAACAAGGGTTTTAAGGCTGTTTTTGGCCGAAATTTAGTAATTTTCACCCCTAAATCGTGAATTTTGGCTGTTTTTGAGCATTTAGAATTTTGAAAATTATGACAAAAATTACAGCTGCTATTACTGCTGTTGGAGGATACGTCCCAGACTACGTTTTGACCAATGATATTTTGTCAACTATGGTCGACACCAACAATGAGTGGATTGTCGCCCGCACAGGCATCAAAGAGCGCCGTATTCTCAAAGAACCAGGCCAAGGCACCTCTTATTTGGCAATAAAAGCCGCCGAAGATCTTATCAAGAAAGCCAACATTGACCCCAAAGATATTGACCTCCTTGTGATGGCAACCGCCACGCCAGATATGATGGTGGCCGCGACAGGTGTATTTGTGGCTACAGCGATTGGCGCAACTAACGCATTTTCTTATGACTTATCTGCGGCATGTTCAAGTTTTCTTTACGGAATGTCCACCGCCGCGCGCTACATTGAATCTGGGCGCTACAAAAAAGTTTTGCTTATTGGCGCAGACAAAATGTCTTCGATTGTAGACTACACCGACCGTACCACTTGCATCATTTTTGGGGATGGCGCAGGCGCAGTTTTGTTTGAGCCCAACCAAGAAGGGCTTGGCCTTATTGATGAATATTTGCGCTCGGACGGCACGGGTCGGGACCATCTCAAAATGGAGGCAGGAGGCTCTTTGCTGCCCCCTTCAGAAGCTACCGTCAAGAATAAACAACATTTTCTGTTTCAAGATGGCAAATCAGTCTTTAAATTTGCAGTAACCAATATGGCGGATGCTTGCGGCAAAATTATGGAACGCAATAACCTAACGAGCGACCAAGTCAAATGGTTGGTGCCACATCAAGCCAACAAGCGCATTATTGACGCGGCCTCAGGACGCATGGATGTGCCGGACGAAAAGGTAATGATGAATATTCATCATTACGGCAACACAACCTCGGCAACATTGCCGCTGTGCTTGATGGATTATGAATCGGAGCTCAGAAAAGGAGACGCGCTTGTTTTTGCTGCTTTTGGCGGCGGATTTACATGGGGGTCCATTTATTTGAAATGGGCATATAACGGAAATTAATAGAGAACTTAAATTATTTTATATGGATATTAAAGACATTCAAAATTTAATCAAATTCGTTGCGAAATCTGGCGCGACTGAAGTAAAACTAGAGATGGAAGACATCAAAATCACCATCAAAACAGGTGTTGATGGCGATAAATCAGAAACTGCATTTGTGCAGCCCTTGAACGCGACTGCTGCTCCAGCAACCGTTGTTATGGCACCTGCAGCACCTGCAGCCGTTTCACAAATAGCCGCCGAGCCAGAAAACAATTACATCACGGTAAAATCTCCAATTATTGGGACCTTTTATCGCAAACCGTCTCCAGACAAGGCCAACTTCATAGAAGTAGGGAGCGCAATCAAAGAAGGGGATGTGCTTTGTGTCATTGAAGCGATGAAACTTTTTAATGAAATCGAAAGTGAGCTTTCGGGCACAGTTGTTAAAATTTTGATTGACGATTCTTCGCCAGTTGAGTTTGACCAACCCCTATTTTTGATCGACCCGGCGTAACGACCTAAAACAAAACAGATGTCTTCAAAAAAAGCACCTGCTGCTAAGCAGCCGACCATGTTCAAGAAAATTCTTGTGGCGAATCGCGGGGAAATCGCCCTGCGCGTGATCCGGACATGTCGTGAAATGGGAATCAAAACTGTAGCGGTCTATTCGACTGCTGACGCCGAAAGCTTGCACGTGAAATTTGCGGACGAGGCGGTTTGTATTGGACCACCAGCCAGTAGCGAGAGCTATTTAAAAATTGCCAACATTATTGCGGCTGCAGAAATTACCAATGCGGACGCAATTCACCCGGGGTACGGATTCTTATCAGAAAACGCGAAATTTTCTAAGATTTGTGAAGAGCACGGCATCAAATTTATTGGGGCGAGTGCCGAAATGATTGACCGAATGGGCAATAAGGCTTCAGCCAAAGAAACCATGAGAGAGGCAGGCGTGCCTTGTGTTCCCGGGAGTGAAGGAGTCATTAAGGATTTTGAACAGTGCAAAAAAGTGGCGCTCGAAACAGGCTACCCCGTAATGCTTAAGGCGAGTGCGGGCGGCGGCGGTAAAGGGATGCGCGCGGTATGGAGCCCAGACAATCTTCAAGAAGCCTGGGAATCGGCCAGACAAGAAAGCAAAGCCGCGTTTGGCAACGATGAGATGTACATGGAAAAACTCATCGAAGAGCCCCGTCATATCGAAATACAGATTATAGGAGACAGCACTGGCCGGGCATGCCATTTGAGTGAGCGCGACTGTTCCATCCAACGACGTCACCAAAAGCTCACAGAAGAAACCCCAAGTCCTTTCATGACGGACGCGCTCAGAGAAGCGATGGGCCAAGCTGCTATTAAAGCGGCGGAATACATTAATTACGAAGGGGCAGGGACCGTTGAATTTTTGGTCGACAAACACCGCAACTTCTATTTTATGGAGATGAATACCCGAATTCAAGTGGAGCACCCCATTACAGAACAAGTCGTGGATCATGACTTGATTCGCGAACAAATCATGGTTGCCGCAGGGATTCTCATTTCAGGCAAAAACTACCTGCCTCAACTGCACTCTATAGAGTGCCGGATCAACGCAGAGGACCCATATAACGGCTTTCGCCCATCACCAGGTAGAATAACCACCTTGCACGCCCCAGGAGGGCACGGGGTGAGGCTAGACACACATGTTTACGCCGGGTACGCTATTCCGCCAAACTACGATTCAATGATCGCTAAGCTCATTACAACAGCGCAAACAGAGAAGAGGCGATCAGTAAAATGAAGCGGGCTTTAGACGAATTTGTGATTGAAGGAATCAAGACAACAATACCGTTTCACCGTCAATTGATGGACCATCCAGATTATGTTGCCGGAAATTATACTACAGCATTCATGAACGACTGGAAAATGGATGACCGTTAAGAGGTTTATGGGATAGTTAAATAACACCAACCTCTTCTGGGCATAAAGTCTAGAGGAGGTTTTTTGATTACAAATATGGCCAACAAACAACATTCGTATTGGGAACAAGACCAGCTTAGCGCTATTGACTACATCATTGTGGGCAGTGGGATTACGGGGCTGAGCTGCGCGCTAACCCTAAAAGGGATTGACCCCGCCAAACGGATTCTTGTTTTAGAGAAAGGGGTCATGCTCAACGGCGCGAGCATGAAAAACGCAGGATTTGCCTGTTTTGGAAGCGTTTCTGAGATTTTGGCAGACGCAAAGCTTCATTCAGAGCAAGAATTGATAGAGTTGATCCGCAGTCGCGCCGAGGGACTAGAAACCCTTAAAACGCTTGTGTCGCCAACAGAGATGGATTTCCAAATCAACGGGGGGTATGAGTTTTTTACCAAAGATCAAAACGCCCTTGCTGAAGCATGTTTTGCCCAAGTGGACTACGTGAATAAGATAACACAAGAGGCCCTTTCGAGTGCCTCTCCGGTGTTTGAAACCGTCAGCAATCACTTTGGCTTTGGAAGCGTATTAGACAAAGGGCTGGTTAACCTCAAAGAAGGCCAGTTGCATGTCGGCAAAATGATGAACAGCCTCATGCGCCGTTGCGCGCAAGAAGACATAAGGATCTTGTCGGGCGTGGAGGTGTTGGGCTACCAAGAAACGACAGAAAACTGTTTGGTAGAGACCAAAGAGCTTGGGGTGCTCAAGACCCAAAAACTTCTATTAGCGACCAACGGCTTTACCCAATCTATCCTGCCAGATTTGGTAATCCCTGCCCGTGCACAGGTGTTGATTACCGAGCCCATTGATCAACTCAAAATTAAAGGAACATTCCACATGGATCAAGGGTATTATTATTTTCGGAACATCGACCAAAGAATTCTTATCGGCGGTGGGCGAAACCTAGACTTTAAAGGGGAAACCACCACCACTATGGGAACAACCGAGCAGATACAACAAGCGTTAGAGCGCACGTTGCGCGAGGTGGTTTTACCCAAGCATCAGGGCATTAAAATTTCAAGAAGATGGTCAGGCATCATGGGTCTTGGCGGCCAAAAGCGACCAATCATTCAAGCCCTATCCGAGCGCGTCTTCTGCGGTGTTCGTTTGGGAGGTATGGGCGTGGCTATTGGCAGTAGCGTGGGCGCTCAATTGGCCAAAATAAGCTCAAAATAAAAAAGGGAGGCTCAATTCTGAGCCTCCCTTTAACCTTTAACTATTAATAAAGGACTACTTCTTAAGTAACTTTATTGTTTTAGAACCAATAGATGTGTTCACTTGTGCAAAATAAACACCTTTGCCTAAGCCTGTGTTGTTGATTGAAACAGAAGAACCTTGCGCATCGTAAGAGGCAATAGTTTTTCCTAAAACATCAAATAATACAACCGAAACGATATCTGTGTTGGCGCCACGAATGGTCCAAACAACATCAGACGGGTTTGGAGAAACACTTAATGCAATAGCATCAAACGATCCAACACTTAAACTAGAAGCCCGCACAACGACATCGCCTAAGGCAGATTCATTGGCAGGATCTGCGTTTAAGCCAGTGATCTGGAAACCATACTGGACGGTAGTGTCAGGAGCCTCTACATTTGTGTAGTTTAACTCGAAAGACTCACCCGCCACTAAATCAGCTGTTTCGATTTTCAACACTGAGAAATCTACATTAAACACCTTGATAAATGCAAGGCTTGTATATGCTGCGTCTAAAGTGTTGCTATCAACAAAACCAGTAAAGGTCAGTTCTGACCCAGCTAAACTTGCGTCTTCGACATACGAGTTTCCTTCGAAAGTCTTAGCGCCCTCACCTGTAGTTTGGTTGACCCAAAAAGGATCAGTTCCATCGCCCCAAGTGTTGAAGTTCGGCTGCAACGTTACAGTCCCTCCAGCGGCATCTACAACAGTTTTAATGTCCGCCAAGCCCCAAGGCTCACCGAATACATAGCCACCAGTTGCAGGATCAAAGATATTGGCATAGCCAAACCATACTGCGTTAACATCTACTGTTACGGTGTTTTGGGAGACTCCTGATAGAGTCATCCCAAAAACCGCAATAATCATTAAAATCTGCTTTTTCATTATTTTTTTTTTGAATCAGAATAAATTATTGTTTGATCAATTTATAAACACCTTTCTGACCGTCTACAGTGACTTCCATAAGGTAAGCACCAGCGGCTAGGTGAGCAACATCTAATTGAGTTGTTGTTGCGTCAACGTTTAGGTTGATGAGTTTTTGACCAAGGATATTGTAAAGAACGACAGTTTGTATGTTCTGCACAGAAGCAAGGTTCACGCGCTCGCTTGTTGGGTTTGGAGAATACACAAATCCTTCAATTTCGTTGCTAGCAGTACCTAACTGACAGTTGTCGAAAACGATATCTGTACCACCACCGGTGTTAACAACGAAACAATAGTAAGTTTCTCCGCCAATGACAGGGATAGTTGCTGAAGTACCTGGCAAACACTGATTCTGGTAGTAATCTACATGCACCAAATCAGTTTCGTTAGAAGACTGGTCAGGAGCAGTATAGAAGGTTACAGAACTTACACCTGCTGGTGAAGAAATACTACCTGTAATGAATCCATTAATCTCAGGAGTAAACTCATACCATACACCGTTTGCACCGTTGATGTCACAACCAGCTGGTGTGCCAGCTTCGTTAGTTGCCGCAGGCATTGCTACGTTTTCATCTGTGAAGGGACATCCAACAGTCATTAAGTCAATCGCATTGGCGATATCATCGTTTGGCGGTGGAATAAGGGTGCACTCCAAAGTTAACTCAAAGCTACCTGTAGAAGAGGCCCAACCATGGACAAGAATGTAAAAAGTGCTGTTTCCGTCTGAAAGAAATGCGACACCAGACTGAAGCCCACAATCGTCATCGTTACCAACCACACAGATTAAATCACTTGGGTCTCCTGTGTAAACAGAAAGCTTAGTGTCATAATTAGTATCGTCACTACAAGTGAACAAAGCCACTTCAGTAGGAAAACCACTTGCGTCGGTAAACTTATACCAGACACCTGGAGCACCAGTTGTTGTATCACAATTAGGAGCGACACCTACATCAGATGTAGCGGTTAAAGTATCTCCAAACTCTGAAGTACCACACTCAATGGTGCGGGCACCTGCGATATTGTCATAAGTCAACGGGCTTGTAACAGTCATTTGAACATTCATCAAAAGATCTGGTCCAAGACCACCACCTACGCCACATTCAGCAAATGTTGCCCATGAAGGACAAACACCAAATCCGCCACCTGGGTTTTGCCAAAGTGCAGCATTGTCATTGGCGTCTGTTGCGCTTGACCAGTACCATTGGCCTGAAAGACCAAACTCCATAACAGCCACAACAGAAATCCAGTAGCGCGTGTCAGGGTTAATGGTTGCTTCGATAACCTGTGCAGGCTCTAAGGTAAAGTTTCCATCAGCATCAGCATCGACACTTCCGGGGAACGATTCAGTATATTGAACAGCGCCAGGAATACCATTGTCATCCGCATAAATAGTTAGCTCGACAGTACTGTTTGGATCTCCTGGAAGACCTGGAGCACCAGCAGAGTAGCGACCTTGAATGTCAATGGAACAAATAAGACCAGCGTCTCCAGTGATGAATAAATCATCTACAGAGATACTTGTAAAATCTGGGAAGTCAGGGAAAATTTGTGATGGTGGCCCACTACCCGTTGGCGCTTCGTTGATATAAGCGAAATCACCACAGAACGCGGGTCCAGTACCAATAACAACTGTTCCTAGCGCAACTTCGTTAGCGGAGCTTGCGTTTAATCCCTTAACATACCATCCGTATTGAACAAAGGTGTCGGGCGCTTCAACATTCGTGTAGGCCACCTCGAAATATTCACCCGCTACAAGTGGAGCGGTTTCAATTTTTAACACAGAATAATCAGCATTAAAGACTTTGATAAAAGCCTCAGCAGCATAAGACGGATCGAGGTCATTAACTTGAACAAAACCTGTCCAAACCAGCTCTTGTCCTGCCAAAGATGCGTCATCTACATATGTATTTCCTTCAAAATCTTTATTACCAAGACCAGTAGCTTGATCTACCCAAAATGGATCTGTAGGGTTGTCGTCGTATGTGTTAAAGTTTGGTTGAAGTGTAACGGTTGCGGTAGGGTCCACAACGGTCTTTAAATCTGAAACACCCCAAGGTGATCCAAATACAAATCCACCACCATTGGCCGGTGTTTCGAAAACATTAGCATAACCAATGTAAGCTGCAGCCGGGTCAAAGTTGATAACAAAAGCTGATGAACAATCTCCAGAGTATGAGTACACACCATCCATTATTGGATCTGGATAAGCGCCATTTTGAGCCATCGGGCTCCCTTCCATTGTAGCAGAAGTAACCTCCCAGTAAAGAGGGCCTCCACCATTTGTCGTTCCATTATTTAATCCTACCCAATAAACACCTGCTTCAAGTGTTACGGGCGGCATGTCAAGAACAACCTCAATTCCATCAAAACCAAAATTCCCCCCGATTAAAGTCGTAGAGGTTGGCACAACAGCAGCAAATGATGCGATTGCAGTGCCGCCTGGGAATCCACCCGCGTCTGCATAGATCGCTACATCAACTCCAGTAATATTTTGTCCGGGAGTAATAAAAGAGTTGTAGGTGATTTGATCAAAATCAAATGTTGTTCCGGCTGGCACCTCAAAATCGTTAGCTGCTTCACCAAAAGCTCCGGTGTAGTTGTAACCGTTTTCCCATGC
>TARA_B110000503_G_scaffold20846_1_pt1 | contig 10547 bp, 10 predicted proteins | sample TARA_B110000503 | Tara Oceans TARA_B110000503 (sample SAMEA4397472) | marine metagenome | biome: Polar Biome; feature: [SRF] surface water layer (ENVO:00010504); material: water (ENVO:00002006), including particulate matter (ENVO:01000060) such as... | depth 5 m
AAAAAAATATGGCTGTCAAAGAAGTTTCTCTCCTTATACCCCCAAGAAATCCTCATTTTGTTGGAGATGGTTTTAGAGTACAGAATTTTATACCATCGGCCTACGGCCTGGACATGGAACGTATGAGTCCTTTTATCATGCTGGACTACAATGCACCATTTCATTTTCCCGCTACTGACACTCCAAGAGGAGTGGGTGTTCACCCGCATAGGGGCTTTGAAACAGTCACTTTGGCTTTTAAGGGAAGTATAGCACACCATGACTCTGCTGGAAACCAAGGAATTATTGGGCCAGGAGGCGTGCAATGGATGACCGCTGCCTCTGGTGTATTGCACAAAGAGTATCACGAAACAACCTTTGCCAAAAATGGAGGGATCTTCCAAATGGTGCAACTTTGGGTAAATTTACCGGCAGCCCACAAAATGTCTCCTCCAAAATATCAAGGCTTTAATGACAATGACATTCCTACAGTCACTTTAACAGCTGGAAAGGGTGAGATAAAAGTAATTGCTGGACAATACCAAGATACAAAAGGAGCCGCTAATAGCTTTACTGAGGTACACCTGATGACCTTACATTTAAAAAAAGGTGGATCTGTTCCCTTTGAATTTTCAGCCACGAACAATACTGCAATTTTAGTACTTTCTGGATCTGTTTATATCACTGGACACAAGGAGATTGTAGGTGATAATTACTTTGTCTTATTTGAAAACGAAGGAGAAACTTTTGAATTGACCGCTAATGAAGACGCGCAAGTTTTAGTGCTTTCTGGAGCCCCTATTCATGAACCTATTGTAGCTCAGGGACCCTTTGTTATGAATACACAAGCAGAGATAACTGAGGCAATTAGAGATTATCAAGCAGGAGGTTTTGGAAACTTAGAAGATTAAAGAAACTCTGTTACTAGCTTCTTGTTAGAATTGAAAAAGACGGTTACAATTAAGGGGTAGAGTTGCTAACCTGTAACATTTTCCCATTGTATAGGGCATGACCGTTTATGGCAAAATCTACTATATAATTTGCCATCTGGTGCGCTGTGGTTGGGGGCTCATAACCTGGAAAAGCTGATGCTAACATTTCTGTTCTCACTGCACCAATGGCCAACACATTAAAGGCTGGACCCTTTTCTTTAAATTCTTCTGCCCACAATTCTGTAAGTGTAATCACGGCTCCTTTACTTGAGCTATATGCAGCCAAACCTGGAAATTTTGAACTTCCTTGGACCCCTCCCATAGAGCTAATGGTCACCACGTGACCCCCCTTCAAAGCAGGAATTAATGCCTTTGTAATAGCAGCCACTCCAAAAACGTTTACCCCATATACTTGGGAAAAGTCTTCTGTGCTTGTCTCTAAAAATGGTTTGTTAATAAGGATACCTGCATTGTTTACTAATACCGCCACTTGTCCATTCCATTTTTCTGTCACAAAATTAGATACCTTAACTATGTCATTTGGCGCTGTAATGTCAAAAGCAAAGGCGTGAATACTTGAATTTCCAAGTGCTAATATAGGCTCAGGATCTCTTGACAAAGCCAAGACTTCATGACCTTGAGCTGCAAAAATTTGAGCCATTTCAAACCCAATTCCCCTACTTGTCCCTGTAATTACAATATGTGCCATAGCTATTTTATATTTTAATATCTTGTTTATTTGCTAATTGTCCGCAGGCAGCATCTATATCTTTTCCTCTAGAACGCCTTACTGTTACGGTAATATTATTACGCTCCAAGGTATTCACATACATATCAATGGCTGCTTGTGAGGCCTGAGCAAACATTCCGTCATCTATAGGATTATATTCAATTAAATTCACTTTTGCAGGTGCAAAACGACAAAATTGAACCAAGGCATTTACAGCTTCTTGGGTGTCATTAATATCTTTCCACACCACGTATTCATAGGTGATCCTGCTTTTGGTATGGGCGTACCAATACTCCAATGCTTCCCTTAAATCTGCTAACGGAAAGGTTTTATTAAAAGGCATGATCTGGGTACGCACTTCGTCTATAGCAGAGTGAAGAGAGACCGCTAATTTAAATTTAACCCCGTCATCTGCCATTTTCTTAATCATTTTAGGAACCCCTGAGGTAGAGACAATGATCCGTTTTGGCGACATTCCTAGGCCTTGAGGATCTGTGATTTTTTCAATGGCCTTAAGTACATTATTATAATTCATTAAGGGTTCTCCCATACCCATAAAAACAATATTGCTTAGAGGCCTATTAAAATACAAACGGCTTTCTTGATCTATGGCTACTACCTGGTCATAAATCTCGTCTGGCAAGAGGTTTCGCATTCGTTTTAACCTAGAAGTAGCACAAAATTTACAGTCCAAGCTACAGCCTACTTGGCTAGAAACACAGGCAGTAGTTCTGGTTTTAGTAGGAATTAATACAGACTCTACAATGAGGTTGTCATGCAAGCGTACCGCATTTTTAATAGTTCCGTCACTGGATCGCTGCATTAGATCTACCCTGATGTGATTAATAACAAAGTGTGTTTCTAAAAATAGCCTGGTTTCCTTAGATAGATTGGTCATGGCCTCAAAGGAATGTGCGCCTTTCTGCCAAAGCCATTCATAGACCTGGTTTCCTCTAAAGGGCTGCTGCCCTTCAGCTTCAAAATAGTCTCTTAGGGCTTGTTTACTCAGTGCGCGAATGTCTTTTTTAACTCCTTCTTTCACTTTTTAAAGGTACTAGTAATTTAAATGAAAAAGCCTGACTGCACTCTAGGTTTAGTCAGGCTTTTCCTTATAAAATTTTACTTAGATAATAAGCATAGCGTCACCATAAGAATAGAATTTATATTCTTGCTCTATGGCTATTTTATAGGCTTCTTTCATTAAATCATGTCCCATAAAGGCAGAAACCATCATGAGTAGGGTAGATTTTGGCAAATGAAAGTTAGTGATCATACAGTTGGCAATACTAAATTCATAAGGAGGGAATACAAATTTATTGGTCCACCCTTGGTAGGTATTTAAAGTATGTTTTGTAGAAACAGCCGTTTCTAAGCCTCGCATAACAGTAGTTCCTACTGCACATATACGCTTTTTATGAATCTTGGCATTGTTTATAATCTCTGTGGCAGGTGTTTCAATAATGAGCTCTTCAGAGTCCATTTTATGTTTTGAAAGGTCTTCTACTTCAACAGGATTAAAAGTCCCTAAGCCAACATGTAACGTAAGCTCTGCAAAGTCCAATCCTTTTATTTCTAGACGCTTTAGAAGTTGTTTAGAAAAATGCAAACCAGCAGTAGGTGCAGCAACAGCCCCTTCGTGCTTAGCATAAATAGTCTGGTATCTATCTTCGTCTGCTGCCTCTACTTCTCTTTTAATGTATTTAGGCAATGGAGTTTCTCCCAAGTCTCTTAGCTTCTTTCTAAAATCTGTATAAGAACCGTCATATAAAAACCTAAGTGTTCTTCCTCTAGATGTAGTATTGTCTATTACCTCTGCCACCAAGCTTTCATCTTCTCCAAAATACAGTTTATTTCCAATACGAATTTTACGAGCCGGGTCTACTAATACGTCCCAAAGACGCTGCTCTTCATTGAGTTCTCTGAGCAAGAAAACTTCAATTCTAGCGCCTGTCTTTTCTTTGTTACCATATAATCTAGCCGGAAAAACTTTTGTATTATTTAAAACCATGACATCTCCTTCGTCAAAATAGTTTATAATGTCTTTAAACATTTTGTGTTCAATAGTTCCCTTAGCCCTATCAATAACCATTAATTTAGATTCATCTCTATTCTCTGCAGGGTATTCTGACAATAGATGGTCAGGCAATTCAAAACCAAAATGGGATAATTTCATAGTCTTTTGTTCTTAATTTAAAGCTTGCAAATATACAACTCGCAGCATAGCCTTGTCAAGCAAATAGGCTTTTAATTTAATATTCTTAGACTTAATAGGGGTTGTAGAGGCTAATTTACAATCCCACATTCATACCTAAGGCCTTCATGTCTTCCCAAAAGTCTGGATATGATTTATTTACTACTGCGGCATCTGCAATTTTTAGAGAAGTTTTTAATGCTAAAGGAGCAAAAGCCATAGCCATTCTGTGGTCGTGATAGGTAGCTATAGTTACCCCTGTATTTATATGACCCAAAAACCTTTTTAGATGTAAACTTTTTTCTGTTACAGAAATAGAGGCTCCTAAAGCACTTAGCTCGTGTTCTAAAGCTAATAATCTATCTGTCTCTTTTATTTTAAGGGTGTGAAGGCCTGTTAAATTACAAGCCAGTCCCAAGCCAAAACAACTTACAGCTATAGTCTGGGCAATGTCTGGTGCATTAGATAAGTTGCAGGATAGGCCTTCTGTTAAAACAGCGGAAGAAGGAGCTGATACTTTGGTAAGAGTTAGGCTATGGCCTTTAAAAGAGGTCTGAACACCTAATAATTTATAAATGGTAGCCAAAACGGCATCGCCCTGAAGGCTAGAAGAGTGATAGGAAGTGAGTTCTAACTCACTTCCTATATCAGCTAAAGATATTATGGAATAAAAATAAGACGCAGAACTCCAATCAGATTCTACTACTACCTTTTTAGCTGGCAGCTCATTAGCGGGCCATACCTGAATACTTTGTCCTTTAAAACTAGTCTTAATGCCTATTTGTTCTAAAAGACTCAAAGTCATTTTAATATAAGGGACAGAGGTGATCATTCCTTTTAAGTGAAGGGTGAGTCCATTTTCTAAGCTAGGCCCCACTAAGAGTAAAGCAGAAATATATTGGCTACTCACACCAGCCTCTAAATACACTTCATGAACCTTTATTTTTTGTCCTAAAATTCGCAGCGGTGGGAAGCCTTCATTTTTATGATAAGTAATCTGTGCGCCTAATGTTCTTAGGGCATCTACTAGAATTCTGATAGGGCGCTCCTGCATTCTAGCAGAACCCGTTAAAAGAATGTCTGCATCTTTTTTAGTAGCAAAATAAGCAGTTAAAAAACGCATGGCAGTACCTGCATGGTACACATCTACCAATCCTTGGGTAGTAGCAACCCCTTTTTCCATGGCCTGTGCGTCATCTGAATTAGAGGTATTTTCTATACTTATAGCTGGGAACAGTGCCTTTAGCAACAACAATCTATTGGTTTCACTTTTAGAGCCAGTAATCTGTATACGCCCCTTAATAATATTTGAACTAGGGCCCTGTAAAGTATAAGTAGTATTTTTCATTCTAATTTTATTGGGCCATTTTATGGCCGATGCCAAAATAAAATCTAACGTAATTTATTGTTATTTTGATGTCTATCATGATCTCTGCTGGTTTTTAAATCCAACTTTCTATCAAAGGCTTCCTGTAAGTTTATACCTGTTTGGTTGGCTAAGCAAAGCACTACAAACACAACGTCTGCCAACTCCTCTCCTAAATCCTTTTCCATGTCTGAAGTCTTTTCTGACTGTTCCCCATAACGCCTGGCTATAATTCTGGCTACTTCTCCTACCTCTTCTGTAAGCTGAGCCATATTAGTGAGCTCGTTAAAATAGCGCACTCCATGCTTTTTAATCCACTGGTCTACTGTTAATTGTGCATTTTTAATATCCATATCTATTCTTTTTGATAGCTGTCTATGGCAATAGTTACCGGACCGTCATTGATCAATGAAACTTTCATATCTGTTCCAAAAATACCAGTACCTACTTTTTTACCTAGCAGCTGTTCTAGTGTTTTTATAAAATTTTCATATAAAGGAATAGCTATTTCTGCTTTGGCTGCCTTACTATAAGAAGGCCTATTTCCTTTTTTAGTGCTTGCAAAAAGAGTGAATTGACTTACTACTATGAGGTCTAGTTGAAGGCTTAGCAATGAGTGGTTCATCTGACTATTGGCGTCATCAAAAATTCTTAGGTTCAACAGTTTATGAGCCAGCCAATCTATGTCTACTTGGCTGTCTAATGGAGTAATACCTAAAAGCACCAACAAACCTTTTTGAATCTTTGCTGTATTTACACCCGCCACTTCTACAGAGGCTTCTGAAACTCTTTGAATTATAGCTCTCATGATTCTGCATGAATATCTTGCCTGTAATGAGCATCTTCATCTGAGAGCATTTGGACGTAACTTTTATAGCGAAACATTGAAACCTTGTCTAGATCTAAAGCTTCTTTTACTGCACACTTAGGCTCTTCTAAATGCAGGCAATTATTAAATTTGCAGAATTGTTTTAATGCAAAAAATTCTGGGAAAAAATTCCCTATTTCTAGTGGCTCCATATCTACAATTCCAAAGCCTTTAATACCAGGAGTATCTATAATTTGACCCCCAAAACTCAGATCGTACATCTCAGCAAAGGTTGTGGTGTGTTGGCCTTGCATATGCTGTAAGGAAATTTGAGCTGTCTTTAGGTCCAATCCATTTTCTATGGCATTCACAAGGGTAGATTTACCCACTCCTGAGTGCCCAGAAAACAAAGTTACCTTGTCTTTCATAAGTGCCTTTAACTGGTCTAAATTTACACCAGTAATAGCCGAAATTTCTAAACATTTGTAGCCTACCTCGCGGTATAAGTGTTCTAAATATTTTACCTCAAACAATTCTTCTTGGTTGTAAGTATCTATTTTATTAAAAAGCAAAACCGTTTCTATGCCATAGGCTTCTGCAGACACTAAAAAACGATCTATAAAAGGGGTTAAGGTTGGAGGATTATTGAGGGTCACCATTAGGAAAACCCTATCTAAATTAGTAGCAATAATATGAGTTTGCTTAGAGAGGTTTACAGATTTCCTTACAATATAATTCTTACGATCAGTAATGGAGTGAATAACTCCCTGAGCCTTTAGCGCTGTTACGCCCTCTTGCGCTGGAGCCTGTGGTTCAAAATCAAAAGACACTTGGTCACCCACCGCAATGGGATTGGTGCTCTTAATGCCTTTCATCCTAAATTTCCCCTTAATCCTACATTCATAAAAATGACCGTCTGTAGCTTTCACAGTATACCAACTCCCTGTAGATTTGTAAACGGTTCCTTTCATAAATGATACTGCCTTTAGGATTTAAATCTAATTCTACCTCCGGCAAATTGTTTTTTAATGACCTCTTTAGGGTTGCCATACACATCAATATCACCACCAGCTCTTACATTAATATCTACTCTTTTAGAGGCATAAATAGATGCCTCTCCTCCGGCAGTCACTTTTATATTGGTCATATTAGTTTTTAATTTTTTAGCTTCTAAGATAGCTCCAGTATTCATATTTACCTCATGAACCTTGGCCATACCAGAGGCGCGAATAATACCTCCTGTTACCGCTTTTGACTCTAAATAATCTACCTCAAGCCCCACGGTAATAAGCGCCCCTTCCTGAACTCTTAAGCTCAATGCCGTTTGGCTTATAAGCTCATTAAAAGTAATTTGAGCTCCTTCATTGCCGTCTACTACTTCTAAGTCTGTATACAAAACCTCTACTAAGGTATTCTCACCCTGAAACTTTTTTTCCAATGCCATTCGCACTTTTAATACCCCATCTTTATTAATGAGCTGAATGTCTGAAGCATGAGGGCCTTTTATACGCACCTTATTTTCAGAAGACTTAATTAAAATCACTTCAATAAGGTCATAGACTTTAATTTCGTGAAAATCACCCAGGTCGCGCTCTAAATTAAATTGAGCGGACAAGAAATTACAAGACAATACTAACAATAAAACAAAATACTTTTTCATAGGTGCTTTTTTATCACAGCCAAAGGACTGCAAGTTATTAAATCAATACCTAATAAAGACAAGAGTTTATGAGATATGTTACAGCTTATGACTTTAAAACTTTTTCTTGGTGGTTAATAGACTCCTGGTGAATGGCTTTAAACATCTTGAGAATAAACTCTTCACTCAATCCCTTAGACGCTCCTTCTAAAATCATATTCCCTAAAATTTCATTCCATCTGCTGCTCTGAAGCACTGCTACATTCTGAGATTTCTTAATCCCCCCAATGGCATCTGCTACCTTCATTCTCTTAGCAAGCGTATCAACTAACTGATTGTCAATAATGTCTATTTGAGCTCTTAAATGGGCTAATTCAGAGGTGTAATCTACCTCAGAAGAAGATTTTTTTCTAATCTTTAAATCCTTCATGATTTGAATGAGCGATGAGGGTGTTACTTGCTGTGCAGCGTCGCTCCATGCATTATCTGGATCTGTGTGGGTCTCTATCATAAGCCCGTCAAAATTTAAATCTAAGGCCGTTTGTGACACATCAAAAATCATGTCCCTCTTTCCAGTAATATGAGAAGGGTCATTAATAATAGGAAGGTCAGGAAATTTTTGTTGCAGTTCAATGGCTATTTGCCATTCTGGAATATTTCTATACTTGCTTTTCTCATAGGTAGAAAAACCCCTGTGTATAACACCTAAGTTCTTAATATCTGCATTTTGTAAACGCTCTATAGCTCCTAACCATAGGGCTAAATCTGGATTCACAGGATTTTTAACTAATACAATTTTGTCTGTTCCTTTTAAAGCATCTGCAATTTCCTGAACAATAAAAGGACTCACAGTAGAGCGTGCTCCTATCCAAAGTAAATCTATGTCATGCTCTAAAGCCAATTCTACATGGGCTCTATTAGCTACCTCTGTAGCTGTTTTTAAACCTGTTTCCTGCTTTACTTTTTGTAGCCACTTTAGTCCAAGTGCTCCCACGCCCTCAAACATACCAGGCTTAGTTCTAGGTTTCCATATACCTGCTCTGTAATAGTTGACATCTGTGTTTTTTAGTTCATGCGCTATTTTTAACACCTGCTCTTCCGTTTCTGCGCTACAAGGTCCAGCAATAACTAATGGGTGGTCTAATCCCATATTGTCTAACCAGGTTCTCATTTTCTTTGAATTTTCCATTGCTTGTAATTTATTGTTTAGGTATTTGTTTTTAGGAGCTAAAACTCCTTATTTAAAATGCGATCTTATTTAATGTGCTTCTTTTTTATTGTACTAGATATGCGGTTAGGGTAAGCCATTCAAAATGGCTTTAATTTTATTAGTTTCTTCCATCTGTTTGTAAACCCCCTCAAAATCTCCCACCTCCATGAGGGCTTTAAAAGCCGTTAAATTTGCAATATAGTCCGTTAAAGACTCCAAAACAGCAGCTTTATTGTCTTTAAAAATAGGGGCCCACATGGCTGGTGAACTCTTAGCCAAACGCACCGTACTCTCAAAACCACTACCAGCCATATCAAAGATATCTCTTTCATTTTTTTCCTTCTCAATCACTGTCTTTCCCAACATAAAGGAACTGATATGCGACAGATGAGACATATAGGCAATATGGGTGTCATGAGCAGCAGCGTTCATATAACGAATGCGCATGCCCATAGCATTAAAAATTTCCAAAGCCTGTTCTTGCAACTTAAAAGCCGTTTGTTCTACCTCGCAGATAATATTAGTCTTACCTTTAAATAGGCCTGCTACCGCGGCCGATGGTCCTGAAAATTCTGTGCCTGCAATAGGATGGGCAGCCAAATAATTTCTCCTCTTAGGATGTTTTGCCACTGCCTCACAAAGGCTAGCCTTTGTAGAACCAGCGTCTGTAACCACACAATTCTCTGGCACTAAATCTAGAATACTAGGCAGTAAAGCAATTGTGGCATCTACAGGAATGGCTATAAAAACTAGATCTGCCTTAGAAAGATCTACTTCTATACTACCCACAACATCTATAAGGCCTAAAGAAAGTGCCTCTTTTAAGTGAGACTCATTTTGGTCTATGCCCACCAGCACGGCTTCTGGGTAGAGGTTTTTAAAATCCCTAGCAAAAGAGCCACCAATAAGTCCCAATCCAATAATACTCACTTGTTTCATGAATTAATATTTAATACGGTTAATAGCTTCTTTAATAGCGTCTTCTGTAACACAGAGAGAGAAACGGATATAACCGGTACCTCCAACGCCAAAAATAGTGCCAGGGGTTATAAACAAATCTTTTTCATACAAAAGGCGGTCTATAAAAGTTTCTGCGTCTTCTGCGCCGGGGGGTAAAGCAGCCCAAACAAATAAACCCACCGCATTAAGGTCATAGGTACAGCCCAAGAGTGCTGCCAATTCATAGACCAATACCCTGCGCTTGGCGTATATTTCATTTAAATTTTCAAACCATTCTGGACCAGAGGCCAAGGCGGCAATAGCACCTATTTGCACTGGGTAAAACATACCAGAATCCATATTACTCTTTACCTTTAATACGGCATTAATAAGGTCTGCTTGTCCCATGACCATGCCCACACGCCAACCAGCCATATTAAAGGACTTGCTCAGTGTGTTGAGTTCAAGCACATGCCCTTTGGAGCCAGAAACAGCTAAAATACTAGTGGGCTGCTCATTGAGCAAAAAACTATAAGGATTGTCATTTACTAATAAAATATCATGCCTTTTAGCAAAGGACACTAGCGCCGATAATGCTGCAAGACTTGCTGTTGCGCCTGTAGGCATATGAGGGTAAGACAACCACATAAGTTTTATCCCACTTAAATCAGTGGCTTCTAATGCTACAATATCCGGGAGCCACCCTCCTTCTTTAGACAAGCGGTAGGGAATTACCTCAGCGCCTACCAAATC
>TARA_B110000503_G_scaffold42560_1_pt1 | contig 10517 bp, 9 predicted proteins | sample TARA_B110000503 | Tara Oceans TARA_B110000503 (sample SAMEA4397472) | marine metagenome | biome: Polar Biome; feature: [SRF] surface water layer (ENVO:00010504); material: water (ENVO:00002006), including particulate matter (ENVO:01000060) such as... | depth 5 m
ATAGGATTCTTTTATCCAGTTGTGCCAAAAGATAAGGCTAGAATAAGAGTTCAACTCTCTGCAGCGCACTCTATAGAAAATCTTGACAAAGCGATTGGTGCGTTTATCAAAGTTGGTAAGATGTTGGATGTAATTGAAGCATAGCAAGTTGTTTTTGCCCATTAAACCATTGTTATTAATAAAAAATTTAATAGATTTGGTTTTGTTTATAAGTTTTAACAACTTACTTTTGCTTTTAATTAACACTTAAAAAATATTAAAAATTCGAATATGAAACACTTTAACAGTATTTTAGTTGCTGCACTAATTATATTAACCGCTGGTGTGGTGAATGCTCAAGACGCAAACAATCCTTGGGCCATCGAAGTTGGCGTGAACGCTGTTGACGTTTACCCTGCTGGTTTTAAAGACGGACAAACAAGAAAATCACCAACTCGTGGCGATTATTTTTCTGATTTCTTTGACTACGACCATTATAACGTCATCCCTTCAATATCTAAAATATCTGTTGGACGGTATATCGGAAGTGGGTTCGTATTCGCTGCCGCAGGTACTATAAACAGAATCGATAGGATTGGAGATGTAGAAGCAGACGATTTGACGTATTACGGTGTTGACGGAGAAGTTAAATATAGCTTTAGAAGTCTTTTAGGTGATACATGGCTTGACCCTTCTGTTGGTTTTGGTGGTGGTTACTCTTGGGTTGACTCAAGAGGGTATGGAACTGCTAACGCTTTAGCTGGTCTTAGGTTTTGGATTTCTGAAAAGTTCGCACTTAGCTTACAATCTACATTCAAACAATCTTTTAATGATGATCGTTTACCTAGTCACTTCCAACACTCTGCTGGATTGGTGTTTAAGTTTGGTGGAAAAGATACCGATGATGACGGAATTTATGACAAAGACGATGCCTGTCCTGAAGTTCCTGGTTTACCAGAATTCAACGGTTGCCCTGATACAGATGGTGATGGTATAGAAGACAGCAAAGATGCTTGTCCTTTGGTTGCAGGTTTAGCCGAATTAAATGGTTGCCCTGACACTGATGGCGATGGAATTATTGACGGAGAAGATGCTTGTCCATTAGAAGCTGGTCCAAAATCAAACAATGGATGCCCAATAGTAGATACAGACGGTGACGGTGTTATGGATCCAGACGATAAATGTGTTGACGTTGCTGGCCCTGCAGCGAACCAAGGTTGTCCTTGGCCTGATAGCGATGGAGATAGTGTAGCTGACAAAGACGATCTTTGTCCAGACGTTGCTGGTACTATAGCAAATAAAGGATGTCCTGAAATTACAATCGAAGTTCGAAATGCTTTGAGCGCATACGCTAAAACAATTTTATTCGACACGGGTAAAACATCATTGAAGCCTGCTTCTTTAGAAGTGCTTGACAATGCTGCTGCCATATTAGCTCAGTATCCAGTATCTAATTTCTATGTTGATGGATATGCTGATAGCGTAGGTAGCGATTCAATGAATCAAACTCTTTCTGAAGGTAGAGCTTCTTCAGTAATTGACTACTTAACCTCGAAAGGAGTTGATGCTAGCAGATTAGAAGCAAGAGGATATGGTGAAGCTTCACCAATTGCATCTAATAAGACACGTGAAGGTAGAAGTACAAACCGAAGAGTTGAAATACTATTGAAAAAGTAGTAAGACAACAAATCTTATATATTTTATTAAAAACACCTCCTTAATCTGGAGGTGTTTTTTATTTTTACAGAATGATAACATTTCTTGAAGAAACTCTTCTCGCTATCAAGGAGGAACATTCCAACTTAGGCACTCTTACTCTTATTCTTCCAAGTAAACGTGCTGGAGGATTCTTAAAGAATTATCTTCGTCAAACAACATCTATTACGTCATTTTCGCCTACAATTATTAGTGTCGAGGAATTCATAGAAGAACTTTCAGGGCTACGTATTATTGACAGTACTGAGCTGTTGTTTAAAAGTTATAAGGTTTATCTAGCAACGAATCCAGAACAATACAAGGATGATTTTGAAACATACACCTCTTGGGCCACAACTATTATCGCAGACTTTAATGAAATCGATCGTTATTTAATTGATCCTGGGCCTTTCTTTAATTACCTAAGTAGCATTCAAGATGTCAATCATTGGAACGTAAGTGGCGAGAAAACATCGCTTATAGAAAACTATTTAAAGTTTTGGAATAGTCTTAATGAATTCTACGAAGGCTTAAAAGCAAGTTTGTTAGCGGAAAGCGCGGGTTACCAGGGATTGGTATATAGAAAAGCATCTGAAAATATTGCAGCCTATATTCATAATAAGCCAAACAAAAAACATGCTTTCATTGGGTTTAACGCCCTTAATAATGCCGAACAGACCATATTCCAAGAATTACTAGAACATTCCAACACCAGCGTTTATTGGGACATAGAGCGCTATCTATTCGATGACCGTAAACACAGTGCCTCCTATTTCCTTAATAAATACATGAAGGACTGGAAGTACTACCAAAAAAAACCCCAAACTAAAATTGGAAACTATTATCAAGAAGAAAAAAAGTTTCAATTTGTTGAGGTTCAAAAAAATATTGGGCAGGCTAAATATGTTGGTGAATTACTTTCCAAGTATTCGAGCGATACACTAAACAGCACAGCGATTGTTTTGGCCGATGAAAAATTACTAATTCCTATTATTAATTCATTACCCGCTAATATTCGTTCTGTAAATATCACTATGGGGGTGCCGCTAAACACCTTTCAACTTACCACCTTTTTCGAACTATTATTAGCGGCTCATTTATACCCTAAGGCTTCCTTGTATTACAAAGACGTTCTGGCTTTATTAAATCAGCCTGCTGTGCTTTTATTGGTTCCAGGCACTAAATCCATTATAGGCGCAATAAATGGTCAGAATATATCCCATCTCTCTTTAGAATTGCTCCTTTCATTCTCAGACCCTGAGCATAGGCAAGTCATTAAGAAAATTTTTGGCAATTGGGAAAACCAAAGTGCAAAAGCCATTCATAATTGCATGTACCTCCTTGAGCTATTGGAACGTAAATTAGTCGACAACCTCATAGAGCATTCTGTCTCGGTTGAATTGTATAAAACATTTTCTAAGATAAGCGCATTAGACACCTCCTTTTCATATTTGAACAGTGTCAAAACCGTTTCCAGCTTATTTTCAGAAATAGCGGCTAACACTTCTCTTGACTTTAAGGGAGATGCCTACGATGGCCTCCAAATTATGGGGGTTTTGGAAACTAGGGTCTTGGATTTTGAAAATGTCATTATAACCTCAGTAAATGAAGGTGTTTTACCTGCAGGGAAATCAAATGCATCTTTCATCACCCACGACTTAAAACAACAGTTTGGCTTACCCAAATACACCGAAAAAGATGCAATTTATACGTATCATTTCTATCATTTATTGCACAGGTCAAAAAACATTACACTACTCTATAATAATCAAAGCGACGGAATGAATGCAGGTGAAAAAAGCAGGTTAATCTATCAACTTGAAATAGAAAAGCACCCCAACCACTCCATTGAGAAAATTATTCTAGCGCCCAAAATAAAAATTGAAAACAAAGCGGAAAGGTTTATTGGTAAAACTGAAAGTGTGATGTCTCGATTAAAAGAAATTTCTCAAAAAGGGTTTTCTCCATCCGCCTTAAGCGCTTACGTCCGAAACCCAATTGATTTCTATTACCAAAAAATATTAAGGGTAACCCAGTTTGAAGAAGTAGAGGAAATGGTTGCGGCGAACACATTAGGGACCATAGTCCATGATACTTTAGAGGCCTTTTACAAACCACTTGAAGGATCTTTTTTATCCTTAGAAACACTATCTACTCTAAAACAGCGCATTCACACTGAAGTAAAGAAACAATTTGAAATTACATTTAAGAAAGGCACTATTGATGCAGGTAAAAATTTAATTATTTTTGAAGTTGCCAAGCGCTATATCTCTAATTTTCTCAATTTTGAAATTTCAGAAATAAAAGCGGGTAACACTATTAAGATCATTCAAATTGAAGCAACGCTCGATGTTACTATCCCTATTTCAGAACTTGATTTTCCTGTTAAAATTGGAGGTAAAGTTGATCGTGTTGATGAATATAATGGCCATATGCGAGTTATCGATTACAAAACAGGTAAGGTTGAACGAAGTGACCTTGTTATAAATGATTGGGCACTTATTACAACGGATTATAAATTTAGTAAAGCAATGCAGGTACTAATGTATGCTTTAATGATAAACAAGCAACACAAAGTCGATAGAGTAGAAGCTGGTATTGTCTCGTTCAAAAACCTTAAAAGTGGGTTCTTAAAATTTTCTTCCAAAACAGAAGAATCAGGTAGAGAAAAACGCTCTTTTGTTACGCAAGAAACACTTGACACTTTTATTATAGAACTAAAAAAGTTAATTCTGGAAATTTGTGATTCTGAAATTCCCTTTACCGAAAAAGAAATAAAACAATGATTTTCAAGAAAAACGAGGTTCTAAAAGCCCAAGAAAAAAAACCTATTGTTTACGATGTTTACTTTGAGCCCTCTTCAAAACCAAAACCTGTTGTTGTATTTGCGCATGGTTATAAGGGTTTTAAAGACTGGGGGGCTTGGGAATTAGTTGCCGAATCTTTTGCAAAGGCCGGATTCTTTTTTCTAAAATTTAATTTTTCTCATAATGGAGGCACGATAGAGGATCCCATTGATTTCCCAGATCTTAACGCCTTCGCCACTAATAATTATAGTATTGAGTTAAACGATCTGAATAGGGTAGTTGATTTTATTACTTCGGACAACCGTTTTTCTAAAGAAATTGATTCAGAAAAAATAAACCTTATTGGCCATAGCCGCGGCGGTGGTATTGTTTTGATTCATTCAGAAGAAGATGCAAGAATTCGTTCTGTGACAACATGGGCTGGAGTTTCCGACTTTAAAGTTCGCTTTCAGGAAGGCACGGAAGGATTTGAGGATTGGCTTGTTGCTGGAGTTACCTATATAGAAAACAGTCGTACAAAACAGCAGTTACCTCATTATATTCAGTTTTATCACGATTTTAAAAAAAACGAACGTCGACTTACCATCAACCGAGCTGTGTCAAACTTATCGAAACCTCAACTCATTGTAAATGGCAGCGGAGACCCAACTGTCACAATTAATGAAGCACTTGCGCTTCATAAGTGGAATCCGTCAAGCACATTAGAAATTATGAATGAAGCCGATCACGTATTCGGTTCAAAACATCCATGGACAGAAAAAAATCTTTCGAAAGATTTACAGCAAGCCGTAAATCTGACTCTTACATTTTTAGGTAGATTATAAAAAATGTAATTATTAGTCAGACGTTAGTCGTCGTCCCTTTAAGCGAACCTCAATTTTACGCTTTATCACCGTCAGTCTTTTCATTAGGTCCATTACCTTTGGATCTTTATCGACTTTATAAAGCTCATTTAAGCCCAATATAAGTTCCTTTACCTCCCTAGAAGCCACAATTCTATCACTAGTATTTTGAAAGGAAAGCTTTCGTTGCTCAAACTCAAGAGCCTTATCTAAAATTTCCATTGCTTTTTTTGTTTAATGTATTGGATTAAAATTATGTAAATATATTCACATAGGTATAGCTATTTCAATGAATTTCATCGCAATTATCAATTATTTTGTGCCAAACGCTAATAATTATCCGAAAATCCTAGACAATTATGTGATTATTTAAAAAATGATTCGCAAACTAACGAAAAAAAAATGACTGCGGAGACTCATTAACGTAGACTTATGTCGTTACTTCAAATTATCCTAAACAAAAGTCTTTGTATTTGGTTGAAAATATAAAACAAGTACAGTATGCTGAAAAAAAAATCCACACAAAGTGCGGATTTTTTTTTCATTGTGGAGAATATCGGAGTCGAACCGATGACCTTTTGGCTGCCAGCCAAACGCTCTAGCCAACTGAGCTAATCCCCCAAGGATGCGAAAATAATAAATTCTTTATTCCCGCCCTCTTAAAATGAGCAAAGGTTTGCTGGTGTGAAAATCTTTTTTCAAAATGGCGTTCTTTTCTAGTAGTTTCTTAAAAAACCCTCTTTTGCGACGTAGCACGCACAACATATCAGGATTATGCGACTGAAAATGTTCTAAAACACCTTGAAACGTTGTCGCATTCTCAGATTCGGTAAGGTTAGCGCTTAATGCAAAAAGCTTCTTGTCTAATGGCGTATTATCACCTATTGTGTCTGGTGTTCTCACGTGCAACAGGTTGATCTTAGACTTAAACAGCCCCGCCATGTCGATCAAAGGGTCTAAAACGCCTTCTTTTTCAAAATACCCGCGTTTAAAAGCAAGCAGAATCGTTTCTGCTTTGCGAAACAAATATGTCTTTGGTACAATGAGTATTGGAACATCCATTTGCTTGACAATCTTTCCCGTAACACTCCCAAGATATAATTGCGCATTTTTATTTACACTTTGTGGAGATAGAATTATCAAGTCAATATCCAGTTTCTTTGTTAGTCGCTCTATTGCCATGAAAGGATCTCCCTTGATCGCTCGTGTTAGCACTTCAACTCCCTTTGTTTCCACTTCACTTATCAATCCTTCTAACAAGGCCTCACTGTCGTCCATCATCACCTGATTAACCTTGGTTAACCCCGCAACCTTAGAAAACTCTTTGTAAATATTCACAAAGTAAACCCGTGCCCCAGATATGGCGGCTAGATTTACAGCATACTGTAAACTATTCTTTCCACCATCTACTGATCCTATAGGCACCAATATATTTTTCATAAAAAACAGTATATTTATTTTTTCACAAAATTAACTTATAAAAATGATTCGCCGAGGAAAACTATCAGAAATTGAAAAAACCATAGAAATTACGCGTGCCTGTGCAGATAAAATGATCTCTGAAGGTGTTTTTCAATGGAACAATTTGTATCCAAATAAAAATGTTTTTCAAAAAGATATAGCGCGAAATGAGTTCTATGTGATACTAAATGAAGGAGCTATAATCGGCTGCATTGTAATTTCTTCAGAAAAAGATCCAGAATATTCAAAAATAGATTGGCTGAGTAAGGATAAGACTCATTACTATATACATCGTCTTGCAATACATCCCCATTTTCAGAAAAAAGGCTACGCCAAAAAGCTTATGGATTTTGCCGAAACCTTAGCTATAAAAAACGAAATAGCGTCGATTAGACTAGATACTTTCAGTAAAAATAGTCGAAATCAAACTTTCTATGAAGCCCGTGGGTATGTCCGTTTGGGTAATATTTTCTTTCCAAATCAAAGCAAGCACCCCTTTTATTGCTACGAAAAGTTGTTTTAAAATTCGGAGCATTCAATTCATTGTATCGAAATTCAGATTGTCTAAATTTGCCTCTTCAATATGCAAAAGACCGATATCTCCTTTAAACGAATTCAACAACTCGCAATTCCGGCTATTATTTCGGGAATAGCAGAACCCGTTTTGTCTAGCACCGATGCTGCAATTGTAGGAAACCTTGCCGAATTCGGAACAGAGTCTTTAGCTGCAGTGGGAATCGTAGGTGCTTTTCTATCAATGCTTATTTGGGTTTTAGGGCAGACGAGGTCTGCCATTTCATCAATCGTTTCTCAAAATTTAGGAGCCGGAAATTTGGAGAAGCTAAAGAATTTTCCTGCCCAGGCCATTTTCTTTAACATTGGCCTTAGCATTATTGTCTTAGCTTCGACCTGGCTTTTTATAGATGAAATATTTAAACTACTAAATGCGGAGGGGGTTATTCTTCAACTTAGTTTAGACTATTACTACATTCGTGTTTGGGGCTTCCCGCTCACGCTCTTCACTTTTGCAATTTTTGGATTATTTCGAGGGCTTCAAAACACATTCTGGCCAATGGTTATTGCAGCAATTGGTACCGCTGTGAACATTGTCCTAGATATTGCTCTTGTTTATGGGGTTGACAATTATATCCCCGCAATGGGGGTTAAAGGTGCTGCTTGGGCAAGCCTCATTGCGCAGGCTATCATGGCGGTCATTGCACTTATAATTCTTCTAAAAAAGACAGACTTATCCCTCCGCTTGCGCTTTCCACTTCATCCTGAAATAAAGAGACTGGTTGTTATGAGTTTAAATCTTTTTATTCGATCAATTGCGCTAAATGCTGCTTTAATGCTGGCCGTTAAAGAAGCAGCTGGTCTCGGAAAAGAATATATTGCAGCCCACGCAATCGCCATTAATATTTGGTTGTTCTCCGCATTTTTTCTTGATGGATATGGGGCGGCAGGGAATGCTTTAAGCGGGCGGCTTGTGGGAGAAAAAGATTTCGGCTCCTTATGGCAATTAACTAAGAAAATCAACTTCTATAATCTAGGTGTTGCTTCACTTCTCTTGTTGCTAGGAATACTCTTTTATAACCCCCTTGGAACTCTTTTTAACAAAGATCCCGACGTGCTGTCGATATTTTATGGGATGTTTTTTATGGTCTTAATAAGCCAACCTCTTAATGCACTTGCATTTACTTTGGATGCTATTTTCAAGGGTATAGGCGAAATGGGGTATCTAAGGAATGTTTTATTAGGTGCAACAGTTTTTGGTTTTATCCCAGTTCTATATTTTACCAAGTATCTGGATTTAGGACTTATCGGGATTTGGGCCGCCATTCTGGTATGGATCGCATTTCGAGCGTTTGCCCTGATAATCAAGTTCAAAAATAAGTACTATCCTTTAGCTACTTAATTATTTATGCTACAGTGTTATCATGGAGTGATAATAGTTATAACAAATATATGTCGTTCTTTTTAGAGCGTCGAAAATAGTAGTATTTTTATATTCTGAAATCTATTTTGTATGGATGTTTTACAATTGTTAAGTGGAAACGGACTCTTTTTGCTCCTAGGGATATTGCTAGTAGTGGTGGTAATTTATAATAAGATAAAAAGAAGAAAATGAGTAATATTCGAATTACCAAGAAGTTTTCATTCGAAACCGGTCATGCCCTTTACGGTTATGACGGAAAATGTCGCAATGTACACGGACACAGTTATAAGTTGTCGGTAACGGTGATAGGAAATCCAATTTCCGATTCTTCACACGTTAAGTTCGGTATGGTTATCGACTTTGGAGACTTAAAAAAAATTGTGAAAGAAGAAATCGTCGATGTCTTTGATCATGCCACCGTATTTAACAAAAATACGCCTCATGTTGAATTAGCAAAGGAATTAAGTGACCGAGGACATAATGTGCTTTTGGCAAACTACCAGCCCACAAGTGAAATGATGGTTATTGATTTTGCTGAAAAAATTAAGGCCCGACTACCTGCCAGCATCAAACTACACTCTTTAAAACTACAAGAAACAGACAGTAGTTACGCGCAGTGGTTTGCCTCGGAAAACGAATGACTACTCCAATGCGAAGACTCCTTAGCAAACGATATTTTATCTAATAATTGAGCCTATATAGAGCCCGTTCTATTACAAAAACAGACTCAGGGTGACAATTTCCATTTTTCATACTATCTTTACCCAATGCAAATTCCGAAGGGCAAAAAAATATATTTTTCTAGTGATAATCATTTAGGTGCTCCGACCCAGGCCGAAAGTCTTCCGCGTGAAAAGAAGTTTGTAAAATGGCTAGATGAAATTAAAGAAGATGCCGCAGCTATTTTTTTGCTGGGCGATCTTTTTGATTTTTGGTACGATTACAAAACAGTCGTTCCAAAAGGTTTTGTTCGCGTTCTAGGAAAACTTGCAGAAATTAGTGACAGTGGAATTCCAATTCACTTTTTTGTTGGAAATCACGATTTGTGGATGAAAGACTATTTCGAAAAAGAGCTTCATATCCCTACCTACCGCGATATTAAAAAATTTACCTTTAATGACAAGGTTTTCCTTCTTGGACATGGTGATGGTAAAGGCCCTGGTGACATTGGATACAAGCGAATGAAAAAAGTTTTTGTCAACCCACTATTTAATTGGTTGTTTCGTTGGTTTCACCCTGAATTAGGAATGCGTTTGGCACAATATCTTTCCGTAAAAAACAAGCTAATCTCTGGTGATGACGACCATGTATACCTGGGCGAAGAAAATGAATGGTTGGCCATCTATGCGAAACGAAAGTTAGAGACTGAACATTATGATTACTTTGTTTTTGGACATCGTCATCTTCCTATGGAGATTAAAGTAGGAGAGAATTCAACTTACTTTAATTTAGGAGATTGGATTACGCACTTTACTTATGGTGTTTTTGACGGAGATTCCTTCCAGTTAAAAACATACAAACCCTAAACTAAAAGTGTCGGGAATATAGCGCACTAATGACCTAAAGAAATTTCAGAGATTTCATAAAACAGCCTGAAGGTTCTATTCAAGAGGAAAGCACACGGGGATTGTGCAATGAATCTTGGCCTTTGTAAATTAGGCGGTAATGTCTTTTAGTCGAAGCTGTAAGCTCACATTTCCTTGCCATTGGTTTTCGTCAATAACATACGCTGCTTTAAATGGTTCTCCCTTGCAGGCAACATCTTTTTTTTCACCCAACCCAAAACCTATGGCTGCA
>TARA_B110000503_G_scaffold143761_1_pt1 | contig 10505 bp, 15 predicted proteins | sample TARA_B110000503 | Tara Oceans TARA_B110000503 (sample SAMEA4397472) | marine metagenome | biome: Polar Biome; feature: [SRF] surface water layer (ENVO:00010504); material: water (ENVO:00002006), including particulate matter (ENVO:01000060) such as... | depth 5 m
AAACCTGAATCTGATGGGTGCGTCATGGTAGCCATTTTGATGAAACCACAGTTCGCATCCACGACCGAGCCGCCAATACGAGCCGGGCAACAACCTGACTCGCGAGCAATAATGTGCATCAAGCGAGGGATCTGACGTTGCTCCCACCCAGCGGCCAACGCCACAGGAGGAATCCAAGAACAATCACCATGCCTAAAAACCTTAGGCAAAACATATGCCGGGGTTTTGGCTTCAAAAGCCGATATGGAAATATGGGGAATTGAACTATCCGTAAAAGCAGGGATGGAAGCCGGGGCTGGGGTAGGGGCAGAAGCCGCATTAACCACCGAAATCAAACCGATACAAACACTTAATATGGTTACCGCTGTTGCGGTTAAAAACTTTTTCTTCATCGAGTACCTCCGATAATCAAGCAATAAGGGCAGGCTAAACGCATTAGATAATGCAAAGCCGTCAATCTTTTTTGTTTACCTCCTGATGGAGTTCTACGTATAAGGATGACACCTCGCAAGGTGCGCTGTCACTTTCAAACCTGTCTAACGACCCTCCCAAGTCGCTCAAACCGCTTGAGAAACCCTACAGCCTCAAACACCCCAAGGCAAGCACTTAGGCCCCGTTTTTGGCTTTACAACGATGGCAAATAATAACCCAGGGTCTAGTAACCAAAACTGCAAGCATCTTTTTACACCGCCAACATCTAGGTTCTAAATCCTCTGTAGCCCCTTTGCCATAAGCATCAACAGGTATTTCGGAGTTATCTAACCCAGCCATACGGTGAAATCGCATCCGATAAGAGCGCGGTCGTCACCGTCTCGACTCAATGGATAAACCTCTGAAGTCGCCAACATCGTCAAAATAGTTACCCCGGAAAGGGTTGTATCCCTAATAGCACCAAGGATATTTCGTACTGCCACAGCTTTAGTACGAGCCGCAGGATAATCGTTACGAGCTGCACGACAAATCACCCGGATACGTTGATGATCAATCGCATAAACGCCCGCACCGAACGTGTGGTCAGGGCCGCCGCCAGCCGATTCATAAAGAGTTACACAAGCATCTGGGGTATCAGGAGCGCGAGCAAGAAAGATATCGGTAGCCAAAGTGCCTTGCCCCTGGCTTACCAAATAGGTGCCTAACGCATCCAAAATAGCCATTACTTGACTTCCCTTGCTGCTTCACGATCAATGATTGCTTGAATACGCCGAGCCAAACGACCAGAAAGACCAACCGAAGCATTCTTCATTGGCTCTTCCAAATAGTAAGCCTGCTTGCCGGGGGCATGTTTGAAGTCTTCGTTTTCGTGTTGGATGATCGCATAGTTCACCATTTCATCGCCGCCAGCAGCTCCACCATAGGTGATCTCAACAGAAGTGGTTTTACCCACAACAAACGGGTCATGGACTCGACCAGAACTAGCCAAAGCCCCATCTTTGTACGGAACTTTCTTACGCGACTCTCCCAAAATGTCTTGGGCCTCCTTGTAAATAGCTTCCTTAATGTTCCCTGTATAACCAGTCACAACACGTTGGCCAAGAGAAATAATCGATGTAAGACCATCCACATAAACAACCTGTTGTCGCGCCATATCAGTTACCAAACGACACAGTTGTGTGATGGGTCCCAATATCGTCATTGTAAACCTGAACAGAAAGAATCAACGGTGAACTACCGTTAGGTAACAAGATTTTGGAATCCGTTGTAATTGTTGGGTTTCCATAAAAAATGATTGTTCCAACCTCATAAACATCACGCCCATCAGCCGACTTCACCACTCGACCAGTTTCTTGCACCCGGCAATTAGTTGCAGTACCAGTAGCAGAAAATGTGAACTTACCATACGCATCAGCAGACGACTTAGGGTAAACAGTCACCTTTGAAGGCATCATTTCAAGGAAAGCAGCCTCAATGGTCATTCAGGGAAGTCCTGGATCGGTGGAATATAGATCATTCCTGTGCCAACATTGCGGCCCATACCAATCGAGAACTCTGAAGTCACCGGGTAACCATTCGCATCCCAATTAGGTGAAGGCGGGGCGGCCCTCATAGCGGTAGCCCTTAAACTCGCTGCACGATCCAAGAAAGTCTTTGCAGAAGCCCCATGTTGGGTTGAAATTGAAAGATCGCCAACACTCCTCGAATAGTCGCCCTTAGAACTGTATTTACCAGAAATGGCTTCACAAGCAAAAGCAGCCGACATATACGCATCGTTGTTCCACTCTGAAAGCAAGAAATCAATCTCAGGATCCATAATTTGCTGATTAGAGGTATCTGTATCACCACACAAGAACCGAACCTTGTCAATAGCTCTCGCCCCAGGATCACCCGTATATGACCATTGTGCGCCTATTTCAGCAACGATCTGAATAGTGATCATGCCATTATTAGGGGCTGTCAAAAGACGTGGGCCGCTAAAAGAAGCCGTAAACGAAGCTACATAAAACCCAGCAACCAAAGTCGCATCAGTAGCAGTCCAAGGATATTCAACCTCCCCGGTAGCAGCAACAACCACAGTGCAAACCCCATTGGTGATGACCTGTGTGCCAGTAGCAGCATTCCACATATTGAATGTGATAGTCGCCCCTGTGAGGTCTGTAGCAACACTGTCCGTAAGGAATTGGCGCGACAACTTAGGAAGGCGGTCACCCTTTTTGATGGTTAATTCAGCCATATCATTGCCCCAAAGTCACCGTTCCGTTGTTTCCGCTCGTTGAAATCGCAAGTTTAGAACCACCAGCCAAGACCTCTAGCAATACCCCACTAGCGAGAACACGATCATTGTCACCTGATACAGAAACGAAACCTGATGAAACGGCAATAGGTTCATCAATCAAACCTTCAGAAATCGAGTCACTAGAACCGCTTGCGTTTGCTGTCCGAACAGCCGTCACATAAGAAACCACTGTCGAGCTACCAGCCGCCAAACTTGTTACAGCCCGGAGAACAGTTCTTAATCGCATCGCTGTCGAGCTGCTGGACCCTTCACCTGTGGCTGAACGTGGACTTATATGCAAACCATCAGCATTTGAACCACTAGAAGCCGTATTTGAGCCATTTTGGAAAGTTGTACGAAGTTTCTCGGTTGAAGAAGTGCCAGTTCCTGATCCTGTTGCCGCCCTGACCCTGGTAGCAAGAACAATCGCATTACTCGTTCCCACCCCAGAAGCTTCGGCAACTCGGATATGGGTCGTCTTCGTAACGCCTGAAGATGTGCCTAAACCTGTATTTGAGCCTGTTCTTACACGAATGTAGTTACCAGTAGCGGTGTCATTTGTTGTGGCCCCGCCACCACCATAAGCAGAACGGTAAGCTTCATAAGCAATAGCCACAGACGAGCTGCTAGAACCCGAACCAGTCGCATCAACAAACGTGGATCGAAGAGTCTCCGTTACCTGTGTTGAAGACCCCGATCCTGTAGCAGCCCTATTCGGAGTGATTTGGTTAGTGGCCGACTGGCCGCCCAACGCATCCGAAGTTGCCAAACGAGAAACAACCCTTACACCTATTGAACTTTCTGAACCTTGACCGCTACCCGTAGCAGAAACAAACGTGGTTCGAGACTTAATCGCATCGCTGGTTCCTGTCCCGGAAGCTGATGCTTCACGAATAACGGTAAGAACAGCAACAACAGTTTCAGAACCCTCGCCTGAACCTGTGGCAACTTGGGTGACTGTCCTCAGTTTGGTTACCTCACTAGAACCCAAACCGCTTCCCGTAGCAGAACGCTTTACTGAAGAAATAGCACCAATTGACGATGAATCACCAACACCACTACCTGAAGCAGTCCGTAAAGCAACCCGAAGCCCAATAGAGGACTGTGTTCCAACACCTGAACCACTAGCAGCAATAGTTTTCTTACCATTCAGAACACCATCACCGTTGAGTTTTCCCAATGTTGGATTATCTAGGGTGAAATTATCAATGACCTTGAAAGCTCGTGTAGCAGACTGGCTGCCTGTACCTGAACCTGTAGCGGAACGAAAAGAAGATACCGAGAAGCTGGCTGTTTGGGTTCCTGTTCCCGTTCCTATTGCCGTTATATCAATGTTTGTCGCATTGTAAGCAATTGGCTCATTGTAGGAAATCCCAGCTTTGCTATATGTTGGAGTGATTCCCATGATAAGTAATTGAAATACTTAAGCCGATGGTTTTTCAGGGAAAGTAACGCCCATGATGTTTGGTGAATCACCCTCAAAATAAGGCGTAAACGTCGTTGTTAGATCACGTAATTCTTGGCGATAAGAATCCCACGCGGCACACCATTCAGCACCACGAATAGCTCTGATATCTGCCGATTGTGTCCAGTCGCTCTCTTTGAGATACCAATCCCGGATTTCTCTCAATACGGCATAAGGTTCGTTTAACAACAGTTCTTGAACCTTTGCCTCAAGTGCTGCCTTAGAAGGCTTTTCTAAGTCCTCACTAAACCACTCAATTTTCTCGTAATCATTATCTCTAATAGACCACATTGCTTTAGGTGTCAAAGCAACTAACGCTGCCGAAAAATCTATTTGTTTTCTCATTCCAATCATTTCATGTTCCTATCTCGTAAAGGCGAAGGTATTGGTTCGTTGCTCCTGTAGCTGCGTTTCCAAAATAAGCAGTGCCTTGATGGGCTAGCACAGAAGCAACGAAAGTGTATGTCCCTACGGTCGCAGCAGTATGGAGAAATGTCCTACCGTAAAATCCAATATGGTTGGTGCCAGCACCCATATGACCGCTATACATGACCTGAGATCCGTTACAAAGTATGCGATGGTACACCAAACACCACGTATTTCCTTGGTCACTTCTGTGATTACACATATATTCGACAAGGATCTTATTCCCATCTTTACTAGTAGTAATGGCGGTTGAAAGAACATTCACCCATGCAGCAGTAGTGCAAGACCCACTCACCGTTGTTGTGTTATCAACAAACTGAATAACACTCCCAGGAATGTTAATAGCACTTGCTTTTGCAGATATTTCTGTTCCTGAAGAAAAGATAATAGCCATTAGACAGCAACCTCCGATATACGTATGTAAGCTGCATAACCATCTGAGCCAGTAATGAAGGTAGTTGAGTTTGCGGAATATGACCAGCCACGCATTGTGTAGGTATGTGGGCCAACCGACCCAGGAGAATGAACGGCGATTCTATGAATACCGCGAATGCTGAATGTTTGTTCACCGTTATAGCCTGAATATGATAATTGCGTACCAGTACCACTATGAATTATGTCCATATAGTGCAGGTTCCATACCCCATCACCCCAATCGTTGGATCTGTTATCTGACTGAAACTCAATAAGCAGTTTATTTGAAGCATTGGTCATGGTTATCGCATTGCTTGTAAACAAATTGACTGGCGATGTACTTGATGTTGCAACCCCAGCATTGGAAATCGTGTGAACCGTTTGCACAATGCGACCAGGGGCTGAGATTTTCCCACCAACTTCAGAGAGAGTTTTACCGTTAGAAAGGTTAATAGCCATTAGACAGCAAACTCCGTAGCACGAATAATACAGATTTGATCTGAAGCAAGTTGTGTATTAAAAGCATGTGTTCCCGAAGGGTAGTTGCCACATCTCAAACTATAAGTTTGTGTAGCGGTACTAGCTGGGGAATCTAAATACTGCTTAGACCAATCATAAATAACACTTCGCCAAGTGCCATTCCACCCGCTTCTTGTTAATTCAACATTTCTAGTATTGTTTCTCAACCAAAAATAACCTAATGACCAAGTTGTATTAAAGTCGGCACGAAACCCAATGTTCACATAAACCAAAATCTGACTCGTAGCAGAAGTCGGTGTTATGGAAACAGTACCAATTTCATTTTGCGTAGCCCAATTATTTACCGTAAAAGTTGCTGTAATTCTTGACTCGACTACCTGAACGATATTCTTAGGAAACAAAAGTTTGCTAGCACCAACTTCGGTAATTGTGTTATTCGGAAAATAAATTGCCATCGGCATACTCCTTTACATTTTTTGTAAAAACAGTATTTTCTATCATTTTGCTCGCCATATCGTTCATGGAATCACTATTAAGACCCCACACCGTACTTCCAAGTTCATGTTGACCGAAAAAGTCAAGTTCGCGTTGTGCCGTATTTTTATCTATAAAACCAAGACCATGAAGAACCCAGTTATATAAGGCTGGGCCTGCATACCCAAAGAACTGATTAAGGTCACTACTAGATAGAAGTTTTGACCTTTGCATTTCTAAAACTTCTTTTGCGCCGTTAGACAATGTTTCTCCGCTTGACACCCACTTCCAAAACTCAGAATCTGTCCTTTTAGACGCATAATGAACAGAAAGGAAATCCTTGAAATCGTCATACATGAGGCGCATTTTTCTGTTGTAACGACTCTCCGAACCGCTATTAACTGTGTCTTTTTTTGAATCTTTCAAGTAATGAAAAATAAAGTTGTTCAACTGGATAATTGTCGAATGGATACTTGTTGCTTCTAACGGCTCAGAAAAAGCACCAGCAAGACCCACGAACAGACAGTTTTTGTGCCACAGTTTTTCAAGGCGACCAGCCTCAAACGTGATTGTTTTAATAGGCGAAATCTCCATCCCAAGGGTTTGCTCTATCTCGTCAACAGCCTCTGTAGGGGAAATGAAATTAGAATCAAAAACATAGCCACAACCCCGTCTTTCGTTCACCGGGATCATCCACATCCAGCCATTCTTTTGCGCCCAAGCAGTAGTAACTGGTTTAATCACCTCTTCCTGAGGAAGCAAAAACGGGATAGCGGTATTGACAGGAAGATTATCTTTATACGATTCCCATTTGATACCAAGTTTATTAGAAAACAAACGACTCAAGCCAGACGCATCTATAACGAAATCAGCCTCAATCGTTGCACCATTGTTAAGAACTAGCGATTCTATTTCCCCACTTTGGTTCAAATTGATATCCAAAACCTTCGCATCAACAACAGAAACATCATCGCCGCAAACTTTCTTAAAGTATTTACCTACCTTGTGACCGTCAAAATGGTAGGCATGTGAGGCGGTACTTGATATCTTGCCGTCTTCCCAAAAAAAAGATGACAAGTTGTTCTCGATCATAAAACCATCAAGACTTGACGTGTGAACTGGCAAATCGTTCATTACCGCGTGCATCATTATGTAGTCAGTACCAACAGAAGACACAGCAGTACCATCCAAAGGGGCAACATACTGATGGCCGAGTTCTTTCCAGTCCTTATGAACAATGCCAAGTTTTACTGTTGCACCAGTCTCAACAAGGAAATCGGCTTCATTACAACCATAATCCCAAGAGATACCACGAACAATATCTACGAGTTGCCCGGTGCTTCCCTCGCCAGCCCCAATGATCCCAATTTCGCTAGATTCAATAACGGTCACAGAATGACTATCTTTTTGAACCTTTTTGACCATAAGCGCGGCCAACCAGCCAGCAGTACCACCACCAACTATTACGATTTTCATCTAAATATCCGATGCTTTTGGCACTTCAGTTCTGTCAACCTCAATTAAAGCAAACTTGAAACTTTTATTTGTTTTGTTATTAACAAGGTAAAGGTTTTCCTCACCCTCAATTACGGTGTAGTCACCAAAACCATTACTCAGGTGTAAGTCCTGTGTGTAAATGTTTCTCCAGCGCAAAGACGCTGTACCAAGATCATAAGTGTTCGTTACCGATGGGCTAATTGCTCCACTAGCACTTGTCGCTGGGAGAACCACCGTTCCAGTAAAAGTTGGTGATGCAGTATTGGATTTAAGTCCAACCTTGTAATCCAATGAAGTAGCGACAGCAGAACCATTAATACCAACCTTTGCCTCTAACGCCTCAATCGCATCATTAGCATCAGCGTGTTGACCAGCATGGTCAGGGCTTTCCAAAGTATCCGAACTAATCGGATTCGTTAAAGCATCAAGTGAAGCAGGAAAGTTAGTTGCCACTTTGGGCCACTACCTAAATCAGTCGAGGGTCAGAGTCAGCGAAGTGATCTGAAATGTATCGCCAGCGGTTACAGCAGCCGAAGACGAGAACGCACCCGACCACAAACAGTTACCCGCAGTAGAAGCATCCCACATTGACCAATGGCTGTAAGTTTCCGTATTGGAAACGTTAGTCCAAGTAACAGTTGCAGAAGAAGCCATCGAACCAGCCGAAGCAGCCGAAAATGTGATTGCCTTACGAGTGGTTTCGGCGGCAGCATTAGCGGTACCAGTCTCACCCGGATCACCCAAATGCAACTTCACATATGGGGCAGCAACAGCAAAAGAAGTGTTGCGAAGTGTCTCCAAAAATGCGAGTTCACCATAATTAGAAATAGACATTAGATACCTTCTTCTTGGGTCTTGGACTTCTTAGCCTTAAACTTAAGGGAATCAACCACCTCAACAACAGTCTTATCCATCGTTTGAGCAGGCTCAGACTTCTTTTCCGGGGCGACAGGAACAGCATTAGCAAGTTCAATAATGAAACGCCCATTAACTAAAGCCTTCACATTGCGCCAACCATCAGCTTCAACGATCTCGCCAGTAGCAATAGTTGAACCATCGCTAGATGAAATTGGTTTAAGAACTCTGTATGCCATAAAAGCCTTTCAGGTAAGTCTGATCAAGTCAGAATACTTGAAGGTTACTTTCGATAATTACGCTACGCAAGCGTCGAAGAAGTAACCAAGGTCTGCACCGATTACCTTCATGTCAAAGGCAACTTCGGCTTCAATGCGGTCTGCCTTGTACTGTTCCATACGCATACGCGATACGCCAACAGTCTGATTAAGGCCGCCTGAAACACCAGTCCACGACATGATGTAACCGCCTGAAGGCTGGAGCAATCCTGCCGATGGAGCGGAGTAGGTAAGAAGGGCATTCTTGCCGTAGTTAAACGCATAAGCAGCAGCGCCGCCTTCGTTATTGGTTGCTTTAACACTCTTAGCAACCATCACGCGAGGAACACCGAACAACATTGCCATCACATCTTCTGTGAGGACATTGCTTGAGGTGTACTTGATACGGTCAACAAGATCCGGGTGGTTCTTCAATTGAACGAACACATCGTAACCAAGCACCAAAGTGTTTGGCTCATAGCCAGTCACACTGAGGATTGCTCGCTTACCTGATTCGATATCGCCGATTGGATCTGACGAGGTGTAATCGCTCCACAAGTTGCCTGGAGTAACATCGTTGCCCCAAATGCCAGTTGTGAAGTAGTTGGAAACGAACTGTGTTTCCATCTTCAAAAGAAGGCGTGAAGTGACGAACTCTGCAGCTTCACGATCCACGTTGATAGGAGCGTCAGCGTTTGCACGAGTCTGATCGCCAATATCCTTGTGGAACGCATAAACATCAGCCTGATAGCTGTCTGTTGCGAGGTTGTAACCGCCACCTGCTGACTCAGTTGCGTCTGCGCGGCGTTGAGCCTCGTCACGGAACCAGTCATTCTTGGTGTAGGTGAAAAACTTGTCACTCTGCTTTGATACAGGAACAACAGGGAAAACCCGTGTTGCAATGAAGTTTTGATTCTGTTGGAAGTAGGCGACCGAGATATTGGTCAAGATCGCATCTACGTGAACCTGGTTTTGAGTTGGCTGTGGCATGTCTGTTTGCTCCTGTGATTATGCTGCGCGGGTTGGGGAAGCGCAGTTGATTACTGCTGTAAGGATTTCGGCATCTGCACCTGAACCAAGAATTACTGTTCCAACTGCATATTCTGTTGTGTCGGTTCCAGCGACTTTCGCATCAGCCTTACCCGTACTTGAAGTACCGATAACAACGCCAGCTGCGATAGCTGCACCAGCAACCAATTTCGTGCCACCAGCAACCGTGATGGAAGCTTCCTGACCTGAAGTTGGGCTGTTTTGAAGGACACCGATTGGAGCATCAGTAGCGGCAGCGCAAAGAATTGCTTTACCGCTTGAGATTTTCACAAACTTGTACTGTGCGGCTGAAAGATCAGCACCAGCCTCAAGACTGATCTTGAGTGTGTAATTGGAGATTTCGTATGCCATTGTTCTATTTCCTCCGGGGAATTAGCGTTGCTCGGCGCGGTATGCCGCGTAGAGGTCAGGGTTTTGGGTCACGATTGAAGCAACTGCTTGTTCCATCGTCTTGAAGTCACCGCTATTTACAGCGGCCTTTGCCATTGATTCAACCTTCGCATAAGCCGAACCGTCATCCGGGCGACTTCCACGACCAATTTCATCAAAAATTGCGGCTGATTCTGACTGTGCGTTAGCAGCAGACAGAGCCTTTTCTACCTGACTTGCGAGGTTCGCATCAATGTCAGTCAAACGACGTAGTGCTGGGCCAAGATCCTTGGCATCAACAGTTAGATGTTGCCATTCGGCGGCCTTTTGAACGAACTCTTCGTCACGGCGAGCTTCACGCTCTTTACGGAGTTCTTCTTTAGCGAAAGTCGCTTCGTTGGCAGCTTTTTCAAGCATTTCACGAACTGGTTGTGGGAGAGACTTCATAATCTCTTCTTCCGCATCAATTTCCTCATCGTCTTCAACTTCTGCTTCTGCTTCTGCTTCT
>TARA_B110000503_G_scaffold19276_1_pt1 | contig 10496 bp, 13 predicted proteins | sample TARA_B110000503 | Tara Oceans TARA_B110000503 (sample SAMEA4397472) | marine metagenome | biome: Polar Biome; feature: [SRF] surface water layer (ENVO:00010504); material: water (ENVO:00002006), including particulate matter (ENVO:01000060) such as... | depth 5 m
TCATAATTAATCTGCATAATATCCTCAAAACTCAAATCCATAGCAATGCAAAACTGAGCCAAATACCAAAATGTATCGGAAACTTCTTTCGAAATCCAAGTTTTAGCATCTTCATTAAACGGCTTTCCCTGCAACAAACACTTCTTAATAATTTCAATTGCTTCTCCCATTTCAGCAGAAGCACCAAGAGCAAAGGTAAGAAGATGAGTAAGTTTTACACCTTCGCCATCAAGTTCTTGAATTCTTTCAATAAGAACATTTATATCAGAACTTGCAGGACTTGTTGTCTGCTTTACGAAATCAATATACTTTTTTGAATCAATAATTTGGTCTTTCATTAAAATTTAAATCCCTCAAATGATTTTCTTGGTTTCTTTTGTTCATTCTCATTATACTCCACATCACCCCCAGAGTCAAGTATATCTTTCTGCGCTCCCTGCTCTACATCATAAAGTCTCATCTTGGACCTATCTACACCAACCACAAATCTTTTATTGATTGATTTATCAGAATAACGATTCTTAAGTTGTTTAATCATTATTTGATTCATACCATCAAGTTCTTCTGTGGAAATAAGAGACAGAAGTAAATCAGCAGTTGCTGCTGTTCCAAAACTTTCAGAAACATCGGTCATTTCTGGATCCGATGACGAAGACCCGGTTCTTGTTGTTTGTGTTGCTGTAATTAGTGGAACATTTAATTCAACTGCCAATCCTCGGACTTCTTCTGTAATAGATTTCACATAAGAATATGAATTCACATTACTATTTGTCTTAAATCTACTAGAAGCACAAATATTCAAATAATCAATAAACAAAACATCTGGTTTAAATGATTTCTTAAGATATAGTTCATTTATAAGTGCCTTGAAATGCCCAGAATGAGCAGCAGCAGTTGGATATTGTTTAATTATTAAATTGCCTTTTGTTTTCTCAATAAGTTTTGTTACTTTATTCTCAAACATTGATTTTGGCAATTCCTCCAATTGATTGATCGGAACATTGAGAATATTTGCATCAATTCTTTTTGCAATCTCTTCTTCTGCCATTTCAAGAGTGATATAAAGAACATTCTTATTCTTAAGAAGAAAAGATGATGCAATATGACACATTGCCAATGTTTTTCCCACATTGGGTCCGGACATAATAATATTCAAGGTCTTATTCGGAATACCACCATTTGTAATCTTATTCAGATATTCCAAATCAAACGCAATTCTTTCCTCTTTGCGATGATAATACTCATAACGCTCTTCATAATTATTGAAGTAATCGTGTCCAATATTATTGTCAAAAGATACTGCTAGAGCATCAGAAAGAATACTTGGAATGGCATCACGATTTTTCTTATCATCCTTACCATCAGCAATATGAATGGATTCCATCAATGCCAAGTAAATAGCACGATCACGACACCACTTTTCAGTTGTATCTAATAACCACTGAGAATCTACAGATGATTTAGAAAAGTTTGATATAAGTTCTCTTAATTCTTTAATTTCACTTTCATTTACATCTACTCTTTCTTCAATTTCAATACTCAGTGCTTCTGTTGTAATCTGAGACCCATATTTTACAATGAACTTGACAACTTCTTGAAAAATAATTTTTTCTGTTCTTTTATCAAAATATTCTGGTTCTATAAAAGGTATAACTTTTCTTGAATAATCTTCATTGAAAAGTAGATTCTTTAAGATTGTCAGTTCAATTCTTTCCATCACTTATAATGCAAATATGCCGTTAAAATATACTTTGAATCATTAATTGGCGGTTCTCCACGATGAGGGAACAACCAAAGAGGTGGGAACACAACTAATGTTCCTTTCTTTGGTTGTATCTCCAAATCCTTAAAAACGGTTTTCCCTCCTTCAGGTACATCATTAAGATACCACATAAATGACAAGAACCTACGAGCAGAGTCATAAGTCATTACATCTATATGAGTATCAAATCTATCTTCTCCTCCAGGATTATACTTCTTTATACGAAATTGTTCTAGAGCATGGTCTTGAGGAAATACATTTTTATTGATATACTCATAATAAACATCACGATACTCAAAGATTTTTCTAATAATATGATTATGAACTTGATTTACTTCTGGAGTCAATTCTCGGTTTTCTGTTAGATTGAATTGAGTAAAATTTGGTTTTCCCTCATTAGTAATTGATTCGTGATTATCTGGAACCTGATCAAATAATGAAATCAAAAAATCACAAATATTTGGTTCTAGAGAATTCTCATAAATTTGAATAAAATCATTTAACTCATCCATAACTATAATGTTTTTTGGAAATTTCATCTAGTTTTTGCATTACTTCTTCAGTGAAGTAAGTTTCTGGATTTTCTAAAATAGTCTTCTCTGCAATTTTCTTTCCATCAAATTCATATCTACCCATATTCCTTTTCCACAGTTCACCAAGTTCTCCAAGTTCAAGCAAACCATAATAACGGTCAAGACCTCTTTCATCATAATAAAGACGAATTTCTACTTGTTGATTTTCTTTACTCAATCTTGATTTTTGTGTCTTTGCTCGGATAATATTTCCAATTACTTCTGTTCCATCTTTTTCCTTTTTCTTACTAAGATATATGATAGTAGAGGCGGCATACTTAAGACCACTACCACCACCCATATCTTGTGTGGGAACATATGAACCAATTACTTGATATACATGATTTGTGACAATCATAGGAATTTTTGCTTGACCAAGTTTAAGAGTAAGCATTCTAAATGCACCTTTAATAAGTTGAGATTTGGTCATATCTCTTACTTCTTTATCATTCAAAGCATCAGTAATCTCTTTAGTTGTTGAAAGCATACCCAAAGAGTCCAGCACAAATATACAAGGTTTACGTTCTTCAACTGGCTTTTTCATATAAAGGTCTACTGCCTTGAGTGCTTTGGAGCGAAACTCCTCAACAGTAACAACATTAATCACTATAAAGCGAGTGGTATCAATTCCACGACTTTCTAATAGTGATTTCGTAATCGCTGCTTCAGTATCAAAATACAGACAATATCCATCTGGATTATTTTCTAAGAAATTTTTAACTACAGCAATGGAGAAAAAAGTTTTTCCAGTTGAAGATTCTCCAGCAATTGCAGTAATCTTATTACCAGACATACCACCAAATATGCTACCAGAAACAAGAGCATTAAAAATATAACTTCCAGTATCTACAAAAGTTTCAGTTTCATCAATATCAGAAGCGAGTTGTGTATATTCTCCTCCGATTTCTTTTACAATATCTTTTAAAAATCCCATTTCAGAATCTTTCATTTGGTCTCCTTTTCTTTTCTTAAATAATTCATTTTATAATTCCAAAGTTTATAGTATAAGGCACTATCTCCCCCGAGTCTCATCGCATTAATAATAGTATTCAATTCTTTTTCATTAATAGGCAATTCCATCAAGCAAAAAATGATTCTAAGTTTACAGTTTTTTCGACACTCCATCCGACAGTATCCAGAATAACTTTAAGAGGTTCCAAAAATGCCTTATCAAACTGAGTGTCATAATCTATGTATTTCTCAAGTTCAAGTTCTTTTGGAAAATCTTGAATAAAAGAAATAACATTCTCTTGAATAATGTTTGGTTTTTTCAGGTAAAGAAATTTAACCTTCTCACCATTCTGAATTAAAGAATACTTATTTGAGAGTTTCTTTTGCTTTATATAATAATTGAAGAGAAGTGCTCCACGAATATGAATTGGAGTTCCTTTTGTATAGATTTCTGATGATGAAGTATATTTCTTCACATCAGAAGCAGTTCTTGGAAAAGCAATGAACTCTGGAGAAAGTGTCTTAAATTCAGAACGACATTTATCAATGTACTGAATTATATCATCTTCCGTTCCTTTCATCAATAGTTTTAGAGCATCCTTAATCATCTTACGGCAAGAAGATGGTGTTGATGATTTGATTGCCTCAATTCCCATAATCTTTAGTTTAGGTTCCTCATAACGAACACCTTCACTATCCCAGACATTCATAATATATCGTTTTTTAGCAGTCCATATTGCCCTATCAGCAATATTTTCACGCTTCATATTCATCTTCTGTTCATAGGCATTCAAGTATTCCGCCAATTCTTGGTAAGAACTTTCAATATATTTTTCAAGTTCCACCTTACAGACCTTATCAAGGAAGTTGACAACGCTTTCAGTAGTTTTCTCTCTTCCCTTGTATACAGTCTCAACCAGAGGACCCATATGAAGAATAATACTATCAGTATCAGAAGCAATAACATAATCAACCTCTTGAGTTTTAAGAATCTTATTCATATATTGATTCAATTTGTTTTCAATCCAACGAATAACAACTTGTCCCGAAAGAGTAATTGCTTCAGCATTCTCAAGTTTATAGTAGCGAAAATATGGTGTCCCAATCGCACCATACAGACTATTAATTTGGATTTTTCTTGCCATCTGTATATTATTACATTTTGATATTTCCTTACTCAATTTTTTGGATGGATTTTTTTCATACTCTTGTTTTGCAAGAAGCATTTTTTTCTTATACAATTGCCTATCACTAAAAATCTTTTCAACTAATTCTGGAAATATTCCTTTTTTAGTTTTATCATACATACATCCATTGGCACAAATACACTTATCGTCTATATTTTCAATAAGAACTTCTTTTTTTAGAAGTTTATCAACAGTTACTCCTGGATATTTTTCATCTAAAAGTGTTTCTGTTGAAATATTGAATTGCATAATAAGAGAAGGATACAGAGATGTTAAGTCTAAAGAAACAACCCAATCATAAGCGCCAGGAATAGGTTCTTTTACATAAGCACCAGCATACTTATCACTCTTTTCTGATTTTTCTTTTGGTGGAATTACAATGTTTCTTTTTTTAAGATAATTGTAGATGATCGTATCCCACATACGAACTTGATAGAAAACATCATCATAATTCACTTTAGCATCATATGCCATTGTGATTGCAAGTTCAATAAGTTTCATCTTATCTTCAAGACGGTCAACAAGTTCCACATCCTTTATGTTGTACTCGCAAAATTTTTGCCATCCTTTGGTATAAAAGTCCTTAAAAGTATCAAACTCGGAGTGGTCTAGTTTTTTCTGTCCCAGTTCAACTTCGGCAATATAATCCAGACGATAAGATTCCTGTGCCTTATAAGTAAACTTCTTATAAAGAACAAGATAATCAAGTTGAGAAACTCCTTTTATATCATATGTAATATGTTTGCGACCAGTAATATAAATTTCTTTCTCGGAAATTAGTCCCCAAGGAGATAATTGTTTAACTACTTTTTCACCAAGAACACGGTAAATACGACGAGCAATATATGGAATATCATAAAATTGACAATTCCATCCACTGATAATTTCTGGAGTATTCTCTTCAGTCATCCACCAGTGAATAAAACTATTCAATAAATCTCTTTCACTTGCAAATGCCTTGTAAGTTACATTTTTTTGATCTGTCTCGTATTCCCCTAGTCCCCAAGTAATGATTTTCTTTGTTGTGTAATTCTGAATTGTAATGAGAAGAATTTCCTCAGAAGCAGATTCTACATCTGGAAATCCATTCTCAGAAGCAACCTCAATGTCAATTGTATAAAGTTTAATCTTACTAATATCAAACTTCATTTCATCTTCTGAATACTTTTCAGAGATATACTGATAAAGATACCTCTCATTACCATAAATCTTAAAGTTTTCCACTCCCTCATACTTCTGAAGGAATTCTCTACATTCACGAACATAACCAGGTTGAATTGGTTTTACATACTCACCTTCCAAAGTCTTATATTCGGTTTCAATTTTTGATGGCACAAAAAAAGTTGGAGAAAACTTTTCTCGTGTCATAAAATGCTTACCATTTTCATAACCACGAACCAAAAAGTCATTTCCAACTAGTTGAATATTTGTATAGAATCGAAGTGGCATTATGAAACTAATTCAAGGTATTTTTTGAGAATTTCTTCTTTAGGATCGACAATTGTAAGAATACTATCCGAATGAATCATAAATTCATTACTACGACTAAAATCCAACCACCATTCAAGATAATATTCTTGATCGGCAGATTTTTTAAGAAGATAAGGATTGATAAGTTTACAATCCGGTTCTCCAAGTTCTGATCCAATCTCAATAATTTCTGCAATTAAAACTGAATCAGTCTTCAGTAAAAGACACTTTATTACTGCTTCCATTTACTTTTTCCTCATACATTTGTTTTACAGATTCAATAGGTTCGACTAAAGTTACTACCCAATCTAGAGCAACCAAAATATTTTTGTCAGTCGTAAGTATAATCCAAGGCGTTAACGATACTTCTATTTTAGCATCAGTATCAGTTTCGTTATCCTCTGTTAAGAAGATAGTTCTCTCAGTCAGCACTTTATGAGCATTTTCGAAAACATAAGCACAAGGTTTATCTTCAGAAATAACTTCTTTTACATCAGAAATTATAGTTTCTCCAGATTTAAGTAAAGCAAGTTTAATTGACATTTTTTTCCTCTTCCCTCAGATATTATAGCATTGGAAAAGGGAGGTGTCAACCTGGATTTTGCCAGGAACTCCTCCCTATTTGCAGCGATGATAGTCTTAATATTTATAGATAATCCTTACGACTATGATGTTCTGGAATAATTTTTCCGAGAACTACCGTAAGAAGTCCGTCTTCGAAGGTGACTTCTCGGACTTCTGTATCATCGGATAAAGTCCAGGCTCGTTTAAAACTTCTTTGAGCCAAACCCTTGTGGATAAACGACCTATCCGATTCTGTATCTGATCTTTGTCCTTCAACAAAAAGTTTTCCATACTCCGTGAAAACATTGACTTCCTCTTTTTTAAAGCCTGCAAGTGCAATCTCAAGACGAGATTCAACATTATTTATTTGCACCAGATTATAAGGAGGATAGTTTGAAGTAGTTTCGTGAAGATTGAATAGACGATCAAAATATTCGTCCATTCCAATACTATTGCGTGTAATCCTATCCATCAAGGCAGGAAGATCCGCAGCAGTATATCGTGTAAGATTAGTCATTTTATTAACTCCTTAAAAAGCGAGGTTTGATTATGTGGATCCTTACGGCATCCTTATATAATTTATATGAAGATCATAAAAAAGGGGAGTGTTGAACTCCCCACTTTATTATTCGGTTTACTTGAATAGATTCATATGAATGTGCCACAAAACATTATAACGTTGTTTAGGATTTTGTTTACTTTCACGCTGAAAGTGAAAGATAGTCTTACCACGCTTTCTCTTTCCGTTTTTACCAATTTCACCATGAAGTTTTAGATGAATACCACCTTTGGCAAAAACCCACTCAGTATCATCAAGTTTATCAATAATCTCTTGATAAGTCAACTCACCTTCAAACACACCCTCTCGATAGTTATAGACGACACTAGTAATGTCAAACCCGTTACGAACAATTAAATCAACAACTTGAAGTTTGTTGGTATTTAGAAACTCCCTGAACGCTTCAGTATATTGTGGGTCAATCTCTTTGATAAAACGACGATCAGACCCATTGTAATTGTAGTCTTTGTTACCACAAAAATGCCCAATAAACTTCGAAGCATCACCAGAGATGCCGAGTTGTTTCATAAAATGTTTTTGTGTAGTCAGATGAACCTGTGTAGAATTTCCACTAGCGTTTTTGATGCTCTTATTTTTGACGCCATTAGTTCCATCAATTTTACCACGAGAACCACCTATCTGCTCTAGACCATGAGCATCGCAAACATTTTTCTCCTTGGTGGTAGAGTTTTCTTCGCGGATTTTGTAACCTTGTTCAGCAGTAAGAGGCATCAGTCTTTTTGAGTGTACAAACTATTATGCCACATAAAAGGGAGAACTGCCGCTTCTCTTGTGACAGTTATTAAAGTGTCCAGTTTATTCAAAAAATGAAAATAAGTTGGTATTTAAACGATTATTTGCAATTTCGATGTACTTTTCATCAATCTCAAATCCCATCCACTTTCTCTCCAATTCTTGTGCCACCGCAGCAGTCGTTCCCGAACCCATAAATGGATCAATAACCAAGTCACCTTTTTGTGTAGTCAACTGAATGCAATTTCTAACAAGTTGCGAAGGAAATGGCGCTGGATGTTGTTTCTGTCGTTCTGGATTAATCACCCACACTTCACTACGATACTCGGGATCAACAACATCACGGAATACTTTTGGTTTGTCTTTACATAACCAATAGATATGTTCTGTACAAGGAACCAAAACATCATTGCGAATGTTTGGAGAATTGCGCCTATCCCAAATAATCAATTGATAAAGTTCTGCATTACTATGTTGTATAAAATCAGTAGGAAGATAGCAACGGTTCTTATGTCGTCTTGGTTTATGATTAAAAAAGATCGATCCATCGGGTTTGATTATGCGATGACACTCATTTATAAGTTCTACCATCCATTTCTGATATTCGTCCTCAGGAATATCATCACCATAAGTATTGTAATCAATATTAAATTTTCCCCAGATTTGATTACCTTGTTTTACCTTTCCAAGTAATCCTTTCTTATTATATGGGGGGGATGTAACGATACAGTCCACCGAATCAGACTCTAGTTCTTTAAGTCCCTCTAGACAATCTTTACGAATCATCATTGCTTTTCTTTTTTTTAATTATAGCATAAAAAAGGGGAGTGTTGAACCCCCCACTTTATTATTCGGTATCTACTGCTTCTTTAAGATGAGTAGTCAAAGCATTTTTCCATTGTTTTTCTGTATATCCACAAGCAATAAAAAATCTACGAACCATTTCTAAAAATTGAGTTTCATTTAGATAGGGGTCATCACATCTAATATCAACATCCTCATCAGGTAAAGCAAACTTTGAATAAGGATTTGTATGCCAAGCAGCATTTTCGTTTTGATGATTATAACGAAATTGAAAACTTCCAGATGCCATCACTCTTCACCTTCTTCCACTTTTTTATTCTTAGCACCAATATTGTACTTGGTTTCTAAAATCCACTCTTCTTTATCTTTATAAGAAAGAACTTTGATTTGATTAAGTGGAGCAATATCTTGAATCGTTGAGGGGTCGACAATACTCACAAGACCCCAATCTGCAATCAGATGAGCAATACGATTACGACGCTGAATATCATTTACAGTAAGATTTGCATACTTGCCATCTAATGCGAAAAGTTCCTTGAAGTGTGTTATAAAATAACGACCTTGCTTGTGAAGAATATGGCAAGATTGATAGAGTTTCTTTTCCTTTCTTGATGCCACACCGATTCTCGTAAGAGTTTCACGAACCTTAAGAAAATCATCAGGTTCATTCAAGATAACCTCTACCATCATATTAGGAGACCAAGTTACTTGAGGCTCATTTACAACTGACATAATTTTACTCAAAATTATTTACATATATCTTATTTAGATATTTTCATAATTGGATTCATTATTTCCACCAGTATTATACATAGATTTAATTTTATTGATTTGTTTTTTTGTGAGAATTTTCAATACTTGCCTTGCTTTTTCATTATTATATCCATAATATTTTTTAATGTATTGAATATTTTCTATTTGCTCTTTATTTAACCAAGGAGCATATCTGTTCTTTGATTTTCTTAAAGCATTTACATAAAAATCATACTGCATTTTCTTGGGAAGAAAATGATATTGATTTATCTCATTCACAAACATAATTGCATCAAGATTTCCACTCAAGCATTTGTTAATAATAAAAGGAGAATAATCCTTTTCTAATGTTGGATCTTCATCAATTAAATTGTTCTTGGTAAAATTAATTGATTTCAACCAGTCCTTCAATTCCATAATTAAAAAGCAAAAGTTCTTTACGGGTTTTTTGTTCTCTCATATATTCGCCAACTGAACGCATCGTATAAGTTAAGTCAAACTCTGCAGCGTTCCAGTTATTAAATCTATCCTTTACAAGTTGGGATGAATTATAACTAATCAATTGATCCATATTGTTATTGTCACAATCAGCAGCAAACTTATCGTGATCAAATCCTTTGTGCATTGATCCCTTGTTCCCATAGAGATTGTCCTTAATATCATAAGGAGGATCAAGATACATAAAAGCACTCTTGTCTCCATTCATCAAGTATCCATAAGAATAATTAGTGATACGCCATTTCTCAATCAGTTTAGAATATTCTGGTAGTTTATCAATTCCCCTCAAACTAAAATTGGAATTTGATGCTTGAGCAGAAAAAGAAGAACTTGCAGTAAGACCACTAAAAGAACACTTATTTACAATGTAAAATGCTACTGCCCTATCAAAATTGGATGCTTTGGAATCGTTAATTTTCTGCTTAGATGATAGAAAAAGTTCCTTTGCCAAATCTGGAGTAATATGAGCGAGTTTTAATCCAGATAGTTCGTCTCTCATTTCAACCCCGAACATTTGGAGTTGCTGCCAGAAGTTTACCAGAGGTTCATATAAATCATTTACCCAAATATCCAATAAAGGATAAGTTTTAGTAATATGAATTGCCACAGAACCACCACCTAAA
>TARA_B110000503_G_scaffold142571_1_pt1 | contig 10495 bp, 10 predicted proteins | sample TARA_B110000503 | Tara Oceans TARA_B110000503 (sample SAMEA4397472) | marine metagenome | biome: Polar Biome; feature: [SRF] surface water layer (ENVO:00010504); material: water (ENVO:00002006), including particulate matter (ENVO:01000060) such as... | depth 5 m
TTTATCAAATATATAATTAATAAAATCTTAAGCTTTTTTTAGTGATTTATCACTAATATAAATTGGAAACTTAAATATTTTTTTGGTTGAAGGTAATTTATTTTTTCGACATATTTCAAAATTTGAAATAGTCTTTGTCGTTCTTCGATCTTTTGTTTAAGATCTGTGATTTAAAGTCCTTATGTTATCGTATTTCATAATTTTATTTTAAAGAAGTTTGTAAGAAAAGGAACGGCATTTTTTGCATACTTATTGATATATCTTCAAGCAAATTATCAATTAGAAAATCAAAATTTCTAAATTTTTTTGACTTCCTTAAATTAGTGTAATCCTTTTCTTGTTTCAATTTCCAGGAAATTCCTCTAGTCCAACCCCAAGATTTACTTCTATCTTCAATAAATTTTATCTTTTTAAATTTTAATTTTTTTAAAAAAATTCCTAATCCTTGAGCGGAAAATAAAGTTCTATGATATGGTGCAAAAGAAGTCCAGTTGTATGCTTTTAACAAATCCATTTGTAAAGTTTCTCCATTTGGTACAAAAATGAAAATTTTGGTATTTTTATTTATTATATTTTTAATTTTATTCATTAATTTTTGAGGCTCGTATGAGTGTTCTAAAACTCCGTGCAAAAAAACATAATCAAATTTAATATTTTTTATGTTTTTATTTTTGTCAAAATTGCCAAAATTGTCACAAAAAAAATTTAAGTCTTTTCCTTTTTCTTTTTGTAAAGATTTAATTACTTTAATATCTGTATCAAAACCATAAATCTTTTTAAACCCCATTTTTTTTAATGTATAACAAAAAAGCCCATCACCACACCCAATATCTAAAGCTTTAGAATTTTTATTTAAATTGAGTTTTTTATATTTCTTATACCAATTATTAATAATCTTGTTTCTATCTTTTTTTTCGGAAAACTTAAATTTATTATTTTTGTGCCAATTTAATTGATGAAGTTTTTCCAGTTTTTTACTGTTTAAATTTTTATTAGATACATAAATAGTAGAGCAATTGCATTTTAAATAATTAAAATTTGGAAACGAAAGATCTTTTTTTACTGACTTAAAATAAATTTTATTATTAAATTTGTTACAAGCTGGGCAATTAAAGTGTTTTTTCATAAATTAAATTATAATATTTGTTATTTACATTATGAATAATTTTATCTTTTTCTTTTAAATTTAAAAATCATACTGTAATTAAATAATTTTAAAATTACAATCTTTAATAAATTTGCAAATAAAATCTAAAGTTAAAATTATCTGTACCTTTGGGCCATCTTCAATTAATAAAAAGTTTTTAGAATTTTCAAAATCAAATATTGATTTATTACGTCTTAACATGTCACACATGAAACCAAATAATTAGACAGTAATATCAATTTTATAAGCTAAAATATGTAAGTCATTAAATCTTGTATTCGATTTTAGAAATTTTTTTGCTTTTTAATCCGTATTTCCAAAAAGAGTCTTTCAATCTTGAAATATCTTCAATTTGTTTATTATTGATGATTTTGTTTCTAATTAATTTATATTTAATGATACAATAAAATAACATATTTAAGGCTTAATTTTAAATATATTAAAAATTCACAAATGAAAATTTTTATTTCCACTACTTTTGATAACCAATATGTAAAAAATAAAAAGCAAAAGATATATGCTACTGATTTTAATTATTATAAAAGCAAAATTCAAAAAGATAAAATTATCAAAAATGAGTGGGAGGATCATAAAATATTAGAAAAAGATTTTATAAAGTTAAATAAGACAATCAAGAAATTAGAAAATATATTTTCAAAACAATTATCTAAATTACATCAAAATTTAGATCCATTTATTTTCAAAAAGATTATAAATGTATGGCTGATACATTACGTACAATCGTATTATTTTAAATGGAGAGTTATTGATAAACTTTTAAAACAGGAAAAAAAAATACAATTTACTCAAGTTGATGTTAAAAACTTAAAAAATGAAATTATCGATACTAAAGATTATCTACTTCGTTTAAGGTCATCAGACTATTATAATTATCATTGTTACTTTAAAATTCTTGAGTATTTAAAAAAAAATGATCATAAAAACATTTTTTTTAATAAGAAAAAAACTACTTTTGAAGTAACAAAAAATAACAAATTTCATTTCTTTGCAAAAATACAATTTTTTTTAAAATCTTATGTTGGACAATTTTTTCTTCAAAAAAAAAATGTATTTTTTCTTGAGTCTCAAAATAAATTTTTTTTTATTAGGATAAATAGACTCTTTAAACAAATTCCTTTCAAGGGGATCTATTTGTTTAATTGGAATGCATTTAAGAAATTTAATTTAAAAGAAAATTTAGATGTTAAAATTCTTAATCTAAAAAATATTAATTCAAAAAAAATAAAACTTGATCGGTTCGAAAAGTTTTTAGTAAAAAATTTTCATTCTGAATTACCAATTTGTTACTCAAAAAACTTTAAAAGCATGAAAAATTATTTAGATCAGATAAATATAAATCCAAAAATGATATTTAGCTTTTTTGGGCATATTTATAATGAGCTATTTAAATTATGGATAATGCTAAAAAAAAAAAGATATAATAATTTATATATAATTGAACATGGTGGTCATCATCAAAAAATTAGAACTACCAATAAATATGAATTTCAAATTGGAAATAAATTTATTTCATGGTCCAAAATGAATGTTAAAAATAGTGTTCCTTTGCCTCCAGTAAATTACTTTAAGGTAAAAACAAAGTTTAAAAGACAAAAAAATTTTTTAATTTATGTACCTATACAAAAACATAAATACATTTCTAGAATAAGCCATGGTCCACAAAGTAATTCTCAAAATTATTCTTTAAATAATATACCAATTTTTAAAAAAACATTGCTAAAAAATATTTTTGATAATTTTCTTTTTTCAACAAAACAGCAAATTGATCATAGTCAAAAAAATTATCTGGAAAATTTTATTGATAAAAAAAATATTCTTAAACCACAGCAATTTAAAGAATTACTTTCTGATAGCAAATTAGTTGTGTGCTCATATCCTCAAACAGCATTTATAGACTCAATCATTCAAAAGCCAACTATATTAGTTTATAAAAAAACCTTGTGGCCATATAGAGAGGATTTTAAAAAGGTTTATGATTTGATGGAAGAAAATCAAATGATCTTTGAGGATGCCAAGAAAGCCTCTGAACATATAAATAAGATTTGGAACAACCCACTATCGTGGTGGTTAAACAAAGATGTTCAACAAGCCAGAAAACATTTTTTAAAAAAACTAAACATTATTGATAATGATGAAAAATATATTAAAAGATGGACTACTTTTATTAATTGTCAAATTGGTATTAAAAATTTGTAAATTTTATGACAAAGAAAGATTTAAACTTTGTAAAAACAATAAATATTTTAAACTTAAGAGGTATAAAGTATTGGGTATGCAATGGGACTGCATTAGGTTTAGTTCGCGATAAAAAACTTATACCATGGGATCCAGATATTGATATTGGAATTTGGAAGAATGAAATTAATATCCTAGAGCTAGAGCAAATTTTCAAAAAAGAAGGCTTTGTTAAAAAGAAAAAGTTTTTTCATAAAGATAATTTACTTTCTTTTACAAGAAGTGGTGGGCGTGATGTAGATTTTAATATTCATGAATTATGTGATGACAAGAATATGTGCATTTCAAAATATTATATTCATAGAAATATCTTAATGAGATTAATATATGTTTTATCTTTAGCGGGATATTATAAAGGCAATTATAAGATATTGATTAATAGTTTTTTTTTTCTTAAAGGTTTATTTTTAAGATTAAAAGAATTTTTGATTGCAAAAAACATTTTTTATAAAAAAGGTGGTTATACTGTTCCAACTAAACTTTTTAAATCATTCAAAATTTTAAATATTGAAGGTTTAAAAATAAAGATACCTTATTACTGTGTAAATTATTTAATTTATTTATATGGAACAAATTGGAAAATTCCTGTTAAGAACTATAATTGGGAAAAAAATAAAAATTTTGCATCAAATAAATAAATGTATAATTTAAAGATCTTTAAAGAAAAAAAAGTAATAATTACAGGTCACACTGGTTTTAAAGGAAGTTGGCTTGCATTATGGCTTCATCACTTAGGTGCAAATATATTGGGAATTTCAAATAAATATTCTACAAGTCCCAATCATTTTAAATTATTAAAACCACATTTAAAAATTAACAACATAAATCTTGATATCTCAAATTTAAATAAATTAGAGACAGTAATAAAATATTATAAACCAGACTTTGTCTTTCATCTAGCTGCGCAAGCATTAGTTGGTAAATCATACCTAGACCCAATAAACACATTTAGAAGTAATACAATTGGTACTTTAAACTTACTTCAATCTTTAAGAAAATTAAAAAAAAAATGTACAGCCATCATTATAACAAGCGATAAAAGTTATAAAAATTTAGAGATTAACAGGGGATACAAAGAGGAAGATTTGTTAGGTGGCAAGGACCCATATAGCGCCTCAAAAGCAGCTGCCGAAATGATATTGCACTGTTATTCGAATATTTTTTTTGATAAAAAAAGTAATATTAAAATTTCAATTGCTAGAGCTGGCAATGTAATAGGAGGTGGGGATTGGTCTCAAGATAGATTAATACCTGACTGTGTAAAATCTTGGGCAATAAAAAAAAAAGTTATTTTAAGAAATCCACATTCGACCAGACCATGGCAACATGTATTAGAAGCAATATCTGGTTATTTATTTTTGGCTCTTGAATTAAATAAAAAAAAATCTTTACATGGTGAAGCATTTAATTTTGGTCCAAATAACAAAGTGAATAAAGATGTAATTTCATTAGTAAGAATAATGAAAAAATTTTGGAAAAATGTAGATTGGAAATTAAATAAAAGTAAATCTAAAAAAATTTTTGAATCAAATTTATTAAAATTGAATTCCAATAAATCAAAAAAAATTTTGAATTGGGAAACTATCTTAAGTTTTAATGAGGTTTCGAAAATGACTATAGATTGGTATAAAAATTATTATTCAAATAAAATCAATACTCAAAAATTTTCGCTTGAACAAATAAAATATTATCAAAAACTATTAATAAAAAGAAAAAAAATAAAATGAAAGTTGTTATTTTAGCTGGTGGATATGGAACTAGACTGTCAGAGTACACCAAAACAATACCTAAACCTATGGTTAAAATATCAAACAAACCAATACTAGTTCACATTATAAATTGGTATAAAAAATATGGCTATAACGATTTTTACATTGCTTTGGGTTACAAAGGTAATGTAATAAGAAATTATTTCAAAAATACAAAAATCAAAAATTGTAAGATAAATTTAGTCGATACTGGATTAAATACTATGACAGGTGGTAGATTAAAAAAACTCAAGAAGTTTTTAGGTGAAGAAGATTTTTTTATGACTTATGGAGATGGATTAGCAAATGTAGATTTGAAAAAATTATTAAGATTTCATAAAAAAAATAAAAAATTAGTTACTCTGACAGCTGTCAGACCTCCAGCAAGATTTGGAGCTATAAAAATTAAAAATAAATTTGTAACTTATTTTAAGGAGAAATCTAAAATAGATGAAGGATGGATAAATGGAGGTTTTTTTGTTATTAATCCAAAATTATTAAATTATATAAAATCAAGCAATACATTTTTTGAAAGAGAGCCCCTAATTAAAGCATCTTATGAAAAACAATTGTTAGCCTATAAACACGAAGGTATATGGCAATGCATGGATACAAAAAGAGATAAGGAAATACTTGAAAAAATATTTAAAAAAAAAAAATTTATCTAAAAAATTATCAATTTTAATTGTTGGAGCAACTGGTTTTATAGGGTCGAATCTTTTATTTTATCTGAGTCAATTAAAATACAATATGACTGCTATTTCAAAAAACAATAACCTTAGAGTCAAAAAAAATATAAATCATATTAAGCTAGATGTTTCAAAAATCGAAGATCTAAGAAAAAAAATTAAGAATGATTATGATATTGTAATTAACTTATCTGGTTATGTGGATCATAAAAATAAGAAGAAAGTTTATGATGTTCACTACAAAGGTGCAAAAAATTTAATAAATTTCTTTAAAAATAAAAATATTCAACAATTTATTCAAGTTGGTAGTAGTATTGAATATGGAAAAATCAAATCACCTCATGTTGAACCCATATTTTTGAAAAAGAAGAATACTTTTTCTGATTATGGTAATGCAAAATATAAGATTTCTAGATTTATATTAGAATTAGATAAAAAAAAAAAATTTCCCTTCGTAATTTTAAGACCTTATATTATTTATGGACCAGGCCAAACTAAAGACAGATTAATTCCACAAACTATTATCTCTTGTTTAAAAAATAAAAGTTTTGATTGTTCTGAAGGTAAACAATCAAGAGATTTCATTTTTATATCTGATTTTAATGACTTGGTAAAAAAGATAATTGATAAAAAAATTACAGGTGAAATTTTAAATGTTGGAACTGGAAAACCTCAAAATGTTAAAAAAGTAATTGAATTAATCAAAAATAAAGCAAAAGGAGGAAAACCAATGTACGGAAGAATTCCTTTGAGAAAAGATGAAATTTTTAAACTTTACCCTAAAATAACAAAAGCTAAAAAATTATTAGATTGGACACCAAAAATTAGTTTTGAAAAAGGAATACAAAAGACAATAAATTATTATAAAGAAAATGAAATTAGATCAAAAAAAAGTTAGTATCATTGTTAATTGTTATAATGGAGCTAAATATTTAAAAGAATGTTTAGATAGCATACAAAAACAGTCGTATAAAAATTATGAATTAATTTTCTGGGACAACAAATCTCAAGATAATAGTAAAGAAATTTTTTTAAATTATAAAAATGACACCAGGTTTAAATATTTTTATGCAGACTTACATACAACTCTTTATGAGGCAAGAAATTTAGCAATTGAAAAAACATCAGGTGAATATTTGGCTTTTCTTGACACTGATGATTGGTGGGTAGAGGATTACTTGTTAAATAGAGTAAAAATATTCAACGAAAGAGATGAATATATTTTCTCATTTTCAAATTGTTATCATTATTTTCAAAGAAAAAAAAATAAAAAAATTTTAACAAAAAAAATAATGCCTTCAGGAAACATTTTTGATTTCTTATCTAAAAATTATCTGGTGAAGATAAGTTGTTTGATGATAAAAAAAAAAGTTTTTATTAATGAAAAAAAATTTAATAAAAAATTTAATATCATAGGAGATTTTGAACTTGTTATGAGACTTGCAGCAAAATATAAAGGTTTTTCAATAAATAAGCCTCAAACATATATAAGATTTCATTCACAAAACTTTTTAAGTAATAACAGAGATATGTTTTATGATGAGTATAAATCTTGGTATGAGAGTGTAAAAAATTTTGATCCTTATATAAATTATACTAATTATTTTAAAAATTATTTACTTTATCTAAAAATTTCTAAAAATATTTTAAAAAACAAGACTGGAGAACTATTTTTTGATATATTAAAGTATCCTTTATCTTTAAATAAATTTAAATTATTTTTTTTATTTCTTTTACCTAAAAATATTGTTTCTTATTTAAATGAAAAATATTACTAAAATTTCTTATAGACCTGAAATTGATGGTTTAAGAGCAATAGCTATTTTATCAGTTTTATTTTATCACGCAAATTTTAATTTTTTTGGTTTTCAACTTACAGGTGGATATTTAGGTGTTGATATTTTTTTTGTAATTTCAGGATACCTAATATCTTTAATTATTTTTAATGAGCTAAAACTGCATGGTAAATTTAATTATCTATATTTTTTAGAGAGAAGAGCCAGACGATTACTACCTGCATCGCTTTTCATGATTATAATTTGTTTTATTCCAGCATATTTTCTTTTACTACCACAATTTTTTGAAAACTTTTCTTTATCAGCAATTTCAGCTATTTTATTTGGATCAAATATTTATTTTCACTATTCTGGTTTATTGTATGGAGCAGAAAGTGGCTTACTAAAACCCCTATTACACACTTGGAGTCTTTCTATAGAAGAACAGTTTTATTTTTTTTTTGCAATATTTATTTTATTTTTTTTCAACTTTTTGAAAAAATTTTTGAATATCATATTTATAGCGGTATTTTTAATAAGTATTTTTTTTGCAAATTGGGCAAGTGACCATCATATTTCATTTAATTTTTATATGATATTTAGTAGAGCATGGGAATTTTTAATTGGAATATTAATTGCTTATAATGAAAAAAAAATTAAAAATATTTTTACTAATACTACAATTAATAATTTTATTATTGCTTTAAGCCTAGTTACAATTTTGTCATCTTTTTTTTATTTTCAAAAAAGTACTAACCACCCATCTTTTCTTACATTACCAATTATTTTGGCTACTGGTATATTAATTATTTTTTTTGATAATAAATATAAATATCAATTTCTTTTAAATAATAAATTTTGCGTTTTTTTTGGTAAAATTTCTTACTCACTTTATATTTGGCATTTTCCAATTTTTAGTTTTTTTAGAATATCAAAAAATAATTTTGATGATAATATAAGTGATATAAGCCTATCAATTATTTTAATTACTATAGTAATTTCATATTTATCTTTCAAATTTATTGAACAACCATTTAGAAATAAAAAAAAATTTAATTTAGAAATTTTTTGTAAGATTCTAATAATTAAGTTAGTTTTTATTTCAATCTTATCATTATTGATTATTTTCAATAAAGGATTCGATGAAAGATTACCTGAAAATTTAAGATTAAGAAAAATAGATGATAGAATTATATATTTAGATGAATCTATTCGTTGTCATAAGAAATTTAAAAATATTGATCAATTTTGTAAATCCAACAAAAATAAAACAAAAAAAATTTTTATTCTGGGAGACTCTCAATTAGAGACATTCGTTTATAGTTTTAAAAGACTAAAGGATCTTAAAAAGTATGAAATCATACAAATGACAAGACCTGGCTGTTACTTGGCTAGAGTTAATGATTATAGGGCTATATGTACACTTGAGCACCACACAAAAAGACTTGAATTAATTAAAAAATATCCAGGTTCAATTATAATTATCGGTGGATCACTCCAACATTATTTAAATATAAAAGCTTTTGATCAAATATATTTTAAAAAAAGTATTGAGGAATTGATTAGAGATAAGCATAAAATAATTTTTATACATCCATTACCAAATTTCAAAGTTAATGTTAGACAAAAAATTGCCAATTCTTTAATGTTGAGCAAAAAACCTAAAAATAGCTCTTTTTCTATTGTAAAAATTAATAAAAAAACTTATTTAGAAAAAAATTTTAAAGCTGATAAAATTTTATTATCCTTTAAAAATGAGAATATTTTTTATTTACATCCTAAAGAAGTATTTTGTGATAAATATATTGAGGATAAATGTGTAGCAAATAATAATAAAAATTTATTTTTCGTTAACTCCAATCATTTATCAAAAGAGGGAAATAAGTTGATAAATTATGAATTGCTTAAAATTATAAATAATATAATATATTAATAACATGTCAAAAAGAAATAATCTCATTAAACATGACAACTTTTTTTTACTGGTTAGATTTGGTAGTAAGTAAATTAAAACTTAAATTTTTTTAAATTATTTATGCTTAATACACCTAAAAAAAACATTATAAAGTCAAAATTAAATTTAAAACCTTATCCATATATTTTCATTAAAAACCTTTTAGATAAAAAATCTCTTAAAGAGTTAAATCAAATTCTCCCTTCATTTAAGGATCTAAATAGTAAAGAAATTTTATATCAAAGTAAATCTCAAACAAAAAAAACTATAATGCCAGACTCTCAAATTTATAAACAATTAAAAAAAAATAAATGTTTTAAAGAATTTGATAAATTATTTGTAAAACTAAAACCTTATATAATTAAAAAATTTAGAGGAGAAATTAATAATATAGTCAATTATCCATTTAAAGATAATCAACTTAAATATCATTCATCATTTTCAATTATGAAAAAAGGTTATATAAAAAGCTCACATATTGATAGAAGGGATCATTTAATAACAATAATTTTTTATGCCAATTCAGATCACACAAAAGGTGGAGATATATCAATAGATGAACTAAAAAAAAAAACAAAAATTTTCGATATATTTCCTAAACAAGATGAAATAAAGAGTAAGAGAATTTATAAAGTGCCAAATAATTCATGCTTAATTATACTTAACACTCCATCAGCTTATCACTCTGTCACAAAGTATAGAGGTAATACTGATAGAAAATATTTTTATTGTGTCTATGATTTTCCAATTAAGAATTCAGGGTCTTTAAAGTTGAACAGAAAAAAAGGATTTAACAAAAACTATTTTTGGAAAAATAAAGTAGACATTTTTTCAAACAAAAGAAAAAAAATTTTTTTAACAGAGTAATGATTTCTAGTAATTTAAATAATAAAGATAACACTAATGGAGCTTTCTTTAGATTTGAT
>TARA_B110000503_G_scaffold82461_1_pt1 | contig 10493 bp, 8 predicted proteins | sample TARA_B110000503 | Tara Oceans TARA_B110000503 (sample SAMEA4397472) | marine metagenome | biome: Polar Biome; feature: [SRF] surface water layer (ENVO:00010504); material: water (ENVO:00002006), including particulate matter (ENVO:01000060) such as... | depth 5 m
AAAGGCTGGGCTTCGCATCGTCTCTTCCTTGCTTGCTAAAAGAAAACCTTAGGCTTTGACCGGCTTTCACCCCATTACTGAACTCATCAGCGGCAACACCGATTGCGATCGTATCCGAGGCATAAACGATGTTGAAAGATACGTCCTCCCCTTTTTCGTCGATCGCATCAAAATTTCCTTCAGATGAAAATCCCACCTCGCTCCCACGATCAAAGAATATATATTTTCCGTCCCGTCCCGTGACCGCTATATCTGTCTGTTTGGGAGAAAAGCTTCGCGCAGCCTCTTTGACTTGCTCGCGCAAAATTCCAGAGCCGTCATTCAGGATTGCAACGCGAAGGGTATTTACTACCTCTTTACTTATTTTCCCACTTGCATCAAAGACTGAGGCCTTTGTTCCCGAATACCGCGTGTAAATGGTATTGCTTTGAGAAAATACTGTGCTCGCACCATTCAGTTTTACAAATCGAATTGTGTACGTAATAGGGATCAGAAGATCGGCAAATTCATCATAAACATTACTGTACACAGAGAGCCTGCTTATCCCCATCGCGAGGGCAAAGGTGTCTTTGTAGCTCGCTTTAAATTTTGGATCGCACTGCGAGTTTTCATACGGGTCAAGTGCATATGACCCCTCCCGACTCGATCTTACTTGATTAGCACCAATAACAGCTGTCGGAAACGCTGCTGCAACCTCGTCGCTGAAAGTCTTTAACAGCAATTTCTGCGTTTCAGGTGGCAAGAGGATTTGCGCATATTCCGCATTGATCATCCCGCTGAACTTTGGTTCGCCCAGAGCGGCAGCAGATACAGTGTTATCCACAGCGGATTCCGATATACCTGTAATGCTGGGAACTGGAAATACGTAGTATTGGAACTCAGCCGCAGCGTTGGCGGCCTGCACCAAAACAATGGATATGATAAGACAGTAAAGACGCTTCATCATGCCCTCGCGTTAGTTGAATTCTCGGGGGCAAGCATTGAAGCCCTCAATTCCGACGCAGATCTTGTTCGCTTTAGGACCCATGACTTCGGCGTTATCCCAAGGCAGCTGATCAAGAACATCGTCAATTGCATTCTTTAGCTTGCCGGCGAACTGCACAGAAACCGACATATATTCACGCGTGGTCTTGGGCTCGCCCGCTTTTAGACCAGGAATACTCGACAAGAGCTTTTCGAAACCACGACGGTCAGAACGCTTCACTCCATTCAGGCTGTAAAGAAATATTTCGTAAACACCGCCGCGTGATGCGCGAGCATTCAACTCCTTGTTGGCACGCTCTCCCAGGATCATCGCTAACGAGGACGCTAAAGCAATTCCCAAACGCCCACGGCAATCTTGATCACCATTTCCAGTTGCAGCAGCTTGTAGTGAGTCCTCAAAGAATATCTCGTTACCATCAATGAAACGGCCCTGCACGCTCAGGTTGCCATTACACTCAGTACCCATTGATGTTGTGCCGACGATCGTGTAATTTGCCTGGCCAGTTGCCCAAACATCGGCGTTTATATTCTTACGCTGAATTAACTCGATAAATTGGTCGATACGACCGTTGTTGGTGATTTCAAACATTGGCAATATGCGACCACCCTCCGCGCGCAGGTCATTTTCAGCAACAAGGCGAAGGCCGTTATTCTGAAACTCACCACTTAGACGGGACGCAAGCACTCTATCCTGCCCTCCCAACGGCTTAGCATTGTTAAATTCCGGCATCTTTGTCTTAACGCTGTAACTGACTTTGTCATTTTTCTGCTGGACGTTGTTCTGCTCCGATTTGAAAGAAGAGGCAGAGGAGGCGCTAAGCGATGCAGAAGCTTCTGATTTGTCCTTGAACTTGGTATCGGAGGCTGCGCTTGCCGCGTAGCTCTCTTTCTGAGCAGCCGCGTATTCAGACTTTCTTGCGCTAGCAACTTGCGTTGATTGAGAACCAGCGAACTCCGAACTACGTCCAGAAGCGGCGGAACCATCCCGGTTCTGCACCGCGTATCCCTCGGAGCTACGACCAGCGACTGCAGTATCCTGACGCGCAGCTACTGCTGAACTCTCCTTACCGGCAACTGCGGTGCTTCGGCTTGCAGCGACAGCTGTCGCACGCTTATCAGAGAATTCGACGTCTTTCTTAACTGATGCAGATGAGGCCGATGAGGCGCTATTACTTGCTGATGCTTTAGCACTTGTATCTGAGAAAGTGCTTTTATCATGCGTGTAAGAAACCTCTGTCGATGTCGCTGTTTGGCCATCGTTGTTAGTTGCGACTCCGACGAACTCGTCAATGGAAACCAATATTTTTGCAGACTTCGCAGCGATATCACCCGCACCGATTCCCTTATTTGTAAGGATTTCTTTCAGCTTAGCGGAAGGGAAGGAAATTGATGCTGTACCAGATAGTACCTCTCCGTCAAGCGGATCGATACTAATTTCGATGGAGTCTGTCAGCAGTTCGACAATTCCCGGAATTTGTGCATCCACTTCCGGGGTAATCTTTATAGCGAATGAAGTCTCCAACAGATTCCTAACGACCCTTGCTTCGAGCTTCGCTTTGAGCTCTCGCTTAAGCGTGGAGGCTTTCTGCCCTTTAGCAATAGTAATCTCCATTTTAGAGGATGACGTGATCGTCTGAGCACTCGCAGGGAGAGCTGGTAAAAGCCCAAGCGCGATTGACAAACTTAGTAAGACGATATTTTTTTTCATACGTAACTCCTCGTTGATTGATTGCTTGGTTTCATTCGGGCAGCTTCACGCTCACACCACCGGCACTCGCAGACACGCCTCCCCGCCCCACGGACGCAGTCGCGTCAAGCGACTCTGTCCCGTTAGCACTCGAAGTGGCCGATTCGGGATTCGTCCCCCCCCTACTTGCTATAAGTGCCAAAAAATCAGCGTTCGTAAGCAACCGCTCAAAGAACGCGTCTGTTAGTAAATCCGCATCCATTAAATTTAAACGTCGTGAGGCCTGCTCCAAGAAATAAAGGGCACGATCATCCAGCGCCTGGGCAGCATTTGCTCGTGCAGCGAGCAGGGCAAGATCCCCCTTGAGACTTTCCGGGACACTTTCCCAAGCTGACTCTGCACGCTCTACAGCTTCCTTGAATTTCGCTTGGTCAACCAGTCGGCTTACGTCTTGAACCCTATGCTCAGGCGACTCTTTCCCAACCAGCGCCCCCAATTTATCTCGGACTTGGTCACAACCCGCCGTTGTCGCCAGGCTAAACATAAGCAGTAGTGTTGTTAAAAACTTCATAATTTTTTTAGTTAAAAATATAGAATAACGCGATGCTACCTCAAATATTTATTTCTGATAAGTTTTATCACAAATATCACTTAATGGTCGCTTCGTTCGCAGGGACTATCGCTGCGCTGGCGACTTTTGCTTTTTTTCCTGACAGCCATGGCAGCAGGGAGATAGCTCTTGGCCAATTTTTCGCTAAAACCGAAGAGGCAATGACCTGGCATGCGGATGTCAAGCAGACCTCCCCGGAGGCCTTCTGCAGGATGTTCACCGGCGTAAGCAAGACAGAGGCCGTCGATTGCTACACAGGCCGGAGCTTAGTGGACTTTTCACGTTTGAAAAGCCCTGACCACCTCAAGGTTCAGGATTCAGGCATTGCCGATGCGGCCCAAATGGTTCAGCAATACTCGGACTTAATGGAAATACTTGTGACACGCTCCGCCACCGATCTGCATCCGACAGCAACGGGACTCCAGAGACGGATATCGACATGGCGCGAGCGGCTTTATAACCTTGAGCACACAGAGGAGGCAAGTATGGGAGAGGCACGTTACGCTGCTATTTTCCAACTTTTGCTCGACGTTAGCGGCACTTATTACAATGCATCCGCCGATAGCTTTAAAAAAATTAACTGGCATATCGCACGCTTGACAGATCAAGATCCGGCAGTTTTTGAGCGGAGTTCAAACTTAAGCACAACTTTAAAGTACCTCCCCTACATCCTCGGCCTTTGTTCGTTCATCTTGGTACACCTTACGCTGGCAAGGGGGTCTTTACGGGGGTTTTGTCTAATAAGCGGTTGGTTGCTCATAAATTGGTGGGGAATGCTGGTTGCCACCGACGCCTCGATAAACTTTGGCGAGGGTTCGATTGTCTTCGCACTGAATCCTCTCGGCAATCAAATAACCAGACAGGCTTGGATTTTTGGGTTCGCCACAGCGCTAATCGCCCTAACCCTCTCGTTTCCTTGGACCATCGAGTACTTGCTTATCCAATTTGCACGCAACCTTTGGACATCTCTGACTTTTTTCATCGCTTTGATCTCGCTAGCGTATCTTGTACTCGGACCATCGATGGGTTCTGAGGCGCTAAAAGTGACAACTGCAGTAATCGCCAGTTTGATGACATTTAAATTTGGAAGATCTGTTTATCTCACTAAACACTGGTCGCCAAGGAGTCTTGATATCTTCCTCATACTCAGCAACTGGAGAAAGCCGACCAAGCTTCCAGCGTCGGCAAACGATGTAATCGCGCACGAGCTGGGAATACCACTGGTACAACTTGCGGTATTCGGAGTAATAGGGGTTGGGCTCAGCGCTCTCGTTTTCAGGGATCTTGGAGCCTCCCTCGTTTCGACCTTTGTACTGGTCGCAGCGGTCTACCTTGTCTTCGGTAGGAAAATCGCATTAAGCGCGGTTGGGCTTCTAAGTTTTTTCGCGGCGCTCCTTAGTCAAACCAACAAAGTACAGGAGCGAATTGCTTTAATGGTTGACCCACTCTCTGCCTCTGTAAGTGATTTTGCCCGCTTAATTGCCTTCTCCTCGGCAGCCGATACGACAGGTTTTCCCCTCGGAAAAATAAATTGGTGCAGCCAGTCAGGAGTTTGCCTACCGCTTCAAGCCCTCAGCGACTACATGCCAACAGTACTGGCAGGACTGTTTGGTTCCCGCTTAGTTGGCGTTTATTTTTTACTCTTTGTTTTTACTCTGATATTTATTTGTTACTCGATGTTGCGTTGGTTCATTGTTGAGAAAGGGATCTCAAAAGCAATCGCCGCTCTCGCCTTTTACCTCCTTTTATTTACGCTGGCCCAAACTACTGTTACTTTTCTGGGTAATTGGCGTCTCATCCCGTTGACCGGAATTGGTGCTCCGCTGTTGAGCATAGGCATGTCGTCTGCATTTATCCCAGCGCTGGCCGTGGCATTGACCATTCACGTATGGTCTTTTTCTAACACCCGCGATGTAACAAAGTAAATCCAATGACAAAGTTGATCGTAACCTACGGTAGGGTCGCCCGAGCGCGAGGTCGTTGGCTGGTCGTCTACGGCACCGCATTTTTAATTTTTATGGTCATTTGGCAAAAATACATACAGGCCCCAATTCAAGTAAGTGCATTTAAGCCACAACTCCAGATCGAGCAGGTTGAATCGCTAAGTAGCATGCTTTCAGACCTAGGTCAGTCGACAAGTTCACAGAGCATCCCAGATCAGAACATAGCGCTGCCGTGCTCTGGTCGCAGCCTACGCGTTCTCACCGCGAGAGTAATGGAAAAACTCGAGATTAGTTCTCAGCAGGCAACTATATTACTTAAAAAAATGAGCCAACCATCCCAAAATTTGGAGTGGTCCAGTTGTACAAACTTCTTCCGAACTGTCATTCGTTCGATGCAATTTTCGATGGCCGAATCACTATCGGGAACAATCGAACAAACGTTTACGGAAGGTATCAATTGGACAATGAGAATCCCTTGTGTCTACAGCGGAAACATTGCGAACTTTGAGCTTGAGTTGGGAAATCCTCTCCATTGTTCCACAGCAAATTGGAGCCCAAGGGACGCGCTAATTTACGCGCCAAACTCGTCCTATAGAAGGACCATACGCGATACGTCGCGGGCCCTCGGGACCGCCGCTGCATCAGGTAACTGGGGCGAGCTCGGCGAATATCAATTTACCCTCGATCCAGAGATACACAAAGAGCTGGATAGTTGGATTTTCTGCAAAAAACAGAACACATGCGATCGCTGGCCAGTCCTTCTCGATTACAAACTAATCTCAATCGTCATTGCGGATGCTAACAGCGCCGAAATACTGGCAACTTTCTGTTACGGCGCTGCATGCGATCGAGCAAAGACGCTCGCCCCCGGAAGCCTGCCCGCCGCGATGGTTGAAGCGCCCCCGGCATCTACGACGAAACTCCTGTTCGCCATGGCTCTCGGCGCTGAAGCCAAACCCGATGAGCTGAGGATTACACAAGAACTCAAGACCTCTGGTCAGCTCGGTCCTGCTGTGTCAAAACGAAACGAATGGTGGGAAAAGCAAGTGATCTGCGATGGACACGCGACAAAATGCCGGGTGGCCGAAGTAACTCTGAAAATAGCCGAAAGTTGGGGATGGAACGCTAACTGCGACAGCGCCAACAATAGCTGTGGCCTGCAGAGTTTGGTCTCAGCAGGAGGGCAAAAGACTATTCCGGCGTTCATCGGCAGACTGCCGATAACGAACTCGACAGGACAAAAATATATCGACTGGTCTACCTACAACAAGCTGAGAGCGCGCAAGACGATTGTGCAAAAAGGCCCCGAGGGAGAACAATATCTTGCGACTTCACAGGCGGTGCAAGCGGTTTTAGGATCCGGCGATTCGCGCATAAGTGCAATGGGATTGGCAGTTTTATCAAGCCAGATTTGGTCTACCAGCAAGGGGCAGCCGGGACCTCGCCCGACAATTGTTAGACCCAATGAAGCGATCATGAGTGAAGCGCCGAACGGTCTTTTGCAGCGATCAGCAAATATAGTTCTTTCGGGTATGCGAAAAGTTGTACAACCCCAAGAGCGCGGGTGGATCGGAGTCGGAACTGCGTCGGGTGCCGTCTCGAAGTCGATGTCAAAAGATTGCAGCGGTGATTGTGGCCTCTGGGCTAAAACCGGAACCGTTAGTTTTCAGGACAAAGCAAATGCGGGAACAACACTTATGACTGCGATTGTCGACACTGAGCGTTGGTCAAATTGGTTTAACCGACCGTTGAAACCTTCACTAAAGAGACGTGTACTGTCTATCGGTGTCATTAGCCAAGCAGTCAATACTAAAGCGACGGCGCCCCATGCAAGCCATGTAGGCATGCACGTGATCAAAGAATTTTTATCGGGCGATTCAAATGAATGAAATTCTCAATTTCGCCGAGGAGTCAACGGCGCAAGAACAATTGTTAGCGGTGGCCATGATGATCTGTCGGAGACTTCAGTCTGAGAGCTGTATCACGTTAAAGGTGCCAGAGTCAGTGCATCTAAACCTCACGCCAGAAAATTACGGTAGCCTGCTCTACGACCTACTAATATCAATAGACGAGGATGTAAGCTCAAAAATTGACCTTATCGTACACAAAAAACCGTATTTTCAATTGATTTCAACCGAGAGGAGAGCGCCACATGTCTTTTTATAACTGGATTCGAGATCGTATAAAACCCCATTCAGACTATGGCACCATCGAAACCAAGGCAGTGGATAGCTTTGCTGATGAAATACAGTTAGAGCTCAAAGCAGTCGTTCGTAATGCCATCACTAAAGCAATCGAAAATATTGAAGGGCAATATATGCGCAGTGTGCTAGATCAGAGCTACTTCGAATTGGACGCCCTGTTAATAAAAACACTCGATGCTAATACGGGTCGAGAGACTGAGAGGTTTCTTAATTTGCACGAGGCAATTCACCCCAGCTTTCGCAAACAATTTTTTGCGAAGGTAATACGAGCTGAATACAAGTCAACACGAGGCTCGCAAATAAAGGTTCGAGCCGATCTTGTACCAGAGGTTGAACTTGTTGAAAATGCGTTGGATTCACTGACTCACGATGAAGCATTTGTAATTTCACTAAAGGGTAGGCCAGTGCGTTTCAGTGCGGTCGCAAATTTAGCAGGACCCTATCCACGGACGTCATACAAAAGTATCTCAATTGAGAGCCTAAATTTCAATGGGTCTACGTCAGACGAGATCCTCTTCGGAACCGGACCAATTGAGGCGAGTAACATATCTGTTCGTGTAACGATTGAAGATAAGAACGGCAAGTCAGAAACCCACACTAAGTTACCGCTGGTTCTCGGGCGTGATGTCAATCGTTACCTAAAAACATCTAAGGGTACCGTGAACGGGCTGAATGTGAATTCGACTTATGTCTCGCGTCAACAAGTCTTCATATTTGAACTATTTGACGCCGTTTATTGTTTAGTGCCATTATCGGCGAGTCTTGGGTTAAAGATGGAAAACGGCGCAACTCTGCAACCTGGCACATTCACAATAGTGGAAGCAGATAAATCAATGCGTTTACTGACAGGCGCTTCTCTTTCATCTGAGGATGAAACAAAACAACAACACAACCGAGATGATTTTGCAGTCATCACTTTGACGGCAATGAGTACATCAGCAACATACGATAGTGCAACGCCGAGACCAACCGCATCTGTATGACAGTAGAAGTCATTATTGGCCAATGCGTAAACTACCGTAAGGATGAACACATAGGTTTCGACTCATTCTCCCAAAACCTGGACAGGACGAGGTTTGCCTTATGCGACGGCGCAAACAGTTGCCTGGAAAGCGGTCAAACCTCTCAATGGCTCTCGTCGAAAATAGTCAATGGAAACATCTTGACCAAGGAGAACGCAGACGATTTAGTAGGCTCACTTCACTCAGGGATATTAAAGCTCTACCCAAACACTGCATCAACTCTGGTTTACCTTCAAATTGAATCTAATCGGCTTATATCTGTCAGCGTTGGCGATTCTTATCTTTCAGTGTACCGACAGCCATTTCTAAAATTTGTAAATTGGAAGCAAACTCTCGAAATGCCTCGCGACCTGAATGCAGATGGAAATCCGTTCCAGTTGATTGGCTCAGAAGTTTTAGACTGCGTCCATTACTCACAAGTAGAAAAGACCGGCGTACATGTAGCCTTAATGATGAGCGATGGACCCGCCAACGCTATCAGTGACAGAGAGATTCAAAAAATGCTCAGGTTAATTGGTCGCAATAAACCAACGCAAGCCGATTTAACCTACATAAGTAAAAGGCTCGTTCAACTCGCTTGGAGAGGGGGTTGCAAAGACGATGCCTCGGTCGTCACAATTTGGATAAATATTAAGAAGTGAAACGATACGTAAAAGACTTCCAAGACAGGTACTCGCTTCTGAGAGAGCACCAAATACTCGACTACTTGAATCAGCGAAGAGCCCCGGTGCCAGTGGTACTCTTGTGCGATATCGAGGCTTGTACTCTGGAAATGAGTCACGAAGGGGAGAGCCTACAAAGCTGGGTGAACGAGCATCGAGAGGAACGTGAGAAATTTAATCGCGCGATGTTAAGTTGTAGTAAAAGCTTACTTCTACTTAGCGAACTCGGCATCTGGCAAATTGATGTTGCTTTGCGGAACTTTGTGATCAAACATGATGTAAATTCTAACCAACCTTCAATTAAATCAATTGATTTTAGTAATGCCATCGCGGATAATTTCAAGCTCCAGAAGCCGATATGGATATTACCTCACGCAGGTCTCCATCCACAACTGAACGCAGCAATAAAGAGCGATTGGTCGAATTTCTGCAAACGTCACAATATCGCTCTTCCGTCTCAATGGAATGCTGACTTTGTCATTCCTCTTTCCATTTATCAAAAAGATTGGACAGAGAATCTGTTTGCCGAATCAATCCAATGTCCATTCGCAATTCTATGTCATGCAATTGCAATAAATTTACTCAATCAGGTAAATCTTACAACGGTCACAATAGAAAGTTGGCAATACGATTTAGCCAATTTACTGAATTTAGATGATGACGAAGTGGCTCGAGAGCGACTTGATAAAGTCTTAGATAAGATCACTATAGATCTACAAAGAACAGGCGCTACCCCCAGACCCTCTATCCTAGAGATGGCGGTAAAAAATAAATTTGAATCTGTTAATCTAGTCAACCCAAATCGAAAATTAGAAGAATTTTCAATTAATAGTGTCGTAGCCTCTGAACTTCCAGTAAGGATAAATTTTAATTATAGAAAGATCTGGTCACTCAATTTATACCTTCTAATAACAATGCAAATAATATTTTCCTTCTCCACATGGTATTTAATTGATTTCTGCTACAGTTACTTTGAAATAAAAATAAGTTGGGCGGAAATTATTTTACTCTTTTTATTTACTACACTTTTAATTTCAATAATCACATTTATAATTAAAAACGGCGTTTTGAAAAAATACTTAAGATATTTTTTTGCAACAAGTTTAGTTTTTCAAATTATTTTTTTTATAATTCTAATTATAAATGTAGTGTCGATTCAAGGCTTAATTTTGATAGCTGCATTCTTAATTTTAAATTTTATTTCTCTTTTACCCACCTACAGTGAAAAAAACCAACCTGATGGACAGCAACATTAAAATTACTGATGCGCCATTTTAAATCTTAAAAAGCTTTATATTTATTGGACTTCCCACACTACTAGTGCTCACAGAGCTAATTTGTAGCTTACGCCAATACGTCCTGTACCGTCTTGTCCATACGT
>TARA_B110000503_G_scaffold54848_1_pt1 | contig 10490 bp, 10 predicted proteins | sample TARA_B110000503 | Tara Oceans TARA_B110000503 (sample SAMEA4397472) | marine metagenome | biome: Polar Biome; feature: [SRF] surface water layer (ENVO:00010504); material: water (ENVO:00002006), including particulate matter (ENVO:01000060) such as... | depth 5 m
TGAAATTTCTTTCTTCTTTGCCATGTTTATATGTAATAAATTGGATTCGTACTTTTTTCTGATAAAACGACTGCAAAATTACTAATTTTTTTCTTAAGATAGTCAACCAAAAGGGTTTTTGTAAACTGTTCGCTCTCATAATGACCAATATCTGCTAATAAAATGTTTTTTTCAGCTTTAAAAAACTCATGATATTTAAAATCGGCACTTACATATGCGTCTGCTCCAGCTCTTTTTGCATGGGCAATAGCAAAGCTTCCAGCACCCCCTAAAACGGCTACTTTCTTTATTTTTTTATGGAGAAGTTCAGAATGACGAACACAGTCCGTTTGCATCGTTTTTTTTAAGAACAGCAAGAATTCTTTTGCATCCATCTCTTCCGGAAGTTCTCCCACCATGCCCATACCAATATCTTGGTGCACATTTTCTGTAGTCACGATGTCATATGCTATTTCTTCGTAGGGGTGGTGTTTCTTGAGAGCATTTAAAATACCAGTTTCATTTTTACTTTCAAGGATGACACTAACTTGAGTTTCTTTTTCTGTGTGCGTTTTCCCTTTTTCACCAACCACAGGACTTGAACTTTCATTTCCTCGAAAGGTTCCCTTACCGTCTGTATTAAAGGAGCATTGGTCATAGTTGCCAATACTTCCAGCGCCAGCAGCAAACAAAGCAGCTCTGAGTGCTTCTGCATTTTGGATCGGTACAAAAGTGGTCAGTTTTTTAATAATTCCCTTTTTGGGAATTAGAATTTGCGTATTGTCTAAACCTAAAACTTCACACATTTTTGCAGAAACCCCATTTTTAGAGTTGTCTAAAGCGGTATGGGTTGCGTAAATTGCGATGTTGTTTTGAATTGCTTTTAGAACAACTCTTTCGACATATGAGCGACCAGTAATTTTCTTTAGCCCACTAAAAATAATCGGATGAAAGCTAATTATTAAGTTGCATTTCTTTGCAATGGCTTCGTTTACGGTTTCCTCTAAAGTATCTAGCGTTACTAAAACACCAGTAACTATGGTGTCGGGATTCCCCACTAACAAACCAACATTATCAAAATCTTCGGCGTAGTGTAAAGGAGCCAGTTCTTCTAAATAGTTTGTAACCTCTGTTATATTCATTTGTTTTTTTCTAAAATCAAAGTTAACAATTTTAATGTATTTTTACCACAATGAAAGTACTTAGATTTTTACTCTTTCCGTTTACAATTTTGTACGATTTTGTCACTAGAATCCGCAACCTGTTTTTCGATATTGGATTTTTTAAAAGCACGGCATTTGAAACTCCAATACTAATCGTTGGAAACTTGAGTATGGGAGGAACGGGTAAAACACCTCAAATAGAGTATTTAGTGCGGATGTTGCAAGAAAGGCACACAGTTTCTATACTTAGTAGGGGCTATAAAAGGAGTAGTAAGGGTTTTATTTTAGTAAATGAAACGCATACTGCAAAGGCTGTTGGAGATGAGCCTTTACAATATTATAAGAAGTTTAAAAAAATTCATGTTGCAGTTGATGCGAATAGGGTAGGGGGCATTTCAAAATTAATGACTTCTGTAAATCCAGATGTTATTTTACTAGATGATGCATTTCAGCACAGAAAGGTACAGGGAAGTTGCTCTATTTTATTGACCCAATGGGATGCTTTATTTGTAGCTGATTATGTTGTACCAACTGGAAACTTGAGAGAAGGTCAGTACGGCGCCTGCAGAGCAGATATAATTTTGGTTACGAAGTGCCCGAAAGACTTTTCTGCACGCAAACAGGATGCTATCAAACAAAAATTAAGTAGGTTTCAAAAAAAGATTTTTTTCACAAGCATTTCATATGCCAAAACAATTATTGGTGCACTTGAGATGCAAACCTCCGCATTGAAAGACTTTAATGTTTTATTAATCACTGGAATTGCAAATCCAACACCACTTCTAGATTACTTATCGGGATTAGCGGTATGCTTCCAGCACTTGAAATTTGGGGATCATCACCATTTTTCTGCAAAAGACATTCAGGCTATTCAAGCAAGATTCAACGAGATGGAGTCACCTAAAATGATACTCACCACGGAAAAAGATTATGTACGTCTTGTGCATGTTTTGACAGCAGTTTCCTATTTACCAATTGAAACTTTCTTTTTAAATGGTGAAGAGCAAGCGTTTGAAGCAATAGTAGCAAAATCTTTAAAATAAGCTTTCTATTTTTTTAGATTGGTTGAAATAACTACTTTTAAGCAGTATTCAGTTGGTTATTTGATTTTTTTTAAGCGGGTATTTGCTTTAAAAAATTACAACTGATTGTAATATAAGGTTTTTATAATTCCGTCGGAAAGCCCAATTTTTGGAACGTATATTTTTCGTGCACCACTCCATTTCATAGCAGATAGATAAATTTTTGTTGCGGGAATAATAACATCTGCGCGATCAGGATTTAAGCTTAATTCAGAAATTCTATCCTCATAGCTCATGTTTTTTAAAAATTGATACTGTGCATTTAAATAAATAAATGAGATGGGTTTTCCTTCTGTTCTTCCCGACATTTTAAAAAGCTTGTTGATATTTCCACCAGATCCGATTAGAGAAACATTCTTTAAGCCCTTGGTATGCTTTTTAACCCATTTTTCTACATTAAAAAATATTTCTTTATTTATAGCTTTCTTGTTATTTAAAAGACGTACCGTACCCATTTCAAAAGATTTTGAGCTGATAGTTTTGCCTTTAGAAAACAATGTAAACTCTGTACTACCCCCACCTACATCTACGTATAAGTAGGTGTTGTCTCCTTCAATTAGCTCATTTAAATCCGTAGAGGATATGATTTCGGCTTCTTCTTTACCTCCAATAATATCTATTTTTATACCCGTTTTAGATAATATTTTTGCCGTAACTTCATTTCTGTTAGAAGCTTCTCGCATTGCAGAGGTCGCACATACTTTATATTTTTCAACATTATGAATATCCATTAACAGTTTAAATGCTTCCATCGCATGAATCATTCTGTCAATATTCGCGTCACTAATAATACCATTATTCACAAAGACATCAGCACCTAGGCGAATAGGAACGCGTACAAGTGAAGATTTTTTAAACTGAGGCTCTCTATCTTCGGAAATAATAACGTTTGAAATCAGTAATCTAATGGCATTAGATCCGATATCAATAGCTGCGAATTTTTTTAGTTCTAACAAAATCTATTAGGTATGATTTTTAGGGAATTCTACTAAAATAGTTTTTCCTTTTTTTATATTTTTCCAGTGTTTTTCTTGAAATTCTATTGCAACTATTCCACAGGTGGGCACATGTGCTAGTGGTTTGCTTCCAAACTCATTTACGAATGTATTAATTCCGTGATCATGACTGAAAATAATAGCAGAATTAAAGCCATCGTCCAATGCATGAACTGTTTTTACAAGGTACCCATCACTAAAACTATATAATTGTCTTTTTATCTGAAGATTTGCATGCGGAAAATTAAAATTTCCACAAAAAATAACAGCGGTATGCAAAGCTCTATTTGCACTACTTGTTACAAAAACATCCGGTTTATCGATTTTTTTAGACAAAAACTTAGACATTAAATGAGCATCTTTAATTCCACGCTTTTTTAAAGGTCTGTCAATATCTTCAATTCCAGTATAATCCCAAGAAGATTTTGCGTGTCTAACAATGTAGAGTGTTTTCATTTAATTTTTAGTTCTGTGAGGTAAATATAAAAATTTAAGGTGCTAATCTTTCAATTTTCCAAGAAAAATCTTTCTGTAAACAATATCTAATTCTATCATGCAGTCTGTTTGGTCTTCCTTGCCAAAATTCAATAGAAACAGGTTTTACCAAATACCCTCCCCAGTGTTTGGGGCGTTGGATGTCTTTTTCCTTAAATTTCATCTCAAAGGAAATTAAGCTTTCCTCTAGTTCCGATCTAGAGCTTACTACGGTGCTTTGATTTGAGGCCCAAGCGCCAAGCTTACTTCCGTCAGGTCTCGATTCAAAGTAAGCATCTGATTCCTTTGCTGCTTGTTTTATTGCTTTTCCTTTGATGATAATTTGTTGTTCTAAAGCAGGCCAAAAGAAAGACAAACAAATGTGGTTGTTTTTTTCAAGCGCTTTTCCTTTTTCTGAGGCATAGTTGCTGTAGAACACAAACCCTTCTGAAGTAAATTTCTTTAACAAAACAATTCTATTTTTTGGAAAGCCATCAGCACCAATAGTAGAAATATTCATGGCATTTGTTTCCTCAATAGTATTGGATTCGTCTGCATTTGTAAACCATGTTTGAAACAACTCCATTGGACTTTCTGGGCAATGCTGTTCTAAGAGTTCTTTCTTTTCGTAAGATTTACGATAATTGGACAAGTCTTTTGACATTTCAGTGATTTTAGTCCAGTAAAAATACTGAATATTTCAAGAGTACAGACACAGATAAACGTAGTTTTAGTCAATTTTGTTGAGATAATTAGAAAGGTAAACCCCCGAACTTGCGCAGGCCTGTATCAAATATCCGCCAGTGGGTGCGTCCCAATTCAACATCTCTCCAATACAAAACTGATTCGGTATTTTATGCAATTGAAAGTTGGAGTCTACGGCTGTTAAGGAAACACCTCCAGCGGTAGAAATCGCTTCATCTAAAAAGCCTAATTTATAAACCTCCAGGGGAAATTTTTTGATGCTTTCTGAGAGCAAAAGAGCATTTAAATAATGTTCTTTTGGAAGCTTTATTTTCAATAAGTCGATTTGAGCATTTGTTAATTTGAGCTCTTTTTTTAAAACCTGTGTGGTGTTTTTAAAGTTTGAATGCACCATTTTAGAAGTAATGGTTTCTAAAGATAATGTGGGTTTAAAGTCGATGTAAATTGCTGCTTTTTTTTGAGACTTTAGCTGCTGTCTAATTTGAGGACTTAAACTATAAATTGCATTCCCTTCCAAACCCGCTTTGGTGATTACAGCTTCCCCCTTTTGTTTTTTTTCCAAACAGGAAATGGTAATATTTTTTAAAGGGCTTCCTTCGTGTTTTAAAAGAAAAGTGCTATCCCAAGCAATTTTAAAAGCACAGTTGGAGGCTTCAAATGGAAGTGTTTCGACCCCTTTTTTTTGAAATTTTTCTATCCAAAGGCCGTCAGACCCAGTAATTTTCCAGCTTCCACCACCCAAAGAGAAAATGGTATAGTCGGAGGGAGTGCTCTTGCCATTTATAAGAATATTGTTTTTAGCATCCCAACCTGAAAACGTATGTTCGTATTTGAAATGGATTCCTTTCTCTTTTAAGTAGCTTAAAATTGTTTTTAAAACAGTAATGGGTTTAATTCCTTCTTTGGGATAGACTCTTTTGCTTGTTCCTGCATATGTGGGGATATTGAGTGTGTACAACCAATTTATAAAAGCATCATTTGTAAAATGCAATAAAGCTTCTTTTAAAAAATTATTCGGCGTATAGCGCTCAATTAATTCCGAAACAGTTTCTGAATGTGTAAGGTTAAAGCCACCTTTGCCGGCAACCAAAAATTTTCTACCTGCAGTTTTATTTTTCTCATAAATAGTGACCTCATACTTTTCAGTATTTAAAAAGGCAGCCAAAAGAAAGGAGGACGTTCCGCCCCCAATAATAGAAATTATTTTCTTCATCTAATCGCATTAGCTGGAATGCTGGTTTTAAAAGCGCCCATGTTCCTGAATTTAGCACAAAAATTAATTTTCATATTTTATTTTTTTAAAGAGTTCCGTTATTTCGAGAAACAGCGGTTAAAAGTAGTAATGCCTTTTTTAGAAAACGATACAAATAGTAGCAACACACTTCTTTTTTAGAAAACATTGACAATATCGGAAAATTAGTTAGTTATCGTCGCCTAATAAATTAAATTAATTTAGCTTTACCCCACCCAAAAAAACGTAAAAATGACTACAACTAAAATTTTTGATACATTGTGGGCTGAGTATTCGGAAAGAACACCGTCAGCGCAGAAAATAAATGAATTCTTTACCAGTAAAGGAAACCAAATATTTAATGATCATGTTGCTTTTAGAACCTTTGACGATCCGCGCGTGAATATTGAAGTATTGGCAAAACCTTTTATTGCAGCTGGTTATGTGGAAAACGGAGAGTATACTTTTGAAGCAAAAAAACTATATGCAAAACATTATGAGCATGCGACCGATAAAAATTTACCAAGGGTATTTATCAGTCAGTTGAAAGTAGCGGAGTTTTCTGTTGCATTGCAAGAAGAAGTAAAAAAGATGATTGCAGCAATTCCTGCAGAGGTACTTAATTCTAATGATTTAGTGTTCAAAGGAAGATTGTGGGAGCAGCCTAGTTTTGAGGTGTATGAGCGTTTGCAAGCAGAGACAGAGTATGCCGCTTGGTTGTATGTTAATGGGTTCTGCTCAAACCACTTTACGGTAGATGTAAATAAATTAGAGACGTTTAAATCTTTGCAAGCGGTGAATGATTTTTTAAAAGCAAAAGGCTTTAAAATGAATACTTCTGGAGGAGAAATTAAAGGTTCTCCTGAGCAGTTTTTAGAACAATCGAGTGTTCTTGCAGACAGGATTCCAGTGCAGTTCCAGGAAGTAACGAAAGAAATAACTTCTTGTTACTATGAGTTTGCTTTTCGGCATCCGATGCAAAATGGAGAATTGTATTCTGGTTTTGTAACAGGCTCGGCAGATAAAATCTTCGAAAGTACAGACATGAAGCCAAAAGGAACTACTAAATAAGGAGTTCTTGCTTTAATGTTTTACAATATAATTAAAAGGATGTAGCCCTTTTAGGGCTACCGCCTCTTTTTATTTCCGCTGTATTGGGGTCTTGTTTTTAAATAAATACAAGCCTACAAAGGTAATGAGTCCATTTAGAATTAAAAGTGAAAATCCAAAATCAAAACGAAAGGAGGATAAGGCAATAGTATTCACTACATAGCTTAAGACCGGAGAAGCCAAACAAATAAAAGGTACCATTTTATCTTTCACCTTTATTTTAGTAAATAATCCAAAAGCATAGAGCCCTAATAGCGGTCCGTAGGTATAATTGGCAAACGTAAATATTTTAGCAATGACGCTTTCGTCGCTAATAAAGTATTTGAATACCAGGATTGTTGCGATCAGAATACAAGAAAAAAGGATGTGGGTTTTCTTTCTGATATGCTCTTGTGTTTCTGGGGCTTTCTTCTTATCAATTTCTAATATATCAATACTGAAACTAGTCGTTAAAGAGGTCAATGCAGAATCTGCACTGGAATAGGCAGCGGCAATTAAACCTAATAAAAAGAAAATTGCTGTGGCCAAGCCCAACGTACCTTTGGTTGCAATTATTGGAAATAACTGATCTTTATGCGCGTCAATTCCGTTTTGATGCGCATAATCGGTCAGTAAAACACCTAAGGCTAAAAAGAAAAAGTTAACAATGACGAGAACAATCGTAAACCAAAACATGTTTTTTTGTGCATCCTTTAGATTCCGGCAAGTTAGATTTTTCTGCATCATATCTTGGTCTAAACCCGTCATTACGATGGCAATAAAGGCGCCCGCAAGAAAACGTTTCCAAAAATAATTTCCAGCACTAGCATCGTCAAAAAAGAAGGTTTTAGAGAGTTCACTGTCTGCAACGTAGCTAAAGATGTTAGAGATTTTCATTTCATTAGAAATGGTATATATACAGACACCAACAGCGACTAACATAAAGAGAGTTTGCAGGGTATCTGTCCAAACGATTGTTTTAATACCACCTTTGTATGTATACAGCCATATCAATAAGATGGTGATAGTCACCGTCACCCAAAAAGGAATTCCGTAACTGTCAAATAAAATAATTTGCAGCACATTTGCGACTAAGAACAGTCGGAAAGCAGCACCGATAGTACGAGATAATAAGAAGAAACTTGCCCCTGTTTTGTAGGCGTTTTTCCCATATCGATCTTCTAAGTAGGTGTAAATTGATGTTAAATTTAATCGGTAGTACAGTGGCAGTAATACGAGGCCAATAACGGCATATCCCACAACATAGCCTAGGACCATTTGAAAGTAGCTCATACTTTGACCTTCTACCCACCCAGGAACAGAAATAAAGGTAACGCCAGAGAGCGAGGCACCTATCATTCCAAAAGCAACTAAATACCAAGGGGAGGAGTTGTTGGCTTTGAAAAATGTTTTATTGTCTGCGGCTTTTCCTGTGATGTAAGAAATACAAAGTAATACAGCGAAATAGGCAACAATTAATAGGATGATATATTCGGGTTTCATTAAAATTGTAATTGATGTCACGAATATATGTTTTTTAGAAGTCTTTTTCTTTTTTCTTGATTCTTTTCTCTTTAATAAGTTAAATTTGTAGTTATGGATTTTTCATCAAAAATTTTAGAAAATGCTGTGAATGAAGTTTCTCGTTTGCCAGGAATTGGAAAACGAACGGCCTTGCGCTTGGTGTTGCATTTATTAAAGCAGCCCTCTGAGCACACAAAATATTTATCGGAAGCTTTGTTGCATTTAAGAAATGATGTAAAAACATGCGAAAAGTGTCATAATATTTCAGATACTTTGGTTTGTGATATTTGTCAAAACCCGAGAAGAAACGCGGAAGTTGTATGTGTAGTAGAGGATATTAGAGATGTAATGGCAATTGAAAGTACCTCTCAATTTAAAGGTTTATATCATGTTTTGGGAGGTAAAATTTCACCTATTGAGGGCATTGGACCTCAGAACCTGCAAATAGAATCTTTAGTGCGTAAAATTGGGAATGGAGAAATTAAAGAACTTATTTTTGCTTTAAGCTCAACAATGGAAGGGGATACTACTAATTTTTATATTTTTAAACAAATAGAGAAATTCGACATTATAACCTCCACCATTGCACGTGGAATTTCAGTTGGTGACGAATTAGAATATGCAGATGAAGTTACCTTAGGTAGAAGTATTGTGAATAGAATTCCTTTTGAGCAGAGTATTAGAAATTAGATTTTTTGTTAGTAGTTAAAATGTGTTTTTGGTAGCTTATTGGATACTATTTTCATCATTATTTAAAACCTCTTTCTCTGCTTTGTCCCAAGATTTCTTTTCTCTAATTCTCTTATAGAGTTTAATTCCTAGCATTATGAGTATTCCAAAAAGTAAGATACCTACAACGCCCCAAACCCAACTAATAGCACTTTTTACAGTGACTAAAAAGACAACTGCAAAAAGAATTATGGTAGAAATTTCATTGAAGATTCGAAGCTTAAAAGTAGAATATTTAATAATGTCTTTTTGTAATTTATTGTAAATATTCTGACAAAATCCATGGTAAAAGTATAGTGCTAAAACGAAGGCTAGTTTTACGAGCATCCAAGGTTGTTCTAACCAAACTGGATTCAGGTAGATTAACCAAATTCCAAAAATACTCGCAAGAATAGCAGACGGCCAGGTAATAATGTACCACAGCCGTTTGCTCATTAATTTGAACTGCGTTTGTAAAATTGATTTTGCAGGTTCTAGTTTATCTTCAGCTTCTGTTTGATAAATAAATATTCTTGGAATATAAAATAATCCAGCAAACCAAGTAACCACGAAAATGATATGTAATGCTTTTACGTATAGGTAATCCATTTATTTATAATTTGATTTCAAAGTACTACATTTTAATGACTTTGGTATGGAATGCATCAAACTGCTTTATTTTTGTGAGCAGCAAGCAGACATCAACTAAAAAAAATTATGCTTCCATCCAATTTACTAAAACATCTACCCAGTCGTCATTATCATTAATACACGGAATTGCGTAAAATTTTTCACCACCAGCCTTTAAAAACTCTTCTTTACCTTCCATGGCAATTTCCTCTAAAGTCTCTAAACAATCAGACACAAATGCCGGCGTAACAACTGCCAATTTTTTCACACCTTCATTTGGGTATTTCTCAAGCATTTTATCCGTGTAAGGCTGTAACCATGGGTCACCGGCTAATCTAGATTGAAAAGAAACAAAGTGTTGATGCGGTTCTATGCCTAAGTATTCTACAACTTGCCTCGTAGTTTCATAGCATTGGTGCTTATAACAAAACTCATGAGCAGGAGAGGCTGTTTTACAACATTCAAAGTTTACACTATCATTTGGTTTGCAATGGCTTTTTGTGATGTCAGATTTTCTAACATGTCTTTCTGGTATTCCGTGATAAGAGAACAAAATTTTATCCCATTCTTTACCCTCTAAAGAAGTCTTAATGCTTTCTGCTAATACTTTGATATACTCTTTCTTATGATAAAAAGCAGGAATATCTGTGAACCTCATTTGCGGAAAAAATTCTTTTCTCAACTGCTCTGCTAATACTAAAATTGTATCGGTAGTTGCCATTGCATGTTGCGGATATAGCGGAATAATCAGCACATCTGTAACACCTTTGTCATGCAATTCTTGTAAGCCAGTTTTCATAGATGGTTCGCCATAACGCATTGACAAAGCAACCGGTAATTCTGTTTTTTCTTGCACTTTGGTATGTAATCTTTCTGATAAAACAATTAATGGCGAACCTTCATCCCACCA
>TARA_B110000503_G_scaffold78261_1_pt1 | contig 10489 bp, 5 predicted proteins | sample TARA_B110000503 | Tara Oceans TARA_B110000503 (sample SAMEA4397472) | marine metagenome | biome: Polar Biome; feature: [SRF] surface water layer (ENVO:00010504); material: water (ENVO:00002006), including particulate matter (ENVO:01000060) such as... | depth 5 m
CCCTCTGCGCTGGTTCGTGAGCATGTGCTCTGGGCGCTAGAGCAGCAGACTAAAAGCACCAGCGGCGCGGCGCAGTAAAGATTAGGATGATGGAAGGGTTTTTACTGAGTAAAAGGATGATACAGAGGCTGGCTGAGGCACTGGTCGCATTCTCCAAGGTCACTAGTGTTTCACTCTACGCAGCTAGCTACTTCTGGTGCTTTTAGATCTAATCGTAGTCCAAAGAGCCATACTCGAATTTCCTTATATGCTGCTTACCCAATCTTACTGCTATTGACGTATTACGCCTTTAAATTCGAGTCTGACCCTAATTTTAGGATTTGAGATTGATACGCCGATCAAGGTTAGGATCATGGATGGGGGTTTGGTGCTGACCACTGAGTAAAAACAACAAGCCCCGCGATGCGGGGCTATGGTGTCTAGCTTATTTTTCTCTAACACCAACTAGATCTTAGCTTCTCAAGATCACGCTTACCATTAACATAACAAAGCTCAAAGCTATCAGTCGTAACAGGCCAAGGTTCATCGTACGAATACGCTTCCAGCATTTTTATCACACCATTTTCTACATATAATAAAAAGCCTGCCCCAAAATCTAGTCCTTCTATGTTTGCATGAACATCGCCAATTTTAAATTTTGAACTAGAGTTGATAGTGCTTGTTTCGCAAGTTTGCGGGACAAGAAGATTAGTAAAAAAGCCCGCACCAGACACTTCGCGACCTTCCACAGTGGCTAAATCTAATTGCGCTCTTAAACTCGCAAGAACGGCATCATCACCATCCAATAGCATTTCTAGGACTTTTTTCTCTAGCTTAGTAAGATTGTTCATTTGAATGCGGTACCTAGCTTAACGACACCATCAACTACATTTCCACGAACAGTTACCGTTTCACCACCTACTTTTACCGCAGTTTCAAACACCCCTTTAATTCCTTGATTTTTAACAGCGGCCTGAGTCGCATCTTGCAATGCACCGAATGCCTTTTCAGGAGAGCCGAACGTTTTTACAACTCCATCCAAATTATGCTTAGATTGCCCAAAAATATGGGACACTTTGTTTGAATCAATTTTCGCTAGTCCCTTTGTAGCACTTCCAACAAAAGAATCAAGACCCAGCTTCTTCGCAGCAACCACTGCCATACCACCGGGAATAGCCTTTAACGCTGTATTAAATGCTATCTCTTGCCCTATATCTCCTGCTAAATCACTCGCACTGATATCACCTGTCGACAAGCCATAACCGGTTGAACCAAATTCGTAACCAGTCATAAACGCTGAAAGAGTACCGACAACCCAAGGGATAGCCGCTAAGAAGGCAAGATTCCCATCCGGATCAATATACTTCTGCGGGTTGTTGTTGGCGTAGGCATAGCGGTTGTAACTAAATCGATTACCCGGAATGACACCCACCGGATCAACCGATAAAAACTGTCCTATCGAGGGGTCGTACCAGCGGGCGCCAAAATAAACCAACCCAGTATCGGGATCTAGCTCTTTACCCGTATACCAGATTTGATTGAGACCACCGTCCTGATTGATCTGGCGGGTGCCATAGGGTGTGAACTCTTCCTGCCACATGAGTTCGCCAGTTGCGTTAGTGGCGGCTACTGGGTTACCTAAGTGATCATTGTGGTAATAAATGGTTTCCAGTTCGGCTGACGCCAGGGCGCTGAACAGCACCATGCTGACTAACAGTAGATATCGGATGGGGTTTCTTAGTCTGTTCATTGCAATATCTCCTGCTGGGTGACTTCCGTGTTACCTGCGGTATCCTCTGAATAGTACTCAAATGTTGCTATAGCACTGTTGCCAGCCAGTTTAACAGTAACCGGCACAGTATAGGTCTGCCAGGCGGTTGTATCGCTGCCGCCAACTGTAACATTACCCTCGCCGGTGACACGGAAATAGCTGCTCGCAGCTTCATTCGGGGTGAGTGTGAGGTCAAAGTAGGTTTTACCTTTGGATTTGTAACGGGTCGATTGCAATGTGGTAACAGGCGCTATCGTATCCGACACTATGGTCAAAGCGATTTGATCGGTTGCTATTGCACCATTGTTGTCGGTGACCCTCAGCTCAAAGGTTAATAACTCACCTCCTACAAGACCCGTGGTATCAAAGCTGGCTGTGGCAGTGGTTGCATTTTGCAAGCTTACCGGGATTCCACTTAGCTGTTGCCACTGATAACTGACGATTGTGCCATCATTGTCACTTGAGTTGCTGCCATCCAACACTGCGGTTGCGCCGAGATTAATATTAACATCTGGCCCAGCGTCGGCAACGGGCGGCTGATTGGGCGAGGTCATGGTTACCGTTGTGGTATCTGTTGAAATCAGACCACCATCATCAGTCACACTGAGCTCAAAGGTAAGTACTTCGCCTGCCCCCAAGCCACCTGTATCGAAGCTTGCTGTTGCAGTGCTGGCATTGATTAAAGTGACAGCTGTACCGGTCAGCTGTGTCCATTGATAGCTGACTATGGTGCCTCCAGGGTCTGATGAGGTACTGCCGTCAAGTGTGGCGGTAATACCCGGGTCAATAATTTGATCTGGCCCGGCATCGGCGATGGGTGGTGCGTTGGATTGCATAGTTACGGATAAGGTATCTTCGTCATAGACACCAAATTCATCATAAACTCTGTAAACTAAATTAAAGCTTCCAGTATTAAAGTATTCAGCACAGCTAGACCAATAACAGGACCAAGGGCCATCACCATATCGACTTGCAGGCACCCCACCCTGCTGAAACCAGAGTCGATCAGATAGAATACTCTCTTGATCAGAAGACAATGAAAGCGCATTTGTTGCTGTATCAATATTGACACGTGTATCGCTCGCTTGTACTAAAGCTGGACCTGCATTAGCTATTGGTGCTGTGTTGATAATGCTGTTATCGGAGGTCTTAAGCTCTCGGTGATATATATATTCACCTGACCGGTACATCACAGAAGCTTTTGACACCGTTGTTTCGGCTGTGCAAGAAAACACTCCGGTAGATGATTGCACTAAGGTGGATATAGTCGCTACCGACTCTATAGACAGATCATGTTCAGTAACTGTGGCGCCATTAGTATCAGCAGAACAAATATTAATAACCTGACTGTCGCCTTCACTTATCTCAATTGCTGACCCGTTTATTGAAATTTGATTTAGATCGCTCCAAAATCTATTACTGTAGGCTAAGTGATAGGTTTTGCTCCCCTTTTGAATCAACGCATAAATAGTTCCGTCTGACAGAATTTTGCGCACAGCGAATGCAACTGAGCCTTTACCTTTCGGTTTTGGTAGTGCGACAGCGCCGTCCCATGAACCATTGCCAGCATTGTAGTAGTCGGAATGTGTACTTGTGTTTCCTTGCGAATCCTGCTCATGCCAAGAAACAAATAGATTGCCTTGCTCATCAGAGATTATCTCCATGCCACTGTAGATCCCACCACTGGCAACAATATAGTTCTGGTTTTGAAGATCTTGAGAAGATAGATAGCTTGAATAAACTAAGTCTTGATTCCCTGAGCCCTCCTCAACCCAGATTAAATGCACAAGGTCTCCCGCCCCTTTTGCTGTCGATAGAGTGTTAGACCTATAACCTTGAGATGCTGAGCTAAGTTGAATAAACGATCGGGGGCCATCAGCCTTACTGAAATCAATGTAGTTGACCACTATTCCTTCTCGGGTCTGTTCATCATCGTCTTCCCACTGACTCCAACTGTATGACGCTTTGTTTTGACCATGAATGATCGGCGCCGCAACATCTCCAATATCTCCTTGATTAAAGGAATCTGTCATGTAGTCATATGACCATTTATCACTATCATAATTGTAATAATGGGCGGATATTACTTTATACAACGTTGAACTGCCGTAATCCCCTGCACGTACGGCAGTAACGGCAAGATCACCGTTTTCCGCGAATACCGCACTCACTGAAAAAAGGCTTAAATCTATTTGCCACGCAGACAAGTTGAATGAGCCGGCCCACCCCCTAACAGGATCGAAAATGTTCGCTCGAAGCCGGTAATAATCCTCTGATGAGCTATTCCATTGTTCCTTGTAGTGTTCAATCCATACAATTAGCTTTTGGCCTCTATCACTGGACAATGTGTAAAAAATATCGTCATTAGACAGTATCGATGGGTCTGACCAAACTGGAATGCTAGGAACCACAAATTGCTCGGAAGATGGGTTTGACGAAAGGGCTCCTGATGATGCTACTACTTTGTAATAATACGACTGACCATTAACTAAACCGGTATGTAAGAAATTGCTGCCAATATCGCTAATTTTTGTTGCTGCCGATAAATCTGTTATCGCCGAGTGGCTCCAATATAGGTCTACCTGAATACCATCCTGGGGATGATCACTGACTATACGAACCTCCGAGTCTCTCGGATAAGCCTTTACTGCAGTAAAATCTGACAAACTGACGTTGGCCACTGTTGGATCCAACCTCAGATAATGCTCTTCGGCGTTGGTTAGGCTATCGCCGTCATCATCTTCTATACCCGACTTGGCTGCAATGTCGCCGAAATAATGTATCTCCCAACCATCAATAAGACCGTCATTATCTCGATCAACTATTGGGTTCAAACAAATAGCTTCCGCAACATCCTCGTCCTGTCCACCCGAGTTGTCTGTGATATTAATTTGATAAGTATCAGAAAATTTAGCCACCCCAGGATATGGCGTGAACATATCTGTTGAGCATCCAATGTATGCCTGCGAACCGCTGTGCCAATCAATTATCGTGGTGTCATTGTTCTGGGATCTTGTCCACCATTGTAGCTCTAGACTACCGTCAATATCATGGGAGGCTGAACTATCCAGAACGAAAGTTTCACCAGGAAAGGCCAACACATCGGGGCCCGCATCTGCAACGGGCTTACTATTTGGCAGCACATCGAAATTTATAGTATCAGTTGACGATGCTCCATCTTGGTCGATGACAGTCAAGCGAATTGTGATTTGCCCTTCCGTGTCATAAGGCATTTCGAAAGAAACCGAACGTCCCGAAAGCGGAGCGAGGGACCCCTCTCCGGCTATCTGATCCCAATTACATTGCAGCTGGCTATTTGAGTTTTCTGCATCAGTACTTTGATAACAATCGACTCTAACGTAATTACCCCCAGCTTTTGGGCCATTATAATTGCTATTGATGACTGCTACAGGAGCTGTGTTTCCCTGCACGGTGTAGATAACTGTATCAACCGCAGTTCCACCGCGATTATCGTTTAGCCTAAGTTCGAATTCATACACCGTGCCATCAATTGCATCTACTGGTATATCAAAACTTGCAGAGGCCGTATCAGCACCGGTTAGAACAAGGCTCTGCGCTGCTGCATTTACCGGCACCCACTCATAGCGAGTGATAATGCCATCCGTATCCGAAGACCCGGCACCATCAAGCCCCACTGTCGAGCCTGCTTGGATAGTTGCATCGGAGCCAGCATCCGGGCTTGGCGATAGGTTGGGAGGTAAATCTTGCACGCTGGCAATAAGCTGACGGCCCAAATAATAGTTTTCACGTAATAATTGACCAGCAGACAGGTATTCCCCCATCAATAAGCCATCGTTGTTATAGACAAATTGAGAATTACTTCCGGTCTCTTGGTGAGTCCTACTAATCCTATGGCCTTGGGTGTCATAGCTGTATAAATACTTATTGCTTTCAGTGATGCTACCCACGCCTTCGTTGACTTCAACAGAGGAAAGGTTTCCTGCTTGATCAAACCCATAAAGCTTTTGCTTAACAACGACAGCTGCATCTTCTACTGACTCAATAATGATATTGCCGTCTGCATCATAGCCATAGAAACGCTGCACACCTGTAGATGCAGAATTAATATCTGAGAGCCACATTGCATTGTGGGTATACACATCGTCCGTAGTGTTAATTCCTGATCTGGAGGTAATATTCTGTACATTGTCATAGGTATAGGTACCGCTCCCCCAATTCCCTGTAGCGGCATTAATTCGGCTCTGTTGATCGTAACTAAACGCAGCCGTATTAAGAGAATTTTCATTATTGGTTATAAGGTCAATATTGCCTGCCGCATCGTAGAGATAGCTTTTATCGAGCGCATTAAAACTGTTACCAAATGCTGATGAGGCGCCATTAACTGCGACAGAATCAAGCAACAGCCGGCTGTTAAACCCATAACTCGACGTATGACCATTAGCATAGCTAATCGTTGCTGGCAGCCCATCACTGCGATAGCTAATGCCGGTAACGTAAGGTGTTGCTTGGGTTGGACGTCCTTGAGGATCAGGTGAGAACGAAATTACCCGACTAGATGGATAGGTTACGCTGTCTATGTGGTCATAATTGTTCGGCGAATACTGCAAGGCATATGCATCACTAGCAATGGTAATGTCTTCTCTAATTAAATTATTATTAGCGTCGTAGATATAGCTTCGACTGGACTGACTATTGCTTTCACTTTGCAAAGAACCATCGGGATAATAACTAAAAGTAGCGTCGAGACTATTATCTTCGTAATCAATAGAAGTTAACCGGTCACGGGTATCATATCCATAGCGCTTTACGCTTGGAGTTGGGCCATTTAGGGTCGCCGTTAGGATATTGCCTACAGCATCCTGTGTGTAGGTAACCGGATATTCTTCGACCTCTTGAGCAGACTGTAAAAAATATTTTGAATTGTATATGTAGGTTCGAGGGTAGCCTGTCGTGTTTCCATTAACGTAATCACCCTGCACTATTTGGGTTATCTGTCCAAGCATATTCCGTGCATAAGACACAGCCGAAGATCCATTATCAAAGACCTGCGTAGTCAAACCCACCCTGTTTGAAAAACTACCTAACGACCAATAAATATTCTTTATTGAATTACCATTTTCGTCTGTACTGGTCACGGAACTTGCGCTGTGATCGAAGGTTTTTATACCCCCTGGATGCGAAATAGATAACAGCCGCCCAATGGCATCATATTGGTAAGTGGAACCCAAACTACTGTTAGGTAAAGACTCAAATACGAGCTGGCCTGCAGCGTCATATACGTTGGTTGATAGGCTACTGATTTTGATACCGTATTGGTGACGATGTTCTGGAGCGGTCGATTGAGAGCATCAAATTTAACTATCTCAGTATGAACACCTCTTTTTACCTCCAGCTGGTTGGGAGCATATGACCAGATGTAATCGATATCTAAATGAATCGGCAAGTTAATGCTATCGATCTGATTTAACGCGGTATAGCTGTAAGAGGCTGTGTGACCACGTCCATTTGTCACTGACGCAATGGTTCCCGAATCATTTACAGTCTGGGAAATGGAATCAAGACTGCCTGGAAAAGTAATACTTTGGGCCTGGCCTCGATGATAGTTGGCGTAATTCACGCCATTGATTCCTGTTGCATCACGCACTGAAGCCAAATCGCCCTGAGGGGTATAGGTCAGAGTTGTATTAACGCCAAAACGGTTGATACCTAGTAAATTGCCTTGGGAGTCATAGTTTTGAGTTATTGCGCCTAGGGTGTCGATGGACCTACTTTGCTCAAGGCCCAACAACCATTTCTGGGGGTCATTTAAATATGTAAGATGTGAAACTCGATCAGAACTACCTGTTCCTGAAAAGGACGTTTCTGTTATTAATTGCGGATTTCCATAGGAATCATAATCAGCATAAATAGTTGAAGTTGAACTCGTACTGGCGAGGTCATCACTGTCTGCAAGAGTTTCTGATATGGTCGATAAATCCGCAACAGCGACACCTTCCGCTATTAGCGCCTGTGTAAAAAAAGCATCGCCGAAATCATGCTGCATATACCATTCGTGGGAAAGGTACCTTTCAGTCCATACATAAGAGAGCTGTCTAATCGGGGATGTGTCACCAAGCGCGAAGCTTCTATCTAAATAAGGCAACCCAATGGCATTCATTGAGGTGTTAAAACCAGCTACCGAGGATATGCCGTAGTGTTCAATTTCACGCCTATTTTCTGGCCCGTCAATTACCGTCATATCAAACGAGTCGAGACCAACGCCACGAGTCCATCCGGGCTGATAGTCATAGTTCCAAGCAGCACTGGGCACGTCAGGGCCACTGAGTGTTTTTGCGCTAACGACGACAACCGACGCCTGAGCTTCAAGATCAGCCGCAGTGAATGTCGAACCAAAAGGTTCATCTAAAAAGGTATAGTCGATTTGGCTAAATATCTCTGTGTCATACCCATAATCAACCCTTAAGCCAGAAGGGTAATCCATCCCAGTCAACATTAAGTAATCATTGCTGGCTGAATTGAGTCCATATTGATAATTCCACTCAGAACCATCAACTCGAACTACTTTTTTAAGTAAATGAGTCGGAGACTGATCGACAGAAATCATAGCGCCTGAGGGCTGTACAACACTTTCATATTCATAGGAGACGACTCTAGTACCATCCGTCACAGACGTCAGTTTAGGATAGCCCACCCCATCAAATGTGTACTGGTAATCCAACATGCGTCCGTCATTGGTATTCACTAATTCAAGATAGTAGAACTCAGATAAATCATTGAGATCAGATAACCCATAAGTCAATGTTATTGAGTTGCCATTGAGATCCGTGATTGATGATGGATCCATAAAGGCGCTTACTACCGTACGATCCAAATATTCATCTTCACGCTCGGGTGCCATTGCCACCGGATCAAAAGGTTCATGCTTTGTCATGCGTTCAAGGGAAATAACATCCATTTGATAGCGAACGCCATCAGGGGAGAATAGATACATGCCAGCATCAGAATTACTTGAGTCTATGCACTCCGCCTTCCAATTCGACTTAGTTATTAGGCTGCCATCATTATCAATGCCATTATTAAATAGAATTTCGCGTCGTCCATCGGCATGCTCTAAGACAGGATTCCCGATATTACTTCCGATGCCGTAACCATCACTGGGCGGGGACGGGATGTTACTGGCGTTCTCATCAAATGCGCTAGCAAACTGATGGTTACATATTTCGTCACGATATCCCGCTGCGACTTTGATCCGCCCAAAATGCTGAGTCCAGTAGATACCATTAACATCAAATTCTGCGCGTAAGCCAGTTCCGACATAAGATCGAGTCACTGCGAGGTCAAGGCTGCCATTGCCTGGCAGCTGTAAATCGACATGGTTGATCTGCAATAAGCCAGAAAATGGATAGACCTGCTCCTGTTGCGTTGCAGAGTCTGTTGCCATTGCTGGCTGCAAACCTGGTTCACGATAATACTCACGAGCGGTTTCTGCAGTGTAAGCAACTTCATAGGCCAAATTAAATGTGCCCCAAACATATATGTCCCGATGGAAGCTATTAGATGGCAAAGGTACCGAGATCGGAACAAAGCAGTTATCTCTGGTGGGATCAGGGGTGGTCTCAAATGACGAACAGTCTATTTGATCATCTCCATTAAAGTCGAAAACCCAACAGGAGGCTCCGGTACAAAATGTTCGCGGATTGGTTACATCCCAAGTATAAAGTTGGCGCGTAATCGCGTAACGATTCAACTGCTGAGGATCATCTACATCGGGGGTTAGATAAGAACCCGGAATTACTGAGAAAACCGTACTACTAAAAACACATAAGATTGCAATAAGTAGGCGCTTAATGATCATTTCAAGCTACCTCGAGGCAAAACACTAGAAATGGGACGTAGGCCATTTTGGTTGACTAGGCTCTCGCTATTCCTTTTGACTTTTACTGTTTTATCACTGCGAAGAATTTTCGGACTGGATTGTTTTTTAGTAGCAGCCGTATCCTTATCTAAAACGACCATTGTAGCCGGCACATTGACCGTAATAGCCTTAAATTCCTTAGCCAGGCTGGTAGAAAAAGCGACTGAAAAAGAAATGCCAATAATCCATTGCATCTTATTCATAAAAATTCCTTTTTATATGAAAGTGTAAGCGGGGGGGGTAAGTTTGAAGAATTTTGCGTGATAGCTAAAATGGGAATTGCAACTAGGAGAAAAAAGAGACGAGAATGGCCGCAGAGTAACCACTCCAGAGTTTCTTATCTTTATTGACATAGAAATGAAAGAAATTAGTTTCAGATACATATCAGGCAATCCGTGGCCTTCAAAATTTCCTTTAAGGCTATCAAACCTCGAAGGTGCAAACTTGCGTTTCTCACCTACATCCTGCAGGCGTTAGATAAAACCTAGATGACACTTTAGCGACAGTCAAATACAGAATTCTGTATATTTCTCGTCCACCTGAGCCGCAGCTGACTAGAGATAGATCTTTAGCACTAAGCGTTAAAGCTTAATAAACACCTCGCGGTAATATTCCAGCTCGCGGATCGAATCATAAATATCATCCATCGCCAAATGACTGCCACGCTTTTTAAAGCCATTAGCCAATTCCGGCTTCCAGCGCTGCACCAATTCCTTGAGCGTACTGACATCGAGATTGCGGTAGTGAAAAAAACGCTGCAGGTCAGTCATATAATTGGCTAAAAAGCGTCGATCCTGACAGATCGAGTTGCCGCACATGGGTGAGCTGCCCGCTGGGACCCA
>TARA_B110000503_G_C7171943_1_pt1 | contig 10475 bp, 6 predicted proteins | sample TARA_B110000503 | Tara Oceans TARA_B110000503 (sample SAMEA4397472) | marine metagenome | biome: Polar Biome; feature: [SRF] surface water layer (ENVO:00010504); material: water (ENVO:00002006), including particulate matter (ENVO:01000060) such as... | depth 5 m
GCTTGTTTCTTCGTTGTAAAAGTCCTCAGGTGAGTCTGTACTCATTTCAATAGTTGTGTCAGGAAGTTTATCTTCCATGGCACTTTTAAATAAGTCATAATCTACTCCAAATTGATTTAATATTTGTGAAGCAACATTGTCCTCATCTCTCAAAATAGAGAGCAATAAGTGCTCTGTACGAATAACATCATCTTTGAATATTTTTGCTTCTAAGTAGGTGATTTTCAGTGCTTTTTCGGCTTGTTTGGTTAAGGGGATGTTGCCTATGTTAGTTGATTTACTCGTGGTATCTCTTATGCTATCCTCTACGGCTTTCTTAAGTCTAAGCATATCAATACCCATAGTCTTAAGGTGGCGGATAGCTTTTCCATCACCCTGTCTAATTAAACCTAGTAATAGGTGTTCGGTTCCTATATAGCTATGTCCTAGTCGGATGGCCTCTTCCCTACTGAATTGAATTACTTCTTTTACTCCTGGTGAAAACTGTGCTTCCATTATATATTATAGTGAACAAATATAAGTCCAAAAAGATATGGCAGTTTAGCATTTATTAAAGTTAATGTGCAATTGACTAATAATTTAAAAATTGTCCTTGTTTCGCAAATAGAGTTATACGTGTCTATGCGTTGATAACTATAAGAGTTGTGATAATAAGGTGTTTATGCGAAGGCAGAATATGCCTTAGAATGGCATAAAATTGTGAAACAGTAAAATAGCAAAAAAATGGATGTGTATAAGATAGCTCTGACTGTCAGTTGAATACATTTTATTTATTTGGTTATGAACGTTTCACGCACATTTTCATAGGACTTGTGTATAAGTAGTCAGGTGCTTCCATTGTGGATTGATTGCTCAAGTGGATGAATACTTTTGAACTTTATAAAAAAGATAACAAAATAGTCTACAAAAGATAAACAGAGTACGAATGGATAAAAAAGTAACTAAGACTAAAAAGACATCTACGTTTGGGAATATGGATCTGTCTAAACTTCAACCTCAAGCAAGGGATTTAGAAGAAGCGGTCTTGGGAGCAATGATGCTTGAAAAATATGCACCTGAAAAAGTTATAAGTTACTTGTCTAAGGATGCTTTTTATGTAGAGTCTCATCAGCACATTTATGAGGCTATCGTTCAATTATTTAACGATGGCAATCCTGTAGATATTTTGACGGTTACTGATAAACTTCGTAAAAACGGAACATTAGAAGCCGCAGGTGGTGCATACTACATAACCTCTCTAACCAATAAAGTGAGTGGTGCTGCCAATATTGAATACCATGCTCATATTGTAATTCAAAAAAGTATACAACGAAAATTGATTTCTGTAGCGGCTGAAATAGGTTCAAGCGCATTTGAAGAAACTACAGATGCTTTTGAGCTTCTGGATAATTCTGAGAAAAAACTCTTCGAAATAAAAGAGGAGAGCATGACGAAAAATTATGATACAGTATCAGATTTGATTGCTAAAGCGATTAAGGAAATAGAAGAATCAAAAGGAAATAAGCAAGGATTAACTGGCATACCTACTGGTTTTACAGAACTCGATCGAATGACTTCTGGCTGGCAAAAAAGTGATTTGATTATTCTTGCTGCTAGACCAGGTATGGGTAAAACGGCATTCGTATTAAGTATGGCTCGGAATGCTGCCGTTTTGGCGAATAAAGCAGTTGCCATTTTCTCTCTAGAGATGAGTAGTTTGCAACTTACTAAAAGATTAATTGCATCAGAAGCAGAACTTTCATCTGAGAAAATACGTAGCGGAAAGTTAGAAGAACATGAATGGCAGCAATTACACACTAAAATTAGTGCCATAGAAGATGCCAAACTTTTTATCGATGATACCCCAGCTCTTTCGGTTTTAGAGCTGAAAGCGAAAGCGAGAAGACTTAAGCGTCAAAAAGGATTAGACCTTATAATAATAGACTACCTACAGCTTATGCGTGCCGAAGAAAGCACTAAAAATGGAGGGAATAGAGAGCAGGAAATATCCTATATCTCAAGGTCGCTCAAAGGTTTAGCTAAAGAGTTAGATATACCAATTATTGCACTAGCGCAATTAAGTAGAGCGGTAGAGCAGCGTCAAGACAAGCGACCTATGCTATCAGATTTAAGGGAGTCGGGATCTATCGAGCAAGATGCGGATTTGGTAACATTTATTTACCGTCCTGAATACTATGGTGTAACACAAGATGAGGAAGGAAATGACAACGAAGGACTAACTGAAATCATCATACGAAAACACAGAAACGGGTCGCCAGGTACCGTTAATCTAAAGTTTGTGAAGCACTTTGGTAAATTTGCAGATTGGGGTTATAGTGATTATGGCGCAGACACTTTTACCGATAGCAGTATTACCATCGGAAGCAAGATGAACGACATGTCTCCATTTGAACCTGGGGAGGATTCGCCGTTTTAAGATTCTCTTCTTATTGGATCGATTCCTTGAAAAATTTAGGACTCTTTCCTGTATTTTTCTTGAAAAATTTACTAAAGTGGGATGGATCTTTAAAATTGAGTATGTTAGCAATTTCTGAAACAGAAAAGTTAGAATACATTATGTGTTTTTTGGCTTCTAGTGCTATGTTGTCGTGCATTATTTCTAAGGCAGACTTGTTGACCAACTGCTGACAAACCCGATTTAAGTGAGTAGGAGTAATGCCTATTTTTTTAGCATAATTCGCTACTTTTCCTCCAGCATCTACTTCTTCTCGAATCATCTTTTTGTACTTGTATAAGTAACTACTTTCGGCATATTTCTCCTTAAAATTAGGTTTTAGAGCGTTTCTTAAACTATTAAGTATAACTAATAATATTAAGACAGAATAGTTCTTTTTGATTACTAAGCTTCCCCTGTCTTTCTGAATCATCTTGTGATGAAGACTCCTACATAGAGCTAAGATATCCTCAAAATCATAGGGAGCTATTTCCTCACTTACAATAGAAGTTTTATGCGAAAATATAAATTCGGCAGGTAACTGGTTTAAGCTTTCATTAACAGATTCTAGAGACATTAGCATCATAAATCCATGAGTTGGTTTATGGTAGTCGATGGAGTGATGTTTACCTTCGGGTATTAAAATAACACAAGGATAATCAATCCTATGTTCCTTTCCTTCTGCATAAAAGGAGACATCACCATCCTCAATAATGGTTACTTGAAATAAGTTTGAGTGATTGTGTGATTTTACATTCCCATCATTCTTTTGATTATTACGTTCAAGTGTTTCAATATAGGTAAAGAAGGGGCTTACTTCCACTCGATCATCTCCAGATTGTATTGAGATATTTTGAATAGAGTACGGGTTTTCCATGTTCAGTTGAATTATGGGGCCAAAATTAGGTAAAATAGGTTCACCTGAATGACGGTTTTGGTTTTTGTCGTCAATATTTTAGGTGTTTCGTAATTTATAGATTCTTTCAAATCTATTTGTTTCGGTAATCCCGCTCGAAACTTGATAAACTAACGAATTTACGCTAATAGGTTGTGTCATTCTTTGTGTTCTCGTAGCTATGTATTGATCAAAAGTTACCTGCCTTCGATCACTTAAAATAGTTGAGGTCTTCCACATTCTAATAATTTTTTCATAACCTGGCATTAATTCTCCTTCAAATATTTTAGCCTTAGATCCACTGCCATACGCAAAAAAGAGAAATGTATCACCAACGCTATTTTTTGCAAACTCTAAGCTGCTCATTAGGCTTAAAAATATACTGGCGGTATAAAGATTTCCCATTTGAGATGATAATTTTTCGCCTGCACTTATTTTATCATTTATCCAGTTTTTATACTCGATGGTTTTAGTGAATAATCTACTTCTGTCTAGGTTATTTATGTCAATATTATTTGATTCACAAATGGTTTTAAGTAGTCCAGAAGCTAGTAACTCATCTTCTACTAAAGAGGATATGATTCGTCTTCCATGATATGCGTAAGGAAGATGAAAAATGATTTGATGGTAGGCAGACCAAATGGGGTTAGAAGAATCCAGGTGAATCCAGGCTTCTGTTATTCTGTTCTGGTAAGTTTGGTTGGAAAAATGCCCATCAAAAATAGGTTTTTCATCATGTATTTTTAGGATATGGTCTCCTTCTGTTTTTAATCTAATGGGCTTAAAAAAATCGTGTTCACTTTGAGTCGCGACACCCCATTTGTCTTTTATTTCAAGTAATCGGGGGTTAGCTCCTATTAAAACGGCAACAGCTCCGGCGCCTTGGGTATACTCGCCGCTGGAATTTAGGTCGTAGTTTGCGATATCGGCAGCTACGACTATAGCTAACTTTTCTGATTCTGCTTGCACGTAGTAAAGCGAATTATGCATTGCATCTACAGCGCCGATGCACGCAAAAGTCATATCGACTACATCTGTATTTATCAGTACGTTAGGTCCTTGTTCAGTCTCATTAAAATATTGATTTACAATGTTATGTAGGTAAGTTGAAATGGGTTTGCTTCCGTCGATACTGCTTTCCGTCCCCACGTAAATACGGCCGATTTGATTAGGAGTTATACTGGGATTTTGACGCAATAGTTTTAGAATTGCACCTGCAGCTAAGGTTACTATATCTTCATTTACATCACAAAGAGACATGGCTTCCAGCCCAAGTCCAAATCTTAGTTTTGCGGCTTCAATACCTCTTGCTTTGGCTAAATCTTCTATGGATAAAAACAACGAAGGTGCTTGAAATGCAAGATCGTGTATTCCAACTTTTGTCCGCATAAATGGCACTTTATTTCTGTGTTTTAAGGTAATCTATAACTGAACGCATTGATGCTCATTCCTGCGCCTACTGAAGCCATTATTAACACATCGCTAGGTGAGAAGGAGTGTGAATCTAGCTCATTCTTCATAATCATGTCAAATAATATGGGGACTGTAGCCACAGAGTTGTTTCCCATTTTAGCAATATTCATAGGCATTTTTTCTGCTGGCATTTTATCTATACCATATAAGGAAAATAGTCGTTCACCGATTGCTAAATCCATTTTTTCATTAGCTTGATGAATAAGTATTTTACTTATATCTGACAAGTCTAGATTTGATTTATCAATACAGGTTTTGATGGCTCTAGGAACATTTGAGAGTGCATAGTTGTATATCTTTCGGCCATTCATCTTGATAAACTTATGATTAGGATCAGGGTTGTGAAAACTCGTTCCCATAGTTAAATAATCTAGCTCATTTTGGGTGTGAGACATAGCAGAATGTTGCAAAATCCCAATTTCTTCTTCACTTTCTACTGCGCTTAGGATAACAGCTCCGGCGCCGTCAGAAAAAATCATCGAATCTCTATCATAGGGATCTGTCATCCTAGACAGGGCTTCTGCGCCTACCACCAAACATGTTTTCGCATATCCACTTTTAATATAAACGTCTGCTTGTATCATAGCTTGTATCCAGCCTGGACACCCAAAAACAAGATCATACGGAATACAGTTTTCATTCTTAATGCCCAGTTTATTTTTTATTTTGGAAGCAATAGTTGGCATTTGATTAGGAGTGCTATTCTCTGCTCCAGTATCCCCAAAATTGTGTGCAACAATAATCTGATCTATTTCTTCTTTGTTAATGCCTGCAGCTTTTATAGCGTTTTGTGATGCAATGGTTCCCATGTCAGAAGTATGCATGTCTGAATTTAAAACTGTACGTTCTTCAATTCCAGTAATTGCGTGAAATTTACTAACTATTTCTTTGATGTCTGAAGGAAATTTAGATCCATCTGGATTGTAAAATTCGCTGTTTTCAAAATAGGAGTTTGGTCTGCTGTAATCAGGTAGATATGAACCAGAACCTAGTATTACGCTTCGTGTTTTTTTCATTATTTGCAGAACGAATAGCGGAAATATAATGGATGTTGGCTTTTTAAAATATAAATTTATTATGATTTATAAATATATATATGGTTTATAAATAATTAAAAATAAGAGATTTGTATATTGTTTAATATGAATTATAAAAAAGAAAATGACGTTTTTGGACTCCTTTCTGTTTTGAATAAATCTCAAAAGTTGGCATTATCTAGGAAATGGGCAAAACCACCTTATTGTGATTATTTATACGTTAAGGTGTATGTTAAACTTGTGGTCGCAAAACAGTATGATTCTGCTAAGTTATTGGGACAAATTCCGGGTTTAAAAGGGCATCAGCTGGCGAATATTTTGAAAGAATTAAATGATAAGATTTTAGAACATTTGCGCGCGCTACAAACTCCAACTCCTTTTGAAGAATACCGTATTTTATTGAAGAATTATAGTGTTCTAAAAGGTTTAGGTCTAAATGAGCAAGCTGAAAAATGGAAAAATAAAGCTTTGCTATTTAAAGCTCAAAATAAAATAATAAATGATGCTGTTTTGGTAGATGAAGAGACCTACTACTACGAAACCATGTCAACACCTGATATGGTTTCGCAATTTAAATTCTCGAGTGAGGTAAGCCCGTTTACACAATCGCTCATGCGAGAGTACTTAAAGCTCAGAGAATTTTATTTAAAACATAGATTTAGCAAGAATAAAAGTGAATATCATGCGATTCAGAGCAGTATTAATCTAGTAATTAGCGAAATACAATACGACAAATTATCGCTTTATGATAAGGTAGTTTACAGTAGAATGATGTATCATTATCATTATATACAGCGAGATTTTATACTAGGGTATAAATATGCAAGTACGCTAACCTCTCTTTATGAGAATAATGGCTTAAATACTCATTATAAAGAGGTGTACCTTAAAATACTAAATTATCAAATGTTATGTATTTTTAGGTTGAATGCTTGGGAGAGATATGCTAAGCTACTGAAAAAATTTAGGGCCATCCGATTTGAATCAAGATTGCCTGATATTAATCTCTTGCGTGAAACTCATTTTAAATATGTTCTGACTCATGCCCTTAATTTATGTATTATTAAAGGAAAATTTGCGCAAGGATTAGACTTGTTTCTAGAATCTGAAAAGCAATTTGTTGCACTAGATGCAAAACATAATGCAGGTTATGTCAATAGTATTTATTACAAAGTAGCAAGCTTATATTTTGGGAATAGTCAGTTTAAAGAATGTATTTTTTACTTGGATAAGTTGATCTACAATATGGATAGGAGCGGAAGACCTGATTTACAAATATTTGCGCGTATACTAAAACTTACTTCCTTATTTGAACTGCAAGAAACGGAGTATATATTCGAAAATATACGAAGTGTATACAGCTTTTTGGCAAGAAATAAGCAGCTCAATAAGTTTCAAGTAGAAATAATGCATTTCTTACGTGTGTGTGCTCGGCTTCCTACTATAAGTATAAGAAATGAAATGGAACAACTTAGGGAAGCGCTATATGTCGTTGCTCAAGATAAGTTTGAGCAACGTCCATTCTTTTATTTTGACGTAATAAGTTGGCTGGACAGTAAACTCAGTCATCGATCAATTTCAGAATTAATCAGTGAACGTGGTCTTGGCCATCGTATCTTATATGAGGAGAAGTAAGCGTATTATTCAGTTATAAAACTCCCTTTCATCATGCCCCAATGCCCAGGATAAGAGCAAATAAATTGATGTTCTCCAGCATTTGGAGTGATAAAAGTAAGGTACACGGTTTCATTAATTTGAGCTAAGGGTGTATGACCAAATACGTTTTTGTCTTGTGGTGATACGTAAGCATTATCTAAGTACTTGTATCCAGCCTGTCCCACCTCATTGGCTGTTCCGTTTTTTATTACCACCAAGTTGTGTGGCATAGTGGCATCGGTACTTTCGTTCACCAATTTAATGGTTATTTGTTTTTGAGCAGGTACTTTTATCAACTTGGTGTCAAACTGCATCTCGCTCATGTTAGCGCCACTTGCAATAACGGTTATGGTATCTCTCGTGTCAACTGGTGTGCTTGCTTCTAGTGAAGCAGGTTCATAGATTTTATCCTGATTTTTTTCAAATCCATTGGAGTTGTTTATACAAGAGAATATGCTTGTTGTAATTATAATTAATGCGCTATACTTTTTCATTTTTTTAGTAATCCTTTTAGTTTTTTATCTGCCTCTGCTTTTAATTGTTTTTTTCGATTTTCTGCTTCTTGCTTTATCTTAGCCTCTGCTTCTTTTTTCTTCTGTTCTATCTCGGATACAGCTTTGGCCTTGGCGTCCTCTGCTTTTTTCTTAGCCTCTTCTTTTACTTTGTTTAGCCCATTTTCTGCACTGGTCTTAACCTCTTCTTTTTTCTTGTCCAGTTCGCTAGAAATTGCCGTTTTCATGGTTTGCTTAAACGAGTTTTTGATTTCGGTAAGATTTAAATTAACCTCTGGCTTGGAGAATTTGCCGCCAATGTTAACTGCTATATTTAAAAAGTCAGAAGGCTTAATTTGTAGATTGCTAAACTTACTATCCTTTACAAACCCATTGATGATTTTAGCTTCATTTTTTATATAACTTCCCGGCACACTCAGTAACCCGTTGTAATCTAGACTGCCATCTATTTTAGAAACCCCTTCTAGACGAAGTTTAGAGCTATCTATAATTAGTTCAAAAGGCGCTACCAATAGTTTTCCATCTTTTATATTGAATTTAACTAATAGATCTTGAATTTTCGTTAAGTTAAAGTGATTGCTTCCTAGTTTATTGTCTATGCTTTTAAGAACTTCTAATTGATCTACAACAATATTTTTTAAATTAAGGGAGCCGCCTAAGTTTACATTTTCTAATTTTGGAGACATGTCATTATTCAGCAAAGAGCTAAAGCTTAACTTAGCGGTAGTAAGAGCATTGACGCGATCAGCAATTGGAGCAAATGCTTTGATAACTTTAAATTTACTCAGAAGATCTTTCATTTTAATATCGGAGTACGAAACTTCAAAATTGGCATTAGGTTGCTCTAAATCATATTGATATGCTCCATTCATATCTAACTGGCCTCCTAAAAAACTGGTAGATATTCTTTGCATTGATAAGGCTTTGTTGGCTACTCCAAATGTTCCGGTAAAGTCAGTAAGCGTTAAATCGTCGTAAATAAGTTTGTCGATAGATGTAGTGAGTTGCATATCTATATTACCAGGGATCTCCACTAAGGTCATTTCCGCTGATGCACCTTCAGTATCCTCAGATAAAAAATCATTGAGATTTAGATTTTTAGAGGTGAGGATCCCATTACCTCTGAGTGTTTTATTTTTAAACAAGTAGCTATAGAAATTTTTAAAATCCCCTTTAAACTTCAGGTCATTCTTGCCTAATTCAGCATCAAACATTGGTATGTTAATATTTTCATTGTCTAAGATGATTTGAGCATTATATAATTTGAGCGCCTCATTCATATCGTGAGTTTGATATATTAAGTTTGTTGCGGTAAGTCTTCCTGTTGCAGTAAATTTATCTAATGCTGCAGACTCAATATCGTTTAATCTGCCAATTATTTTCGCGTCAGAAACTAAATAACCGCTGAGTGTTGTGTTTTCTAAGGGTATTATCTTAGTTAAATTTGTTAGATTTAATTTCCCTTTTATCTCAGTATTTATAAGGGAATTACCGAATATATCTTGCATATTCAATTTCATATCAAAAGGGTCATTTGCCATTTTGATATGAAATTGAGATATGTCAACTATCGTTTTGTCTATATCACCATCCTTACTAAAAACGTGCAAATCAAGATTAATGTCTTCAGCGGGAAATGGCAAGTCTGGGTATTTGAACCAGCCATTTTTAATGTTCATTTGTATATCAAAAGCTGGGAAGGATATATCATTATATTTTCCTTTGAAGCTAGCGCTAAGATTAGCAGCTCCCTTTGTTTGCATACTGTTGAAATCAGAAGAATAGATTGCAGGTATTAAGGTTAAAAACTTGTTTAGGTCAGGACTACTTGAACTCGTAGTTACATCGAAAATAATGTCCTCTTCGGTCATTGCGATAGAGCCATCTAGATCTGCTTCTAAGCCGTTTAGAGTTAGACTATTTTGAGCTAAACTGTATTTACTATTTGCGATATTTGCTTCTATATCACCACTTTGTGTTATGGCCCATTTGTTTAGATACGTTATACCGTCATACATCATTATCACTTCTGCAATTTCGGTTTTTGATGCAAGTTTGAATATATTTTCATTGAAATCACCGTTTGATTTATGGTTTATATCACCAAGTCGGAAGTCAATCTTACTAATAATATCAAAATACTCAAATCTTCCATGGTTTATTTCAAATTTAGCAAGTTCAAAGTTTAAAGCTTCACTTTGACTGGTGTCATCATCACGTGATATGTCCCAATTTACAGTTGAGTCATTTTTCGATTCTAAGTGAATAAAAGGCTCGGTTATCGCTATAGACTTAAAAACATATTGTTGTTCTTTATAAAATTTCATAAGATCAAACGATACTTCTAATCTGTTGGTGAATAGAAGAGTATCATTCTGAAACGTTCCATCTGGGTAGATTAAGGATAAATCTTTAAACGAAATATTGAGATTTGGAAAAGATTTAAAAACATTGATTCCAATGTTTGG
>TARA_B110000503_G_scaffold135666_1_pt1 | contig 10464 bp, 10 predicted proteins | sample TARA_B110000503 | Tara Oceans TARA_B110000503 (sample SAMEA4397472) | marine metagenome | biome: Polar Biome; feature: [SRF] surface water layer (ENVO:00010504); material: water (ENVO:00002006), including particulate matter (ENVO:01000060) such as... | depth 5 m
AAATTGGAGGGGACATTGGCTAAGCACAATTTTAGAGGTCATATTGATATTAATTGTATCGTCAATGGGAATGGAATTTACCCGCTAGAATTTACTTCTCGATTCGGATTTCCTCAGGTTTTCATTCAGCGAATAGGTATCTTGGATAAGTTTTCAGAGGTAATATATAAGACAGCGGCGGGTATAGATTTTGAGTTTAGGGCCAAGAAAGGCTTTCAAATCGGTGCTTACATTGTGGTTCCTCCATTTCCTTTTACCGATAAAAAATCTTTCAATCTATTTTCAAAGGATGCTCCGGTAATCTTCAAAAAACCAATGCCTGAGGGCGTACATCCGATGCATTTAAAAAAAGTGAATCATGAATGGTTAATTACTGGAGGGACCGGCATTGCAGTCTTGGTCACAGGTACAGGAATTACCATGAAAGAGACGCAGAAAATGATGTATAATCGTATTTCTAATGTGATCGTGAATAATGGTTACTATAGAAACGACATTGGCAATAGATGGTATGAGGATTCGGACAAACTTTGGTCTTGGGGCCTTCTATGATTGGTGTATTGGAAGTTGTCACAGAGATGCCTAAGTTGTTCTTTGATTTCTTGCCGCGTGATTGGGGAGAACATATCCTGCCTTTATGGCCTAATTTAAAAGAAACATCAGACATCTATACGCTTAAGAATGAACGGAATAAGCTAGTCTGTGGGGGCATCGTCTTCAAAGAAAGTTTGCCAACTCCTAGTTCCATAGAGAAAACGTTTATTTCATCTGTCGATAAAAATTGGTATTATTTGGGTTATATCTATACCGACACGGCTTATCGGAATCAAGGATTGGCATCCAAATGGTTACATGAGGTAATGAATTTAGACAAAAACGTCAGTTATTGGTTAACTACGGAAGAGCAGGCGTTAAGCGATTTTTATTTAAAAAACGGCTTTCAATTGTATCGTCATGATACGGAGAATACGGAGACATTGTTCATCTTCGATCGCCAATAATTCGCATACCGTTAAAAATTCCTTTTTAAGTTGCGGATAATTTTTTTGGGTCAATAAAAACGGCTTATGGGTTCTTCCAAAATTGGTAAATACCTTTTTCAAGTTCATATTTATCCCATGATTTCTGGCTTCGACGGGGTTGCTTCTGTGCCCAATCCCACATCATTTTCAATCCCATGCGGAGTGTGGTATTATCTTGATAATCCAATATTGAAATACTTAATTCATGCGCGGGCAAAGCATCTTTGACTTCATGTCGAGCTGCTTCATATCGAATAGTAGCTTTACCTATCACTTCTTTAAGAATTTGAGCGGCCTCCTGGATCGAATAGTAGCGCCAAGATCCTATATTGATGATCTTTTTGGAAGCCCTGGCATCAACGCCAGCTTTCCAAAGAGGTAATAGGCAATCATCAATGCACGAAAAAGCCCTTTGTTGACGACCATCTCCAAAAATGGTAAATGGTAATTCGTTCATATTTTGGAACATCCAAATTCCTAGCACATTTCTATACCGATCCCAAATATTTTGATTACGTCCATAGACATTATGAGGCCTTAAGATGCACCAATCTAGGCCATGTTGTGATCCTGCAATTTTAATGTCCATTTCACAGGCATATTTCGCCACACCATATGGATCTATGGGTTCAGGAAGGTCAGATTCCTTGAAAGGCGGATTCCCCACACCGTAGACCGCCATGCTTGAGGTAAAGACAAGGCGACCCACTTGACCTTCTATACACGCATTTACCACACTAGCAGTCCCTACTATATTGGACCTATAATTGAATTTGCGAATGAATGGACTTAATCCCTCTGCAGCATAGGCAGCAAAGTGATAAACGATTGATACCCCTTTAAAGAGGTCAGCAATCTCATCTGAGGTGATATCTAGTTGATGAAATTCAACACCGTTAGGCACGTGTTCGATATAACCACCAGAAAGATCATCAATACCAATTATTTTGACTTCCGCATGGTTTTGTAAAATCCACTCGGCCATTCTGGACCCTAACAATCCAGCGACACCCGTTATTAATATTTTTTTCAAATCACTCAGGGTTAAAAATAATTAGGTTCTGTGTTGAAATACGTCTTGTATTTTGATGTTCGGATTATTTATAAAATAGATAATATTCTCAGCGAAACTCAATTAAGTTATCCGTTTGAGAATCCAAAATACGTCAAAAATACTCAAACGGTTGTGCAGAATTTGGATCAGATTATCTTTAATCGCATTACTTGTTTATAGGAGGATAACACTTTGGTTGATGTTCAATGATATTGTTGGGTTCAAGAGGTTTCCGAATGAAAAGGGTTGCTGATCGACTCTTCATTACATCGATTTAATATCATTCTTTAGAGAAGTTGCACTGGGAGTCCAAGGAGCAACATGATATGTTGTATTTTTGCGATGAATAGCTTATAATCAAGATTAAAAAATACATAGTTGCAGTAAATATTTAGTTAAGTTTTTATAATAGAACCATAATAGACGCCCATATATAAACTTACTTTGCAGGATACCCATATTTAGATAGAAATGAAAATAATTTATGCTGAAAATGCTCCAGAGCCCATTGGGCCTTATAGTCAAGCCACCTTGGTTAATGGCCTTCTTTTTATTTCAGGTCAAGTTGCAATTAACCGACAAACGGGTGAATTTGAAACTTCCGATATTCAATCGGAGACAGATCGGGTAATGAAAAATTTGGAAGCCATCTTAAATGCAGCTGGAGTGAATTTTTCTCATGTAGTCAAGTGTACCTTGTTTATTAGGGATATGAATGATTTCGTTAAAATAAACGAAGTATATGGCAGCTATTTTGCTAGCCATCCTCCAGCCCGAGAAACGGTCGAAGTTTCAGGATTGCCCAAAAATGGCAATATTGAAATTTCCTGTATTGCCTATGTACCCAAATAATAGAAATAGCAGTAAGTTATGAAAGACATACGCGTGAGATTTGCACCGAGTCCTACTGGAGGACTTCATATCGGTGGGGTGCGAACAGCACTTTTCAATTACCTCTTTGCCAAAAAAATGGGGGGTACATTTATCTTAAGAATTGAAGACACAGATCAAGCGCGTTTTGTAGAAGGGGCGGAGGCCTACATCATTGAAGCCTTGAAATGGTGCGAAATAAATCCTCAAGAAGGTCCTGAAATAGGTGGCCCTTACGGCCCCTATCGGCAATCGGAGAGAAAAGTCATTTATCAGAAATATGCGCAACAATTAATTGATGAAGGTAAGGCTTATTATGCCTTTGATAGCTCAGAAGACCTTGAACAGATGCGTGAGAAGTTAAAGGCAGATGGTGTGCTCAACCTAAATTACAATTCAGCATCACGTCGGGCAATGAAAAATTCTTTGACGCTTTCGGCGCAAGAAGTTAAGGAAAAACTGGACACTGGGGTGCCTTATGTGGTTCGCTTTAAAATGCCGGATAAACGAGAAATAAGATTCCATGATTTGATCAGAGGATGGATACTAGTGCACTCGTCTACTTTGGATGATAAGGTGATCTTGAAGTCAGATGGGCTAGCCACCTATCATTTAGCCAATGTGGTTGACGATTATTTAATGAAGATTTCACACGTGATTAGGGGAGAAGAATGGCTACCCTCTGCGCCATTGCACGTATTGCTGTATGAGGCTTTTAATTGGACAAAGAACATGCCCGATTTCGCCCACCTACCATTGATTATGAAGCCTGATGGGAATGGAAAATTGAGTAAAAGAGCAGCAGAAAAGGCAGGGTTTCCTATTTTTCCATTGACATGGAAAGAATCAAATTCACAGGAGGTTATAGAAGGGTTCAGAGAGTTAGGATTTTTCCCTGAGGCATTGGTCAACTTTTTAGCGTTACTAGGATGGAATCCCGGGGGTGATCGCGAAATTTTTAATATCGAAGAGCTGAGTGAAGTATTTTCTATCGATAGGATTGGAAAATCAGGAACCAAATTCGATTTTGAAAAGGCCAAATGGTTCAATCAGCATTATTTAAAAAACAAATCCCTTGAAGAGTTGTCAAAAGGTGTCGTAGAGGATCTTCTGATTGCTCATCGAATAACTTGTCAACCAGCACTTGCCAATCAAATTGTTGCACTCTTGATTCAAAGAGTTACTTATGCCAATGAATTAGCACCCTCAAGTTTATTTCTGTTTAATCGGCCCGATCAATTTGATGAATTCTTGATTCACAAAAAATGGAATCAAGAAGCGGCTTTGGCGCTTAGCACATATTCAGAGAGGTTAATTGATTTAAAAGACATTGATGCCGAGTTGGCCCATTCGTTGCTTCAAGAAACGATGCAAGCGCTTGGCATCAACCCCGGACGAGTACTTCAGCCGTTACGGATCGCGATAACGGGCTCTGGATCAGGACCTGACTTAATGAAAATAATTGAAATTCTTGGGACGACGGAAACTGTTGTTCGAATCAGGGAATCAATTCTTAAATTTGAAGTAATCAAAAACAGTAATCCCTATGTCTAAATTGAAAAAATCAGAAGAAAACAGCAAGCCTAAGGTTCATCAAAAATTAACAGGATTTGAAATGGAAATTGATCAATTTGGAGAGATAAAGTCAAATTTTGATATCGATAAGATCAACCAATTTTTAAATAATCATGTCAAAGACAAAAAGTTGAATGATCAAGAAGAATCGGCTGAAAAGGCTGACTAAAGGGGTATATCGCGAGTGCGCGTTTATTTCCATAACAGCCCAAGTCAAATTTTAAATTGATCAAATAACCTGATAAGATGATGAAAATAGGATTGGTTAAAGAGGATAAGATCCCCATTGACAAGAGAGTTGCGCTTACACCACTACAGGCAAAACAAATCCAATTAGACTTCCCAAAAGTAAAAATAGTTGCCCAAACTAGTGATATTCGCTGTTATACTGATCAGGATTATCTTCAAGAGGGTATCGAGGTGGTAGAAGATTTACGGGATTGTGATATTTTGATTGGCGTAAAAGAAGTGCCCATTAAAAATCTCATTGAGGGAAAGACATATCTTTTCTTTTCCCACACCATCAAAAAACAATCATACAACAGGAAGTTACTCGCAGCAGTTCTTGAAAAAAGGATTAGGTTGATTGATTATGAGGCCCTAACCAATGACGAGGGCACTCGCATCGTAGCATTTGGACGATGGGCAGGAATTGTTGGTGCATATAATGCTATTTGGACTTTTGGAAAGAGGTTCAATCTTTACCATGTAAGAAGGGCTTTTGAATGTTTCGATTTAGAGGATCTAAAGTCTGAATACAAAAAGGTTTTATTACCGCCTATTAAAATTGCGCTCACAGGAGGAGGACGTGTGTCAAAGGGTGTGATGGAAGTGCTTTTGGGAATGAATATTAAAAAAGTAACACCTCATGCTTTTATTAATGAGGAATTTGATTTCCCAGTATTTTGTCAATTAAACATAAGAGATTATCACGTCAGGAAAGAAGACTTAGTTTTCAGTAGAACAGAATTCTATAAGGACCCGACCCAGTTTGACGGCACTTTTTTGAAATATGCTCGCGTGGCGGACATACTTATCGCCGGAGCTTTTTGGGATCCAAAAGCTCCCGTTTTATTTAAGAGAGAAGATATCCTTGCCGATGATTTTAAAATCAGAATTATCGCTGACATTACCTGTGATATCCAAGGCTCTATCCCATCTACGTTGCGCTCATCGACGATAGAAGCACCTATTTATGATTTTAATCCTAGCGAGAATGCCATTGAGTCGGCACTTAGAGATGAGGCCAATATTACTGTTATGGCCGTTGACAATCTGCCTTGTGAATTACCGAGGGATGCCTCTGACAGCTTTGGAAATGAATTAGTGAAAAACGTATTGTCTCATTTGCTTGGGGAAGATCTATCGGAGATCATCGCTAGAGCTACAATTTGTGAAAAGGGAACATTAACCAAGAGATTTTCTTCTTTGCAAGGATTCGTAGATGGAAGGGAATAAAAAAGGCGCTTATCATAAATAAGCGCCTTTTTTATTATTCAATTCTTTTTAGCCGTTCATTGAGACTAAAAATTCGTCATTATTTCTGGTTCCTTTCATTCTACTCAAAAGGAACTCCATGGCTTCTGTGCTCGTCATATCATTCATGAATTTACGTAAAATCCAAACACGACTCAACTCTTCCTTATCCATTAACAAATCTTCACGTCGGGTGCCTGAGCCAGGAACATCAATGGCAGGATAAACGCGCTTGTTGGAAAGTTTTCTATCCAAAAGAAGCTCCATATTACCTGTGCCCTTAAATTCCTCGAAGATAACCTCATCCATTTTAGATCCTGTATCAATCAGTGCAGTAGCTATAATAGTCAAAGAGCCTCCGTTTTCAACATTTCTAGCGGCGCCAAAAAATCTTTTGGGTTTGTGTAGTGCATTGGCATCTACCCCTCCTGAAAGAATTTTTCCAGAGGAAGGAACAACGGTATTATAGGCTCTGGCAAGTCGGGTAAGTGAATCAAGTAGTATTACTACATCATGACCACATTCTACCATTCTCTTGGCTTTTTCAAGTACCATAGATGCCACTTTTACATGTCTTTCCGCTTGCTCATCAAAGGTTGAAGCGATCACTTCTGCTTTCACTGATCTAGCCATGTCCGTTACTTCTTCCGGGCGTTCATCTATTAAAAGAATAATGAGAAAGCATTCAGGGTGGTTTTCCGCGATGGCATTCGCTACATTTTTGAGAAGAACTGTTTTACCTGTTTTGGGTTGTGCTACGATCATACCACGCTGACCTTTACCTATTGGGGCGAAAAGATCTAAAATCCGTGTAGAATAATTATCGGCACTGGTACTCAGATTTAATTTTTCTTGAGGGAAGAGTGGGGTTAAATATTCGAAAGCAACTCGATCTCTTATCTCTTCTGTTGTTTTACCATTAACAGAAGCAACCTTGAGGAGTGCAAAATATTTCTCACCATCTTTTGGTGGTCTAATTTCTCCTTTTACCGTATCTCCAGTTTTTAAGCCGAATAATTTTATTTGAGAGGGCGAAACATAAATATCATCTGGAGAAGCTAAATAATTATAGTCACTGGATCTTAAAAACCCGTAACCATCTTGCATGGCCTCAAGTACTCCCTCGTTTTCTATGATCCCTTCGAATTCTTTTATATTTTTTAAATGTTCTTCTTTTTTTGCTCTAGCTTCATCCCGCTCAGATTTTTCTCTTCTTTCGGGTTTCTCTTCTATTTTTTCTGGTAAATCAGTATTTTCAGATTTAGGCGCCGACTGGGTATTTTCAGGTTTAGGCACATTAGTTGGACGTGCTTGTGGTAAATTTTGTGCTTTGTCTTTTTGTAATCCTAAATCTAAGGATGCCAAGAGATCTGCGGCCCCGTTAGTAGGAGCTGGAGTGGGTGCTTCTTGGTGGTTTTCCTCGATATTTTTCTTTTTAGGTTGATTGGAGTTGGGAAATTTCTTCCTAGGCGGCTGAGGTTTGTTAGTTGGCTCAGCCAAAGTCTTGTCTATTTCGCTATCAGGAAGTGATGCTTGAAGATCTAATATTTTATATATTAGATCTTGTTTGGATTCTTTTTTTGCGTTTTTTACGCCAAGGCCTTCAGCTATTTCTACCAACTCTGATAGAAGCCGAATACTTAATTCGTCTAATGTATGCATAAATCGTAACTAGTGGATAATGATTATCTCGATGTGTATATTGAATTTGATTTGGTGTAGACTGTTTTGAATCTAAACCAGCTTGTGAATAGAACCACAATAATAGGACAAGTACATTTTATAAACAAATATTCAACTTTTTTTATCTCGTGCGCAGATTGATTCCTTGAATCTTCGCTTTATTGATTATCTAGTCTTTTCTTTGTGGTTTCTAAACAATATAGCCAATGCTTGTAGTTAGTGTTATTCGAAAAAATATAGATCAATATTCCTTAGGGCTTCAGAAAAGAGGCTTTAAGGAGCCTATGGCCTTACTAAATCGAGTGATTGAGGCCGATGAATTGCGGAAAAGCTTGCAGGCTGCGTTGGATGAGCAGTTAAATAAGTTAAATCTGTCATCTAAAAAAATCGGCATCCTAATGCAGGCGGGTAAGCAAGATGAAGCCCGTCAAATAAAACTTGAAACCGCAAATATTAAGGAGGAAAGTAAATTATTGACTGAAAAACTTCAAATGGTTGAAAAAGAGGTAAGGGATCAGTTATATCAAATACCTAATATCCCCAATGAGCAGGTAGCCTTTGGTGTAAGTGAGGCCGATAATGAACTGATACATGAGGGGGGAGTGTTACCAGTATTAGACGAAAAGAGTAAGCCTCATTGGGATTTGATAGCCGATTATAATCTCGTGGATTTTAATTTGGGAAATAAGATTAGTGGAGCGGGATTCCCGTTCTACAAAAATCAAGGAGCCAGAATGGTTCGGGCCATGATCAATTATTTTTTGGACCAAGCCATAGCATCTGGTTATCAAGAAATTCAGCCACCGATCATTGTCAATGAAGATTCTGCCTATGCTACTGGACAGTTGCCTGACAAGGAGGGTCAAATGTATCATCTCTCGGATACCAATCTTTATCTAATTCCAACAGCTGAGGTGCCTTTGACCAATATTTACCGCGATGTCATTCTTAAGGATCAGGACTTTCCTGTAAAAATGGTGGGGTATACCCCATGTTTTAGGCGAGAGGCTGGATCTTGGGGGGCCCACGTACGCGGCCTTAATAGGTTACATCAATTTGACAAGGTAGAGATTGTGCAAATTGCTAAACCTGAGGAGTCTTACGAGATCCTACAAGGCATGATTGCGCACATTCAACAGTTAATTGAGTCTTTGGAGTTACCCTATCGTATTTTAAGACTTTGTGGAAAGGATTTAGGATTTAGTTCGGCAATTACGTATGACTTTGAGGTATTCTCTGCTGGGCAAAATAAGTGGTTAGAGGTAAGTTCTGTGTCTAATTTTGAAACCTATCAAAGTAATCGATTGAAGTTAAGGTATACTACCGAAGAGGGAAAAAAATTACTTGCCCATACCTTGAATGGTAGCGCTTTGGCGGTCCCACGAATTTTAGCTGCTATTTTGGAAAATAACCAGTCATCAACGGGCATTAAGATGCCTAAAGTATTACACCCCTATTTAGGTTTTGATTTCATTTCTAAATAGCCAGCTATTTTTTTTCAGCTAAGGTATTTGAGTGAGAACTGTTTTTTCTCATTTAATCAGGATTTAAGGTACGGTCAACAAGGCATTCCACTTTGATTTTATTTTTAAGGACCGAATCGTGTTTTCTGATAATAACACCTGCCATTCTCAACTTTAAGCGGTATTTAATGGTTCTTTTTTAGCTTTGTGCCAATGATCAAAATAAGAAAAGGTATACGGGAAGATTTGCCCCAAGTTTTAGATTTAATTAAAGAGTTGGCGGTATACGAAAATGCGCTTGAGCAGGTGGAGAATTCAGTGGCTCAAATGGAGGTGGATGGATTTGGAGAACATCCGATTTTCAGTTTTTTTGTTGCGGAGGAAGGCGCTCAGATTCTTGGGACCGCAATCTATTATACCAGGTATTCAACTTGGAAAGGCAAAAGGCTCTATTTGGAAGATATCATCGTGAAACAGTCTTATAGAAGAATGGGTGTAGGCAAAAGCTTATTTGACGAAATCCTGATAACGGCAAAAGAGGATCAATGTACGGGTATGATGTGGCAAGTACTGGATTGGAATGAAATGGCAATAAATTTCTATAAAAAGCATTACCCTGCCAAATTCGGCGATGACTGGCTCAACTGTAACATTGATTTTTAAATTTCTTCTAATACAGTACTGAAGGAAACTATTGATTCTCCGTATTTTGCGAGCACTTTATTTTCTAAAATAGCCCCTTCATGGGCCAAATAAGCTTGAATATCAGCGATTTTCGTTGCCATAAATTGGATTGCGTATGTATTGCCATTAGCGTCAGGGTGTTCATTAACTAATCTCAGAACTCTATGGTTCATGAATTTGTTGGTATTAAGCACATCTGGAATGTGCTCCATGGTCATGTAGTGGAGCCATTCCTGTTCAATGGGTGGTTCGAGGTTATAGGTAATGTTTAAGATAAACATGTAAAGGATAATTTATTTTTGGGCAAAGATACCTGAGTACTGCGTCATTTTGGGTAGTTAATCTGAAATTTGATTATAGCCATTTTTCATTTTAAAATTCACACAAAAAGCGTTTTGATTGACTAAAAACACTCTTAATAAGTCGCTAAAGCGTTATTTATTGGCATCATATCTCTGCTATCGATAGGGTAGAATCGGTATTAGTGACCTATTCCTATCCTCCAATAGGTTCTTAGTTTAGTATTTCTCGATGATATAGGTATTTTGTTGAGCTTATTCTATTTAATTTGTTTATTAAATGTAACAATTTATTTTTTTTTAACATGTGAATGTTTAATTTAGCTATAACGGTTATT
>TARA_B110000503_G_scaffold21278_1_pt1 | contig 10456 bp, 8 predicted proteins | sample TARA_B110000503 | Tara Oceans TARA_B110000503 (sample SAMEA4397472) | marine metagenome | biome: Polar Biome; feature: [SRF] surface water layer (ENVO:00010504); material: water (ENVO:00002006), including particulate matter (ENVO:01000060) such as... | depth 5 m
ACGACCAATATAGTCTATAGAGCCATCCAGTGAGCAAAACTTACCTAAGCCAATCTCTAAAGGATTATTTTCGCGCGTCATTTCATTGCCGTAGGAAAAGAGGCCGCCTTCAATACGTTCAATTAAATTTGGACACCCAGGCGTCATATTAAAGGCTTGTCCTGCGTCCCATATAAGGTCCCATAGGTCGCCACCAAAATGGCCGCCTTCAAGGTAAATCTCAAAGCCACCTTGTCGAGAAAAACCTGACCGGGCGATTAACTGACGCTTTCCTTGAAACTCGATCCAACCAAATTTGAAAAAGCCAATGTCACAAATATGCTCACCAAATAAGCTGGCTAGCAATGCCTCTGCTTTGGGGCCTTGTATGCCAAGAGGTGAGACATCGGGTTCGCAAATCTGCACATCCATGCCCCGGCCCAACGCAAGCCCCATGGCGTAAAGTAAAACATCGCTGTCGGCAATAGAGAGCCAAAACTTATCGTCAGCCAATTTGAGCATGACCGGGTCGTTAATCAAGCCTGCATCGGCATCGATAATGGGGATGTACAAGCAATCGCCAACTAGTGCCTGGCTAATATCGCGAGGGGTCATCCATTGCACTAGCTCTGCAGCGTCAGGGCCTTCGATCTGAACCTGCCGCTGGCAAGAAACATCCCACAGTTGGACATGTTGGCGCAGGTGCCAATAATCTTCTTCCACCGAAGGTTGGAAGGCTTTGGGTAATAACGTGTGATTGACGACCGAAAACCCCCGCACACCCACCTGCTCAACTTTACTGGTATAAGGTGTGCGTCGGATACGGCGCGACATATGTAAACCATCAGACATTAACAAGACCTCCAAACAGTATAAGAATTGGGACTCAGAATCACTGGCATATGATATTGACCTTTTTGATCAGGCATTAAAAATCGCAGCACTATTTGTGGAATAGCCCCTGTGATATTTCGGTCACTCCAGAATGGGCCTGTTTCAAACACAAGTTCATAGGTGGCATTAGGATCAATTTGGTGGGCTGCAATCTCTTGTTCGAGGCGTCCCCCAGCATCCATAACAGTGGTAAAGATAACCTCATTAACCTGCCCAAGGCGCGTTAATGTCACGCTGATACCCACCGCATGGGTGCCATCGGTGCCGTTGAGTGTGTGGGATGTAATGACTGCCATTATTCAATCGAGGCCTTTTCACGTTTATCGGAAGTAGCCGCCACAATCGGACTGATCACACCACGGCATTTAACATTAATACAGGCAGTTTTACCGCTGGCTATAGCGCGTTGCATGGCTGGAGCAAATTCTTCCCGCTTAGTCACTAGCTCACCGTGGCCACCCAAGCCTTCAAACATGCCATGGAATGGAATGTCACGAAAATCGGTGGCATAGTGCTGACCGTTTTCAAACAGACGTTCTTGCTGCTGACTAATGCAATCCAAGCCATTATTGTTATCCACAATAACAATAATGGGCACCTGCTCTTGAAAGCAAGCTTCAATGGATAAACCCCCTGATAAGAAAGCACCATCACCGGTGACTAAAATGGCATTTTTGTCCGGATGGATGTTTTTGGCAGCAAAGGCAAACGACACACCCACACCCAATAAGCTGTAATTTCCAGGGTGCAAAATACCACCCAATTTCAAGCCTCTTTTAGCCGCAATATTGACCCCAATTTCATTCCAAAAATGAGTATTTCCACCATCAAAAATCAACCAGTCCCCGTCATTCATTTGGGCCTGCACATCTAGGCTCAATTGCAATGGGTGCATCTTGCGCCCTTCAGCTAAATCCGTAGCGGATTCTGCGGCAATGTGATCACTCCATTCTTGTACCCAGATATGACGACGTTGAACTTGTAGATTAAACCAATCATGCCAGGTGTTTTTGACCTCAATCAGAGCCTCAAAAAAGGCCCCAGGGTCGGACAACAGCTGCATATCAGCGGCGTGGTTATAATCTAACTCTTCATGGCTGCCGTTGACACAAATTAGCTTGGCACTTGCAGGGATAAAAGGTGGATTACCAAAGTTCATTTGATTGTCCAAACGACACCCAACCATCACCACCACATCAGCCTCATGAATAGCAGGTTTAGAAGGGTGATATTGGTGAAAGTCAGCTAAGCCCATGTAGCACTCAGAAGACTCACCAAGATTTTTAGTGTGGTAAGGCACATTGTAAACGGGAATGCGCAGGCCCGTGCCAGCAGTGTTTAATTGAGCTTCAGATTTTGACCACCACACCCCGTGCCCGGCGATGATCAACGGCCTCTTGGCCTGCCGTATGGTGTCTAGTATGGGGGCTAATGCAGCCGGATCTGGCCATGCTCGTGGCACCGGGGTATCGCTTCTGTCGAATGGCCGCTCATCCAGTCCCGCATTGTCTGGGAAAGATGAAAACATAATGTCCACTGGTAACGCCAGATGTACGGGCCCTGGATAGCCTGTGGTAGCAGCTTTCCAAGCACGGTCAACAAATTCACTAATGCGATGACCATCAACAATCTGTGCCGAATACTTGGTTAAAGGTGCAGCAATAGCCACATCATCGATTTCTTTGAACCCCCCCGAACCTTGGCGTTTTAAGGTTGAAGAACCCGTCACAAAAATCACTGGTGAGCGTTCACCCCACGCTTCAAGCATGGCAGGCACCGCATTAGCGAACCCTTCAGGGCCAACAAGACATAGGGTTGGTTTACGGCTAATACGCGCGTGGCCATCAGCCAAATGGCCAGCCACCTGCTCATGGGGGCAATTAATCACTGGCATCTGACATTCCATGAAACCTTCCAGTGCAGGATTGCAAAAACCACCAGCAAGAGTGAATGCATGCGTCACCCCTTTTTCCTTAAATGCACGGGCCAGTATGGCACCGCCACGAATGTTTTTTTGTTCAGTCATCTTCAATCATTCCTTCTCAGGCAATTAATGTTTGTGAGTGGCGGCTTGCATAGACGCTAGTGATGCCGACATGAGGTCTGGTGGGCAGTTTTCCAGCATGCTGGGGGAGACGTCCCCAACATCTGCCAAGCCTGTCTGTGCTAACGTTAGGCTTGCGTCTTCGCCTAAAATACGAATTAGCGAATTAACACCGCAACCACCCTCTGCGCCCAGAGCAAACATGAAAGGGCGCCCTAACATGACAAAATCCGCGCCCATAGCAAGGGCTTTAACCACATCCTCACCGCTGCGCACACCGCTATCAAAAATTAATGGATAGTCCGCACCGACAGCTCGCCGGATACGGGGCAACACATCAATCGCTGCTGGCGCACTGTCGAGTTGCCTCCCGCCATGATTAGACACATAAATGGCATCGGCCCCCGCTTGCTGAATTCGCACTGCATCTTCGGCTGAGGTCACGCCTTTAACAATTAAACGACCTTTCCAGAGGTTGCGCAGGCGATTGAGAAATTCCCAATTGGCACCTGCGCGACTGGCATTGCGGTCGAACTTCTCATTGCCTGATATGGGCTTGAAATTAATGGGTTCAGGTACCCCTTGCCATAAAGTGGCCAGCGACCATTGGGGGTGAGTCGCGAAATCCATGAATAATTTGGGGGTCATCTTAAAGGGCATCTGAAAGCCGTTACGTAAGTCACGTAAGCGTCGTGATACTTGTGGAACATCAACGGTTAGCACTAAGGTTTCATAGCCCGCAGTGCGCGCACGATCGACCAAGCTTAATGAGTCCTCGATTGAACCCCCTACATAAAGCTGAAACCAGCTATTTTCTCCCGCCCATGAGCGCATGTCTTCGATTGAACTGGAGGCCGCCGAGGAAAGACAAACGGGAATATTGAAACCCCGAGCCGCTTCAGCCAAGGATTTATCAGCGCCAGGCCAAGCAAGATTGCACATACCCATGGGCGCTATGCCAAAAGGAAGATCATACTGCTGCCCCAGAAATTTTGTGTTTAGACTTCGAGTTTCGACATTCTCCATGACCCGCGGCTGCAGGGTTATTTCGTCAAACCTAGTGAGATTCCTTCGTGCTGAAACTTCTCGTCCAGTAGCACCTTCGATAAAATCGAAAATCAACCTCGGCAGTCGTTGCTTGGCAAGATGTAGGGCATCCTGAGACGAAAATATTTTCTTACTTTCGCTGCTTATGTCTTTTTTAAACGGAGAAATTTGCTCACCCTCGTAATCTAGTTTGGTGTATAGGATTATAATAACTCGAAGTTTATTGCAATCACCAATAGAAATAGATCAGCCATTCATCCAGAAATTCTATGAATTGGGCTAATCAATGTCAATTTCAAGTTAACATGTTGAGCATCAACCACCACAAGGTGTTCTAAGATATGCGCCAAAGCGATATAGCAACCAACGGCAACCTTTTCATAAGGGCTTCAACCTCCATAACTCACAACACGTGCGACACGCTCTGTGAGTTGTTCTGCTAAAACTTCGGCAAGTTCTATAGCCTGACGTGACAACTGCTCTCTACCCGATGTGACTACCGATACATAATATTTTAAATCCTGCGCAATGGGACGAAAAACAACCCCTCCCAAATTGACAGCTTGTTCAGCAGAAAAAGGATCAATAATGGCAAACACGCCTGTTTCGCGCACCAATGAAGCCGCTACCGACATATTAGTTGCAGACAGTCGAGAGGCCTGCTGCATTTTTTTAGACAACTCACTGCTTATTGACATCATATTGTCAGGAAAAGCCCCACCAAAAGTGACGAAGGTCTCGCTATTTGTTAATTCTTCAAGATCTACAGTACCCGCCTGACCTACAAGTGGGTGATCTTCAGGCATCAAGCACACATAGGGTGCAGCTGTCTGAAACAGAGTTTCAACCCCTTGATAGGGTGGCTGTTGACCGACGATACCCAAATCTAATTGGTTCATCTGCACTGCATCAAGTATGCCTGGCGTATTGCGCATATGGATCATAAACCGAATATCATCGTAGCGTTGATACAATTGGTTCACAGCCCTGGGTAGCTCAAAGGTTGCAATGGATTGGATGGTACCAATAGAGATAATGCCACCGCTGGTAGTGCGGATGGAATCTGCCAACTCCTGCAGTCTCTCGACTCCTATAAACATACCCTCTACACCCTTATAGAAGGTATTCGCTTCCCGTGTTGGTGTAAGTCCACGGCCACTGCGTAAAAATAAAGGAAAGCCAACTGAGCGCTCAATGTCGCCGATCAAACGGCTCACGCTAGGTTGTGAAATATGCATCATTTCTGCAGCTTCAGTGATGGATCCACTGCGCATGGTGGCTCGAAAAGCCTCTAGTTGGCGCAAGTTCAAATTAACATCCCCTCGTATGGCAAGTATCGTTATGATAACTAATGATCGCCATTAAACAAGCAAATTATGTATGTATCTAACCAATTCATTTGGTTGACGTATGGGCTTTGTATTAAATTGGATTGGTTAGGCGTCACTGATTACTGTAACTTTAATGGTGCTCACATTAGTTAACCGTAAATATACAACGGTCAATTTAAAAAAAAAGCTCTCTAATAATTACGCCTAACATAGGCTACACATGATGTTGGAAGGCCCGGGCAAGTAAGGGAATTAATTAAGGAGTGTGAGTAGTGAGAGAGGTTGTGATTACATCTGGTGTTCGCACTGCTATAGGTGATTTTGGTGGCGCTCTATCCAGCATGCCACCCTGCGAACTGGCTATATTAGTCGCTATTGAAGCCATCTCTCGTGCTGGTGTTGAGGCCAATATGATCGACCAATCAGTGTTTGGCAATGTCATACACACAGAGCCTCGCGACATGTATTTGTCTCGGGTCGCTGCCATGGGTGCGGGTGTGCCAGCAACGTCGCCAGCGCTAACCTTAAACCGGCTTTGTGGAAGCGGTTTGCAAGCCGTGGTTACCGGAGCAGAACAAATTATGCTGGGAAATGCCGAGATGGTTCTCGCTGGCGGTGCAGAAAACATGAGCCGCGTTGGGCATATGATTAATGCAGCCCGATTTGGGGTCAAACTGGGCGACGTCACGGCAATCGATATGCTCACAGGGGCATTAACCGACCCCTTCGGCAATGGACATATGGGGGTGACTGCAGAAAATATTGCCACAATAAATCGCATTGGTCGGGCAGCTCAAGATGCCCTGGCAATGGAAAGCCATCGCCGCGCAGGGGCTGCAATTAATGGTGGCCGCTTCAATGAACAGATACTACCGCTGATGGTTAAAAAAGGCCGCCAACAGGTCGTCTTCGACACAGACGAACACGTACGCGCTAATATTTCTAGTTTAGACCTACAAAAACTGCCTACTGTTTTTAAAGAAAATGGCTCGGTCACTGCTGGTAACGCATCGGGTATTAACGACGCTGCTGCAGCGCTCACTCTAGCATCAGCGCAGACTGCTGACGCGTTTGGTCTGCCCAAGCTCGCTTTTATTCGGGCTTCGGCTGTGTGCGGTGTAGCGCCTGAAGTAATGGGTATGGGACCAGTTCCAGCCGTCAGGTTGGCCTGCATGCGGGCTGGATTAAGCCTATCAGATATGGCTTGCATAGAATCTAACGAAGCGTTTGCTGCCCAAGCGTGTGCCGTAGCCAACGAACTGGGCTTTGCAGCCGAGATTACCAATCCCAATGGTGGTGCTATTGCTCTTGGCCATCCTGTGGGGGCCTCTGGTGCAATTATTTTGATCAAACTGATTTATGAACTGCGCCGCACGGGTGGGCGTTATGGTGTGGCCACGATGTGCATTGGAGGTGGCCAAGGTATTGCCGTCATCATTGAAAACCCTGAGGCCTGAGGCTAAAAAAATATAACCCAAGCGTCGTACCCTAGTAGCCACTAGTTGGTTCGCGTGCTGGCAGCCTCTTCTTCTAACCAATGGCACACTGTTTCAACATCTGGATTTTTCCTCATTCCAGGACGTGTGAGTAGGTGGTAAGTCTGTTTTGGTTTGAGTGTTATATCCATAGGACAGATCAGTCGCCCCTGATCTACCTCGGTTTGAATAAAAGGAAATATACCAAGCGCGACCCCGTGACCGTCTATCGCCGCTTGCAGGATGACATTAGAATCTTCAATCATCGTTTCGTCTATAAAGTCCAGTCCTGGGAGCGCTGCTAAGCTTAACCAGTCATCCCATTCACTGCGGTCACTATGATGCAAAATAGTGAAACGTAATAGATCAGTAGGTTTATTAAATCCACCTTTTTCCTTGGCGAGATGAGGACTCAAAATGGGTAAATAACTAATTCTTAACAAATGGGTTGATTCTAGTCCCGGCCAATTTCCTTCACCCCAATCCACTGCGGCATCGGCATCAGCATTCATATTCTCTGCACTTGATATGCGGGATCCATGATGCAGTACAAGCTCAATATCCGGATGTTGTCGACGAAACCGGTTCAGTCGTGGGATGAGCCATCGTGACGCAAAAATAGGACCAACTTCTAGTGTGACCGTTTTTTTGGCCATAGTGACGTGCGCTTCAATTTCGGCCTTAATATCGCCAAAAGCACGGTTTACAGTCTGCGCCAACGAGCGCCCTACATCGGTAAGTATCAGCTGGCGAGTTTTGCGAATAAATAGCTGGCAGCCCCAGTCACGCTCAAGCTTTCGGATCTGGTTACTTACAGTCGTTGGCGTGACACTGAGTTCCTGAGCCGCTAACTTGAAACTTTGTAATCGTGCAGCCACCTCAAAGGTTCGCAGGGCGGCCAGAGGAAGACGTCTAAACTGATTATTCAAGCTAAACCTCTCGGCTATAGATATTATTTATTTAATCTATATGTTCAAAAAAGATCGTTTGTACAGGCTAGACTAATGGTTAACTATAACCAGCACAACCCTATACATATTTTTAACCTTGGCTATAGACTCTTAATATGCATGAATCTCTAAAGAAGCTCCGATTTTCCGTAGTGCCATTACCCATAGAAGGCGATCGACCTGTCGAATTGGCACGAAGTATTCCCATTCACCCACTGACTTATCAAGAATTACCCTATAACCCAGAGTATTCGCTCTATGCTGGGCGCCTCAATCCAGAAAAACTCACCAATGCAACACCCGATGAAATGTACTGGAAAGTAAGGCAAGAACTGACCTTCCGTCATACCGGTGAATACCCCTATCAAATTGCGGGGCCAGATGCACTCAAGCTGCTGCAACGTATTTTTCCTCGCGATGTAGCTAAAGTTAAAAAGGGTCGCTGCTCGTACCAGTTCGCTTGTTACCACGATGGTGGCATCATTACTGACGGTGTGCTGCTCAGAGTTGATGATAACAAATACTGGTTCGCGCAAGCTGATGGTGAATTATTTACCTGGTACAAAGCCCATTCTGAAGGCCTTGATGTGACAATCAGTGATCCTGATGTATGGATTAGTCAGGTAGCTGGCCCCCGATCAATGGAACTTTTGGAACGATTGGTCGATGGCCCAATGCCAGATTGGCGCTATTTTGACTGGCTCGAAGTCACCATCGCTGGTGAGCAGGTGATTATTAGTCGCACAGGCTTTACCAACGAACTTGGCTGGGAAATCTACTTTCGTCCTGAAAACAACAGTGAAATGCTGGGTGACTTGATCCTTGAAGAAGGCAGTAAGATGGGTATGATTCTGACAGCTACACCTGGTAACAGGTGCAGAAGAATTGAGGCAGGTCTGCTATCAGCAGGTCAGGACTTCACTAACAGTACGACGCCATTTATTGTTGGTTTGGGCCGATTTATCGATTTTGACAAGGGTGATTTTATTGGGCGTAAGGCTTTAGTGGCGGCGGATAAAGAAAACCAAAGCTGGGGTATTCGGGTTGTAGGTGGGACTGCAGTTCGTGGCGACACCCTCGAGTACAAGGGGCAGCCTATTGGCCGAGTTACCTCAAGCACCTGGTCTCCTTATCAAGCCTGTGGTGTTGGTATTGTGCTGCTTAATGGCACTGACTTTAGCCCAGGTTCAGTGGTCGATGTGCAATGCTCAGATGGCCAATTACACCAAGCAGAGCTTTGCACTTTACCAATGTATGATCCCAAAGGGGAAGTTGTGCGCGGCATCAATTCAGCGACTCCGGCAGGCCCAGAGCCATGGACTGGGATATCTGCGATGACTGATACCCAGTCTAAAACTGACAACGCTTAGGTTGATTAAAATGACTTCTGAAAAAAGTAAGAATAGTAAAGCCCCATTAGATAAATTACGCGTATTAGATATTGCAACATTTATCGCTGCACCTTTTTGTGGCGTTATTCTTGCTGATTTTGGAGCCGAGGTATTAAAGATAGAAAAGCCTGGTGAAGGCGATCCTTTGCGCAAATTTGGCACTCCAGTAGAGCCTGATCAGGACACCTTTGTTTGGTTGACCGAGGCAAGGAACAAAAAATCGGTCACCCTTGATCTGCGCACGCCCAAAGGGGTGGAGTTGTTCAAGGGGCTAGTCAGTCAATCTGACATTGTACTAGAAAACTTTAGGCCAGGTACGCTGGAGAAATGGGGCATTGGTTATGACGTTCTTAGTCAGATTAACCCTGGGTTGATTATGTTAAGAGTGAGTGGATACGGGCAGGATGGGCCCTATAGTAGTCGACCCGGTTTTGCTCGGGCCGCTCATGCCTTTGCAGGTCTGGCCTATTTATGCGGTGAACCTGGGCAAATGCCAGTGATGCCTGGATCCACATCATTGGCTGATTATGTATCAGGAATGTGGGGTACGATTGGCATTATGATGGCTCTCGAATCGCGCCGTCATTCAGGTAAGGGGCAGGTCGTTGATATTGCCCTATATGAGTCCGTATTTCGCTTAATGGATGAAATGTTGCCAGTCTATGAGCGCACTGGCTTTGTCCGCGAGCGCATGGGTGCGCAGACCGTTAATGCGGTTCCCCATAGCCACTATCAGACTAGGGACCAAAAGTATGTTGCATTGGCTTGTTCAACTGACAAGATGTTTGAACGCATGTGCCTCATCATGGGCTGTCCAGAAAATGCCATGCCCGATACCTATGGGAAAGTGTCAGCAAGAGAAGAGAACAGAATACTGATCAATAAGATTGTTCAAGACTGGTTTATTGAGATGGACGCAAGTGATGCTATTGCACAGTGCCAACAAGGGGGCGTCCCCTGCGCTGCATTATTCAGCATTGAGGATATCTACAATGACCCTCATTATCAGGCGCGAGGAAACTTTGAGGTATTTAATGACCCCCGCTTTAAAGAAGTGACGGTGCCCACTGCTTTGCCTCGACTGAGTGATACCCCAGCAGTTTTAAAAAACCTGGGTCCTGCCTTAGGTGATGCGACTGATAGCGTTTACAAGTCTCTTTTGAACTTGACCAATGCAGAAATCCAAACGTTAAAACAAGAAAGAGTGATTTAGTCAGCTGCAACTAAAAGGGCAAGCCGACTATGGGATCATAGTGCTCATTACTTCATTAACACGCCTCCATTAAAACGGGAATTGGGCCATGACTGTTCAAAAAGACTTACCTTTGACCGCTACGCACTGGGG
>TARA_B110000503_G_scaffold33695_1_pt1 | contig 10425 bp, 3 predicted proteins | sample TARA_B110000503 | Tara Oceans TARA_B110000503 (sample SAMEA4397472) | marine metagenome | biome: Polar Biome; feature: [SRF] surface water layer (ENVO:00010504); material: water (ENVO:00002006), including particulate matter (ENVO:01000060) such as... | depth 5 m
GAAGACAATGTTGAATATTTTCCAGGAGATATTGTTACTTGGCAAGGAACTTCGTATATTGCACTATCATATCACAGGTCAACAGAGTCGGCCTCTAGACCAGATATTGATGTAGAACAGCCAGATCAAAATTATTGGAAAGTAATGATCTTAGGTACACTAACTAACAAGTTAGCAAGACGCGGTGACTTAAAAACATTTGAAGATCAAGACTCGACTGCAATAGACACACAACGTCTTGCAATTGGCTCAACTGGTCAGGCTTTAAGAGTTACAGGAACAGTTCCAGTATGGGATACCTTAGATTTACAAGCAAAACTTTACTATGTAGCAACTACCGGTATCGACGATGCAACACAAGGCGGGACATTAAACGCTCCGTTTAGAACAGTTAGATTTGCAATGGCTTACTTGTTAGAAGATCAACCTAACAGAGTGGGCGCTGGCGCTACTGTAAAAGTAATGTCAGGTGAATTTGCTGAAATCCTTCCAATCAGTATTCCAAGTAAAGTGGCACTTGTTGGTGCTGAATTAAGAACAACAACAATTCGTCCAGCAGTTGCAAGTGACGTTGTATTGGGTGAAAAGACTTACTTACACGGCATTGCACAACCTCAATTAGTACTAAGTATAGGAGATGACAATAATAGACGAAATATGTTTTATGTTAGAAATGGCTGTGGTATTAGAAATTGTACACTTAAAGGACTAACTGGAGCACTAGTAGGACCAAACGCATACGGAACTAAACGACCAACCGGCGGCGCATTTGTGTCACTTGATCCGGGCACAGGCCCAGATGACACAAGTGTTTGGATTGCAGATGCTAGTAAGATGCAATATACACCATCAGCGGGTACATATATTCCTGCAACCGGTGTAATGACATTAACTATTCCTTCTGCACAATATACACCAGTTACAGGAACAACTTACAATCCAGCAAACGGATTGATGACAATAGAATTTGGGATAGTACACGGATTACAGCCAAAAGAAGAAATTACTTTTGATAATGCAAGTATAACTTTTACTTGTGCGTCCGATGACAACCTTACTCCGATTGCTTATCCAAGAATAACAGATCCTGCGTACGGTAAAAAACGTAAAATCATTGCAGTTACGCCTACGAGCATTATAGTAAATGTTGGTGTTAGTCCAGAACTATCGGCACATACATTTGTTTCAGCTACATCTGGTGCAGTTAATTGGTCTCACAATATTACACCAGGACAAGCAGTAAGTATAGATGCAAATAGTTTAGCATGGACCTGTGCTAGTGATGGTAATGCAACACAACTGTTACACCCAAGATCAACAGATCCATATTACAATAAGAAAATTTTAATTACTGGTACTTCTAGTACAACTATTACAATGAATGTCGGTATTAGTTCAGAATTATCTGCACACACATTTGTAAGTGCGACAGCAGGCGCCGTAAATTTAGAAAGAATCCAAGGTGGCAAATCAACGTACATACAGGGAGTTACTACAATTGGTGATAACTGTGTTGGTATGAAAATTGACGGAGCATTACACAACGGCGGCAATAAATCAATCGTTGCTAACGACTTTACACAAGTACTAAGTGACGGTATTGGATATTGGGCAACAAACTTAGGACGTTCAGAGCTAGTATCTGTGTTTACATATTATGCACACATTGGTTACCTAGCAGAAAACGGTGGTATTTTACGTGCTACTAACGGTAACAACTCATACGGCACGTTTGGTAGTGTTGCTGAAGGATTTGATTCATCTGAAACTGCACAAACAGCTACAGTAAACAACCAAAGCGGCGAAGCTAGTGTAGATGAAGTATTTACTACTGGATCACAAATTCTTGCATTAGCATATAAAAACACAGGCCAAACATATACACAAGCAACGGTATCAACTACACAAGCATCAGGTGCCGACTTTGATGCAAGATATGACGAATTTAGATACGGAGCAATCTCTAAAATTGACGTAGCATTGCCAGATGGTAGTACAAATACCGGTGGTAGAGGATTTAAATCTGCTAAAAATACTGCACAGGGCGGTAGCTTGTCAACTATAGTACTAGCGGCTTCTGAAACTAGAACAAAAGCACAACTTCTTGGAATGAGAATTAACGTTTCTGAAGGCTTAGGTTCTGGACAGTATGGTTACATACATGATTATAATCCAAGTACGTTTGTAGCAACAGTTTATAAGGAATCAACCGAGACAGCAGGGTGGGACAATATTGTTCCAGGTAAACTAAATGTTCTTGCACTCGACGGTACAACCATATATACATACGAGCCAAGAGTGTCTATTAGTTCGCCGACATTTAGCAAAATAAACAACAGTGTTCAAACTGGCGCACAGGATATTGGTTACAGCGACGGCCTGGCAAAATGGTATTATGCACCAACAGGAACAAATGACTGGTATACATCATCAGATGGTGCTGTTTGGGTTGACTTAGAATCTCCATATAGTTTAAGCTATACAGGCTTTGCTAAAGCTGGTCCAATTATGGTAGGCGTTGCCGACGGTACTGACAAATTAGTTTACACTAATGACGGTATTAACTTTGATTACTCAACATTGCCAGCTAGTACAACTTGGAAGCACGTTGAAATTGGTGGGCCAAACGGTGATACAATTATTGCCCTAGCAACAGGTAATGCAAATGCATACGTTGCAATACTTACTACAGATGGCGATTCAACTGTTGTTCCTTCAACTTGGAACACAAGAGCAACCGGCGGCAGTAATACTACTTGGGTAGGATTAGCATACGGCGCAGGCAAATGGATTGCATTAGCACAAAACGGCACTACAGTAATTTCCGTTGACAACGGAGTAACTTGGACAACCGGAGCGGCAACTACACCAGTAGCACCAGAAGTATACAGTGACTTAGCGTTTGGTAGTAACTGTTGGGTTGCAACAATGGATCAGTCAGATAGAATTATATATAGTGATACGGGAACAGCATGGTCAGACGCAGGACTAGTAGGCGACTCAGGTAGAGAAAATTGGAAAATTGGTTACACTCAAGGGTTGTTTATGGTAGTAAGTAATACAGGAACTACACTAAGTTCAGACAACGGTTATGGTTGGACAATTAGAGAAGTTACTGGAAACTTAACAACAATCGCAGGCGGAATTAGAAATAATTTACCAGCATTTGTTGGAATGTCATCAGCTGGTTCAGTAGGTAATATTATAACAGGCGGCGCAACTGCATACGCTCGTGTTGAAGTAGTAAGCGGAAGTCTTAGTTTGTTTAAGATTTATAATCCAGGAAGTGGATATATTACTGCTCCAACTGTATCAATTGAAGATCCAGAAGAGTACGCCGAGCCGTACATGAGTGTTGACATTAACAACGGCGTATTACCGCAACCAACATTCTATAATAGAGGTACAGGTTATCAAAGTGCGATTGTAACAATAACTGGTAACGGTTTTGGTGAAGAATTACAAATTGGTAACACAATGAAAATTAGTGGTATTAATATAGTTCCAGGACCTGGCGCAAACGTAAGATTTGCAGGTGATCCAGTAATTTATAGATTAGTTAAAGTGAATTCACAATCAGGCGTATCACCAAACATTGAACTAACATTCCAAATTAGTCCAGTGCTTTCTAGATTAACAGCACCAGTACACGGTGTAGCTGTTACACTGCGTGAACGCTATAGCCAATGTCGTTTAACAGGACACGATTTCTTAGATATTGGTACAGGTAACTTTGCAGATACTAATTATCCTGCACTATACGTTGTAGGACAATCAGCGGCAAATGACACTGTACAGGCTAACGAAGTACAAGAATCAAATGGCGGACGAGTATTTTACACAAGTAGTGACCAAGATGGTAACTACAGAGTTGGTGAATTGTTTAGAGTTTCACAAGCACAAGGTGGTGTCACACTAAACGCAGACTTCTTTAACTTAGAGGGATTAGACGAACTAAGACTAGGTGGTATTAGAGTTGGTGGTACGCAAGCTGTTATTAGAGAATTTAGTACAGATAATACATTTGTTGCTAATTCAGATAATATTATTCCAACACAACGGGCTTTAACTAGCTACATTGAAAACAGATTTACAGGTGGTGGTTCTAACCTGTTTACAAACAAACTTACAGCAGGACAAGTTATCTTAGAAGATAACGTAATGTCAAACACAGCAGGTTCAAATAATGCTCTTGCAATGACTGATGTTAATGTAGGAATGGTTATTAACGGACCACTAGGTGGCGGTTTACAAGCACTAGGTATGTTTATGGCGGGCAGAACAGAACGCGATGACTTTAACGGATAATGATAAATATGTATAATATCAAGAACGGAGCAAACAATGGCAGAATTTAAGCTAGGTAGAATTAGATTTATATGGAAAGATACGTGGAGTACTAGCACCGCATATCTAAAAGATGACGTCATCAGATATGGTGGTCGTACTTATGTGTGTATTAAAGGACACACAGCAGATGCTAATTTCTACACAGATGCGGCACACTGGAACCTATTTAGTGACGGTACAAAATGGCAGAGTGATTGGTCACAAAGCACATTTTACAAAATCAATGACATTGTAAGATATGGTGGTATTATATATATTTGTAATACTGGGCACACTGCGCAATCAACTCTAGAAGCTGATCAATCAAAATGGGATCAGTTTGCTACGTCAATTGACTGGAAAGATAATTGGGTAGCTACTACTATTTACAAAGCAAATGACTTGGTCAAATACGGCGGCAACATTTACCTATGTAACACCGGTCACACTGCCGCGGCAAGTAATGCACTTGGACTTGAAGCTGATACACTAAAATGGGACCTGTTCTCAGAAGGTCAAGATTGGAAACAAAACTGGGCAATTAGCACACGTTATAAAATTAATGACACAATTAAATACGGTGGAACACTTTACGTTTGTAATACTGGCCACACATCAAATGCTACTTTGGCAAGCGGTCTTGAAGCTGATCAAAGTAAGTGGGATTATTTAAACAAAGGGTTTGACTATAAAGGTGAGTGGACTAACGTTACCCGCTATAAAGTAAACGATGTTGTAATGTACGGTGCTACACTTTATATTGCTACAACTCAGCACACATCGGTTGCTACTAACCCAGACTCACAATTAGGTACACTTCAAGCAGATATTGCAAACTGGGAAATTTTTGTTCCTGGTATGGAATTTGAAAACTCTTGGAACCCTTATGAAAGATATCAACCAGGTGACTTTGTAACTTATGGCGGTAATCAGTATGTTGCTAACGCAAACGTTTATGCTGAAAACCCTGCAAGTAGTTCAAAATGGGATTTAGTTACAACAGGATTTAATATAAGAGGTGACTGGGGAGATGACTCGTCTAACCAAGACTATAGAATTGGCGATGTTGTAAGACTAGGTGGTTATACATATGTTGCTATTGCAGATAACCAGGCACAGCGTCCACCAAACGCTACATATTGGGCAAGACTAAACCAAGGTATTGAATGGAAAAATGCTTGGGGAACTTCTACACTATACGATGCAGGTGATGCAGTACGTGAAGGATTAATTAGTTATGTTTGTATACTAGCACACACATCAGGAAGTGGTAACAAGCCGTCAGCAGATACAGATGGCGATTACTGGAATACACTAGCAAGTGGTGCAGAAGAAAGTGCATTAACTACAGAAGGTGATATACTTTACCAATCGGGTTCGGGTCCAGCAAGACTTCCAATAGGAACTGAAGGACAAGTACTAAGTGTTAGCTCGGGTGGATTACCAGAATGGAAAGATTTTGGATCAACTCCAGATGTGTACTATGTTGCAACTAACGGAACAAACACTCCGTATCCAGTTAATGGCGGAACATTAGATCGTCCTTGGAAATCAATCCGTTACGCATGTGAAGAAATTGAAAAAGGACCAAAGAACCCTAGTTCGGTAAGTTTACTAGAAGAAAACAGAATGTTCATTGCATTTGAAACTGCAAAATGGGCAAAGCGTCAAATTGTTACACAAACAAGTCCATTCTTTATTGGATTTGCTTTTTCTGAAGCAAAGTTTCAAAGACTAGCTGGCTTTGTAATTGACGCAATAATCTTAGATATGAAAAACGGCGGAAACGTTAACATACGTAGAGTTGCGCAAACCTTCAAAGATAGTATATCTCCAGACTGGTTTGCAACAGGTGCAGAAACACAAAACGTTGCGGCACTTGTTTTTGTTCTTGATCTAGCAGAAGACGTTATTAACAGTGCTACTCCTCCAGCAGACTATCAAGACTTAGACAGTGTTGCGTCAGGTGATAGATACTTTCAAATTAAAGACGCCACTAGAGTTGCAGAAGCAGGTGCATTAGCAGAGTTAACAGCGGCTATAGCTATTGCTAAATCTGCAATTACACTAGGTGGTGGTTACACACTTCCTACTGAAGTTAAAAATCACAAAGTTATCTATGTTAAAACAGGAACATACAAAGAAGTACTACCGATTAGAGTTCCAGAAAGAGTTGCCATTGTTGGTGACGAGCTACGTTCAACACGAGTTGAACCAGCAGGATCAGTTACGGCGGCAGGTGATGCAACATACAGTTTAGCTGGTGTATTGCACATGAAATCAATACTTGATGATATTAGTGAGGGTACTACTATTACAAGACAAACTGATAACGTTCTTGTACAAAATGTAACTAAGCCACACGGTACAAGTGCAACAAGCCTTATACTTACAAACTTAGCTCAAGAACTATATGACCAAATTGATTACCAAATTAATGGTGCAAGTGGCGATAGTACAGCCCCGGCATTTAGAGGCAACAATGGCATAGTAGACGATCAAGACAAGTATGCAACTGTAAGAAAACTATTGCTTAACAAAGACTTTATTGCACGTGACGTAACAAAATACATTACAGTAAACTACCCTTCATACTCATTTAATATAACAGCGTGTGAAGCAGATGTCAAACACTATATTGATGCATTTATTCAGGATCTACTACATAGTGTACAAGAAGGTTCTAACTACTTTACATTAATGGCAGGACTATACTATGGTAATAGTGTAAATGGTTCTGTATTAGAAAATATGTACTTAGTAAGAGACGGGACTGGAATTAGAAATCAAACACTTGGTGGGCTAACCGGCACACTAGGTAGTGCAAATGCATATGGAACTAAGCGTCCAACCGCAGGAGCATATGTAAGTCTTGATCCAGGTTGGGGACCAGATGATGATAGAGTTTGGATTACACAGAGATCACCATACATACAAGGTGTAACAAACTTTGGTACTGGTTGTGTTGGACTAAAAGTAGACGGATCAATACACAATGGCGGCAACGATAGTATTGTTGCTAACGATTTTACACAGGTACTAAGTGACGGTATTGGTGCATGGGTTACTAATTTAGGAAGAGCAGAACTTGTTTCAGTGTTCTCGTACTACGCACATATTGGTTACCTAGCAGAGAACGGCGGCAAAGTACGTGCTACTAACGGTAACTGTTCATACGGTTCGTTAGGTGCTGTATCAGAATATATTGACGTTACTGAAGTTCCTATTACAGGCGGCGTAAATAACAGAAAACTTGAAGCACAAATTGGACGTGGTCTTACTGACGGTAGTAAAATTATTAACTTAGAATACACTAATGCAGGTAATAACTATACAACAGGTACATACACAATTAGTGGCGACGGTTATGGCGCAGTAGTAAACGCGGCTGTTGTAAGAAATGGTGGTGTATTTGAAGTTAGACTACGTAATCCAGAAGACGGATCATCATATAATGTATCAGATACTAACAATGATGGCTTGTTAAATGATATTGATTCAATTGGTGGACGTGGATACAGTGCAAGTGCCAACACAGCACAGGCAGGTAATACAACTAGTATTACATTGTCAAACACTGAAACAGCTAACAGTACAAAATACATTGGTATGAGAGTTGTAATTACAGCAGGTACAGGTGCAGGACAGTATGGATTTATTAGTGCATACAATTCAGGTACTAAAGTTGCTAGTATTGCAAAAGAATCAGATAACACTGCAGGCTGGGAAACATGGCATCCAACTAACGCTGTTGCATCAACACTGTCATCTACAACAGCATACAGTATTGAGCCAAGGGTTCAGGTTGTTGAGATTGCTGGCGGTAGTGGTAGTGGTGCATTTGTAAGAGCACAAGTATCAACAGGAAGAATTACACAGTTTTATATTGTTAAGCCAGGATCAGGCTATAATTTAACTAGTCCTCCAACACTGACAATTACTGACCCAAGCGAAACTACTGAAGTTCCGTGGCAGGTTAGAGTTGGTAACGGTGTACTAGATCAGCCAACGTGGACTGCAAGAGGTACTGACTTTGAAACAGCCAGTGCAACAGTTGACGGTGACGGTTATGCAGACATTTATCAATCAGCACAGTATGTTAATGCTTATGGATTAACAGAACAGCCAGTTGAAGGATCCAACATACAATTTGACAATGACAACAGATTCTTTAAAATTGTGTTTGTTAGAGAAGTAGTAGGTAGTGCTGGAAACTACAGTGCTAACTTACAAATATCTCCAGATACAGGGGTTGAAACAGCCCCTGAACACGGTACAAACATTACTATTAGAAGAAGATTTAGTCAATGTCGTTTAACCGGACACGATTTCTTAGATATTGGGACAGGTAACGTATCAGATACTAATTATCCAGGTACGCCGACATATGCTAATGACCCAGCCGACGAGGTTACAGAATCGGGCGGGGGACGAGTGTTCTACACAAGTACTGACCAAGATGGTAACTTTAGAGTTGGTGGCTTGTTCAACGTTGAACAGTCAACAGGTTCTGCGAGCTTAAATACAAGTGCATTTAGTTTGGCAGGTCTACAAGAGTTGTCACTGGGTGCAGTGGGCTTAGGACAAGGCGGCGCTGTTATTAATGAATTTAGTACTGATGGAACATTTAGTGCTAACTCAGATAATGTAGTTCCAACACAACGAGCAATTATTACTTACATCAACTCACAAATTGGTGGAGGCAGTAGTTCTCTAAACGTTAACGCAGTTACAGCAGGTAAAATAAATATTACTGGTAATACAATTAGTACAACCGATGGTAGTCCAATTACTGTAACTACGGGAATGAACTTTAATGGCGGTGTAAGTGGAAGTCCAGTTGCATTTGCGTACTTTTTAACAAGTAAATCATAATGGCTAAATACTAACATAGGAGCATAGAAAATGGCATCAGGAATATTAGGATCAAACGATCTTTCAGCAAACACAAATACTACCGTTTATACGGTACCAGCTGATACATACAGTGTTATAACTGTGAACTTCTGTAATAGAAGTTCGAGTACGGCAAACTGTAGATTATCAGTAGGAACAGGAGACACCCCAGGAGCGGCAGATTATCTAGAATATGATATATCAGTTGGTCCAAACGGTGTACTGGAACGTACTGGTATTGTAGTAGAGGCAACTAAGAAAGTTGTAGTAAGATCAAGCGTAGCATCCGTAACAGCAATGATTATGGGCATCGAAACAGCCGTTCCAGCGGCGTAATTTAGGATAGGAAAAAACAATGGGTAGAAGAATTTCAGTAGGTTCACCAGGTTTAACTGTCCCTTTTGGAACTACAGCACAAAGAGTTACAGATGCTGGCAATGGCGCAATCCGCTTTAATACTGAGTTAAATAACTTAGAATTATATAACGGTACTGCTTGGCTTCCAGTAGGGGTATTAAATGGTGTTACAGTTACAACAACATATTCGGCACAGTCAGGACAACAGTTATTCTGTGACACTAACGGCGGCGGCTTTACTGTCACGTTACCAGCGTCACCTGCAACTGGGGACATTATTAGATTCTTTGATCTAAGAAAAACGTTTGACTCTAATGCATTAACATTAGGGCGTAACGGAAGACTTATCCAAGGAGACAGTGCAGATTTAACTGTTAACTCCGAAGGCGCGGCGTTTGATATTGTTTATTCGGGCAACAGCTACGGATGGCGTATCTTCTCTGTATAAGATTTATTTAAAGGAACTATAAATGGCAACATATAGCAGTTATAAAAAGGTTACAAGCGTTGGTATACCTGATGGCTCTATTACTAGAACCAAACTTGCGGCCGGTGCAGGAGCCAGCCGTAAAGTTCAATGGGTATATAACGCACGTGGCATGCAATGTCATATGTGTGCAAGAACCAGCGGCTGTTGTGAACAAGCAAACGGCAAATGTTGTTATTGGTGTGTTCCTGATAATGCTTATAAAGTAACGTTTGAAATTTGGGGCGGCGGAGGCGGCGGCCCAGGACACACATGTTGTAACTGTTGTTCATTTGCTATTGGTGGCGCCGGCGGCAACTACGCAATTCGAACTATTGACACAGTACCAGGATGCCAATATAGTGTATGTGCTGGTG
>TARA_B110000503_G_scaffold88269_1_pt1 | contig 10408 bp, 10 predicted proteins | sample TARA_B110000503 | Tara Oceans TARA_B110000503 (sample SAMEA4397472) | marine metagenome | biome: Polar Biome; feature: [SRF] surface water layer (ENVO:00010504); material: water (ENVO:00002006), including particulate matter (ENVO:01000060) such as... | depth 5 m
GACGAAGAGTGGAAACAAAAAACTATTGCCAACACTTCTCAGTTACAATTTGATCAAGAATTTGGAAATACTTTTTTTGGGACTGGTGATACTCTTATTGCTGCTCATATTCTTTTAGAACAAAGAGCAAATCCTCATATTGAAGTATGGGAAGGTGGTGATCTACTTATCTATGAAAAACCAGATAAGAAGCACAACTATATTATGACAGTAGATGTTGCAAAAGGTAGAGGACAAGATTATTCTACATTTAATTTAATCGACATCAGCCAAAGACCATTTAAGCAGGTTGCTGTTTATCGCTGTAATACTATTTCACCCATCCTCTACCCTAATGTTATTTATAAGTATGCAACTTTATATAATGAAGCTTATGTTATTATTGAAGCAAATGACCAAGGTTCTTTGGTAACTAATGGTTTATATCAAGATTTAGAATATGAAAACCTTCATATGGAATCTGTTGTAAGAGCAGACCGTATTGGTGTTGAAATGAACAGAAAAGTAAAACGTATCGGTTGTTCTGCCATTAAAGATATTATAGAACATGGTAAGCTAAATATTGTTGATCCGCAAACTATCTTAGAAATGTCTACGTTTGTAGCTAAAGGTGTATCATATGAAGCCTCAGAAGGCAATCATGATGATCTAATGATGAATCTGGTTCTGTTTGGTTTCTTTGCTGTTGGTAATAACTTTGAAGAACTCACTGATGTAAATCTAAAAGAGATGATGTTTGAACAGAGAATGAAAGAGATTGAAGACGATCTAACACCATTTGGCTTTATTAATGACGGTAGTAATGAAGACGATAATGTATTAGAGGAAGATAAGGGTGTGTGGAAAGTTGATAGGAGTTATAAAGTAAATATGGGATTTTAATGATTTATGATGATAGAACTGCAATCTTTGTTGATTATGAACACGATCAAATCGCAGAACTTATTTTACCTAACGGTCTAATCGCTATTAATGTATCTGGTGGATTAGATTCGACTGTAGTATTTTATGCAGTGTGTCAATATATTAAAGATTTAAATTTGCAAAGTAAGATAGAAATAATACCTATTCATGCAGCTAGAAAACAAAAATTTAATACACTTGATAATGCAGAAAATATATTTAATGACATAATCAAAAAATATCCAGATATTAAAATAAGAGACTTAGAAGTTTTCTTTTATGATCAATATGAATATTCAACGTCTTGTGCGGCAACTACATCAAGAGGTATATTTTATAAAAATTTATATGATAAAAATCCTAGTTTAAAATTAGTTTTAGATTCTCATACATCTTTACCATCAATAGAAATAGTAGAACAATGGGAAAATGATGGTGGAATAAAAGGTATAAATCCTAATAGATTGAATAAACTAGATTCGATTCATCACAACCATCCAGAAACTAGTGTTTATGTCTATCGACCGTTCGCTAAAATAGATAAAAAGTTAATCAAAAATATGTTTGATTATTTAAAACTTCCTAAAGAATATATAACAACAACTTGGTCTTGTACAGGTTATGCTGATAAAACAAAAAACTTTATCGAACCTTGTAAAAGATGTTGGCATTGTTGGGAAAAGAAATGGGCGTTTGGTCATTTTTAAAAAGTTATAAATAACAGTAATTGAAAATAACATCGTATTATGATAAACATATAATATCTCTGAAAAGGATCGAGAAATGGCAATATTTAGTCCATCTGAATCCCCAGCAATTGTAGTCAAAGAAATTGATCTTACGGGCGTAGTCCCTAATGTTCAATCTACCACTGGCGCTATCGTTGGGAATTATCGTTGGGGACCAGTTAGGGAGGCAACTCGTGTATCTACCGAGACCGAACTTGCTGCAAAGTTCGCAACACCATCTTCTACAAGTGCTGTTGACTTTTTGTCCGCAGCTTACTACTTACGTTATTCTAGCACACTTTACGTTATTCGTGAAGTTACGTCTGCAGCATACAATGCTACTTCTACAGGCAGTCCTAATCTTACCATTAGAAATAAAAATCACTTCGATACACTAGATGGTACATTTGGTACAGATTCTGGTGACACGGATTCTGGGTCTTTTATCGCAAGATATCCTGGTTCGCTTGGAAACTCGCTTAAAGTATCTGTTTGTCCTGTTGGTTCCGATTCTGGTGGAACATATTTCTCACAATGGACTTATAGAACTCAGTTTGATGATGCTCCTGGCACATCAGATTATGCGAATACTCGTAGTGGTACTAATGACGAAGTTCACGTAGTAGTTATTGACGAAGATGGTCTTTTCTCCGGAACTCCTGGTTCTATCCTTGAGAGATATGCATTTGTTTCTTTGGCATCTGATGCTAGAACAAATGACGGTTCTTCTAACTATGCTAAAGATGTTATCAACAATGGTTCAGAATATGTTTACCTTGTAACTTTTGAAGGTACTCTTTCTGGACTAACAAATGCTGGAACAGCTGCAGCAAATACAACATATTCTGCCTCTGCTACTGATGCTATCGATGTATCACTAACCGCAGGTGCTGATTCTGGTTCACTTGGAACAGCTGAGTTTCTTACTGGATATGCTCTTGTAGCTGATGTTGATACTATTACAGTTGACTTCCTTATTGCTCCAGGTATGGGTGCTCAAGCTGATCAAACTACAGTAGTTAACTATCTTGTTGGTGTTGCTGGTACTACTCGTAAAGATTGTATTGTTGTTGCATCTCCAAATCGTACTGCGGTTGTTGGAAATGCCACTCCAGTAACTACTGCGCTTGTTACGACTGATACATACGTTCGTTCTTCTTACTTGGTAGTCGGCAACAACTACTTGAAAGTATACGATAAATACAACGATCAGTATATCTTTATTGCTGATGCTTCTTCGCTTGCTGGTATTATGGCTGCTTCTGATCTTAATGCAGCTCCATGGTATTCTCCTGCTGGACAAAGACGTGGCGCTCTATTGGGTGTCACTGCTCTTTCTTACTCTGCTACTAAAGCAGAAAGAGATGTGTTATATAAAGCTGGTGTTAATCCAATAGCAAATATTCCTGGTCAAGGTGTGTTGCTATTTGGTGATAAAACTTTCATGGCGAGACCTTCTGCCTTTGATCGTATTAACGTTCGTAGACTATTCTTGGTTGTAGAAAGAGCTATTGCCCTTGCTGCAAGAAATGTAATGTTTGAATTCAACGATGAGTTTACTCGTGCTGAATTTGTAAATATTGTAGAACCTTTCTTGAGAGAAATCCAAGGTCGCCGTGGTATTACAGACTTCCGTGTTGTTTGTGACGAAACAAACAATACTGCAGCCGTTGTAGATCGCAATGAGTTCATCGCTAATATCTTTATTAAACCTGCTCGCTCTATCAACTACGTAACTCTAAACTTCGTAGCTGTAAGAACCGGTGTTGAGTTTGATGAAGTTGTTGGCACAGTATAATAGCGTCAGAGGAGATATATAGATGGCTATTCTAGGAGTAGACGACTTCAAGTCAAAACTTAGAGGTGGTGGCGCTAGACCGAATTTATTCAAAGCGACCATTAACTTCCCAGCATATGCTCAGGGTGATGTAGAAATTACATCATTCCTTTGCACTGCTGCTTCACTACCAGCTTCTACGATTGGGGGCTTTGTTGTTCCTTTTCGTGGCAGACAACTAAAAATGGTTGGCGAACGTGTATTCGATAACTGGCAAACTACCATTATTAATGACACAGATTTTAAAATCCGTGATTCGATTGAGCGTTGGATGAATGGCATTAATGGTCATAAATCTAATACTGGGTTCACGAACATGAATGACTTCTCAGCTGATCTTGTTGTTGAGCAACTTGATAGAGATGGTTCGACACTTAAAACTGTTAATCTACGTGGTTGTTTTCCAACTTCTCTTTCAGCTATTGAACTTAACTATGGTACAAATGATACTATAGAAGAGTTCACATGTGAATGGCAAGTTCAATATTGGGAATCAAACACAACTAGCTAAGATTTAGTTAGCTAAATAAAACATTAAGAGGGCTGTAATGGCCCTCTAAACTCCTTAAAGGTTATGTTATGGCAGACAATACAATTATGAAGCTATTTGGTTTTGAGCTCAAGAAAGCCACTGGCGTAAAAAAAGAACAGTTACCATCAATTGTGCCTCCATTAGATGATGATGGTGCAGGCTATGTAACTGCATCTGGTTCTCATTGGGGACAGTATGTTGATCTTGACGGTGATAATTCTAAAGATGCCGTTGAACTAGTTAAAAAATATAGAGCAGTTTCCATGCACCCAGAAGTGGATATGGCAATTGATGAGATTGTAAATGAATCAATCTCAGTATCAGAACTTGAAGCACCTGTCAAATTGAATATGGATGAAGTTGAAGGTGTAAATGAATCAATTAAGAAAAAGATCTATGAAGAGTTTGAAGGCGTATTAGATATGCTTAACTTTACTGATCTTGGTCCAGATATTTTTAAACGTTGGTATATTGATGGTAGAATGGTTCACCATCTTGTAGTAGATGAGTCTCGCCTGAGTGAAGGTATTCAAGAGATTCGTCCTATTGATGCTATTAAAATTCGTAAAGTAAAAGAGATTACAAGAGATAAAGATCCAAAAACTGGAGCATCTATTGTAAAGAAGATTAACGAGTTTTATATTTATGAAGAAAAGCCTGGTGTTAATAACCAGAATGCAGTAAAGATTTCTGTTGATGCTATTAGCTATGTTACATCTGGTTTGCTAGATGAACAACGCAGAAAAGTGGTATCATATCTGCATAAAGCATTGAAGCCTATTAACCAATTACGAATGATGGAAGATTCACTTATTATCTACCGCTTGGCTCGTGCTCCAGAACGTCGTATCTTTTATGTTGATGTAGGTAACTTACCGAGAGGTAAAGCTGAGCAATACATGAAAGATATCATGACTCGCTATAAGAATAAGATTGTCTATGATGCATCAACTGGTGAAATCAAAGATGATCGTAAGCATATGTCGATGCTTGAAGATTTTTGGCTACCTCGTCGTGAAGGTGGTAAAGGTACAGAGATTACTACACTACCAGGTGGTGATAATCTAGGTCAAATTGAAGATATTATTTACTTTCAAAAGAAGCTATATAAATCATTGAATGTACCAATGAACAGACTTGAACAAGAAGCTATGTTCTCGCTAGGTAGGTCTTCAGAGATTAGCCGAGATGAACTTAAATTCCAAAAGTTTATTGATAGACTACGTCGCAGATTCAGTGCTATGTTCTTAAACATTCTTAAAAAGCAACTGATTCTTAAAAAGATTATTACTGAAGATGACTGGGAAGACTGGAAATCAAATATTGTTGTTGACTATATTCGTGACAACCACTTTACAGAACTAAAAGAAACAGAACTGTTAAACGGTCGTCTTGGAACTCTTGATCAAATGCAACAGTATATTGGTGAATACTTCTCAAAAGAATGGGTTATGAAAAACGTCCTTAGATTTGATGACGATACTATTGAAGAAATGCGTGATCAAATCGAAGATGAAAAAGCTAGTGGTGATATTGCTGATGATAGTATAGACGATCAAGAGCCAAATCAACAAGCACCAGAAGAAGAACCAACATCTAATTCTCCTATTAAATTGAAGGTAGCAAAATAATGAGCACAGAAGATTTTATTGACAATATCATGGACAAAGACTTTAATTCGGCACAAGGTACTTTTGCTGATCTAATGAGTGGTCGTATTGCCGATGCACTAGAACAACAAAAGATTGCAGTTGCTGGTACTATGTTTGGTGAACCCGAAGATGATGCTGAAGACCTTGACGATGATGATATCGAATGGGATGAAGATGATGCAAATGAAGATGATGTAGAAGAAGATGAGGACTGAAATCAGTCTTGATTTTGATAGTCTAAATGATCAACATGCCGATTTTTGTTTAAAAAATCCAAATCTTTTTATAGGTGAACATTTTAGCACTATACAATATAGCAATTTTTTGATTTGTCAAAATCATTTAAAAATTTCAATCGATATTTATAATATTTTGTCTAGAATGTCTAGAAATAATACATATCTTAACTTAGGTATGGGTCCAGGATTTTTAGAAAACTTAGTGGATATCCATGGTAAGATTAATTTAGAATCTGTTGAATGGATAGAACAAAAGGAAAATTTTAGTATAATTCGAAAGTTTATGGATATTGATAATAGATTGACTTACGATTGTAATAGTATATACGATGAAAATTTTGAGATATATAACTGTAATAAAAAATATGATTATATTTTATTAATAAGATTTTATCCATTAAATAAAGCTAGTAGTAACTTAGATCAAGTAAAAACATTGTTAAATAGATTAAAAAAATATTCGGATAAAGCTTTAATATGTGATAGCATGAGTACAAACTATAATGATGATGTTTTAGATTATTTTAAAAGTATAAAATCACAATATCCTATATTACCACATCATGATTTTAATATTATAAGTTTAAAAGATGCGTAACATTATTGCGTTGAAATATTTATTTGTATAAATAAAACTAATCACAACTAAAGGTTAATAATATGAAACTGATTGCAGAATTTACAGATCAAAGACTTAACTTCCTAAGTGAAGCAACCGAAAAAGGTGGTAAGCGCCACTTTATCGAAGGTGTCTTTATGCAATCAGAATCAAAGAATAGAAACGGTCGTGTCTATCCTAAAGCAGTAATGGAAAAAGCTGTTGATAGATATGTTACCGAACAAGTTAATACAGGTCGTGCTGTAGGTGAGTTGAATCACCCAGAAGGTCCTAGCATTAACTTGGATAAAGTTTCACACATCATCGAATCCCTCAAATGGACCGGAAACGATGTTGTAGGAAAGGCACGTATCTTAGAAACTCCAATGGGTAATATCGTAAAAGGTTTGCTTGACGGTGGTGTTCAACTAGGTGTGTCAACTCGTGGTATGGGTAGCCTTGAGGAAAGAAACGGCGTTATGTATGTCAAAGACGACTTTCATCTTAGTACAGTAGATATTGTACAAGATCCATCTGCTCCAACGGCTTTTGTCAATGGAATCATGGAAGGTGTAGAATGGGTCTGGAATAACGGCGTAATACAATCTCAAGTAATTGAAAAAATGGAGACTGAAATTAAAAAAGCATCACGCACGAACCTTCATGAGGTTCAAATTCGTGAGTTCAAGAATTTCCTCTCGTTGATGAAACACAAATAAGGAGTCAAACATGACTGACCAAATTAAAGATCAGGATGTTGAGCTTGATGACGAGATCGAATTCGAAGAAGCTCATGATCCAAAAAATGCGGAAGCCGAATCTATTGCTTCAGTAGCCGCCGCAGCTGGCAAAGGCCCTAGTGCAAAAGCACGTAAAGGCGATAAGAAAAGCTCAGATCCTATGGTAAAAGTGACTGCCAAAGAAGCTGCAGATATCGATGTAACTTTCACAGACGAAATGTCTTCTCTGATTGAATCAGAAGCAACTTTGAGCGACGAGTTCAAAGCTAAAGCTGGTATCATCTTTGAAGCCAATGTCAAAGCCAAATTGGCTGAAGAAATTGATCGTCTTGAAGAAGCATACGCAACTGAACTACAAGAAGAAATTGCTACTACTAAAGCAGAGCTTGTAGAAAAAGTTGATAGCTACCTCAACTATGTGGTTGAACAGTGGATGGAAGACAATGCTCTTGCAATCCAATCTGGCCTACGTGCAGAAATTGCAGAAGACTTCATGAAAGGGTTGAAAAACCTATTTACTGAATCTTATGTTGATGTACCAGAAGCCAAAGTCGACCTAGTAGACGAACTTTCTCAACAAGTTGAAGAGATGGCAGAAAAACTTAACGGTTCTACAGAAGCAATTCTGGAAATGGCCGCTGAGCTTGAAACTTTCAAACGTGAAGCGGTTATCCGTGAAGCATCCGAAGGTCTTGCTGCAACTCAAGTAGCCAAGTTGAGAACAATGGTTGAAGGTTTTGATTTCGATAACGAATTTGCTCACAAAGTAGCAGTCGTTAAAGAATCAGTATTTTCTGCCAAAAAAGCCACAGCTAGTGAAGAAATCGTAGAAGACGAAGCTTTGAATGAAGAAGTTTCTGGCACTATGGCATCTTACCTTTCAGCAATTAAAACACTTAATAACTAAGGAGCGATTTCCCATGATGGAATCCTATGATAACTTGATTAAAAAATGGGCACCAGTACTGAACGAAGAATCAGCTGGCGTCATTAAAGACAAACATCGTCGTGCAGTTACTGCCGTTGTTTTGGAAAACCAAGAAAAAGCATTGCGTGAAGAGCGTGGACAAGCTAACTTCTTGGCAGAAACACCTGCTAACTCAACTGCTTCTGCTGCTAACTGGGATCCAGTATTGATCAGCTTAGTACGTCGTGCAATGCCTAACATGATCGCATATGATCTGTGCGGCGTTCAGCCAATGAATGGCCCAACTGGTTTGATCTTCGCTATGAAGTCACGCTACGGTGCTGGTACAACTGGTTCGACTGAAGCTCTGTTCAACGAAGCTAATACAGCTTTCTCTGGCGACTCTTCGGCTACACAAGATGCAAGTCCATCGGGCTTGGCTGGTTTGACAGACTCGAACGCAGATTCAAGCATTAACAATGACCGTGTTGGTCCTGTTGCTGCTGGTGGTTCGCCAACTGCAGACGGCGAAGGTCTTGGAACTACTGCTTCTACGTTCAACCAAATGGGTTTCACCATTGAACGTGCAACAGTAACTGCCAAAACACGTGCTTTGAAAGCTGAATACTCGCTTGAACTAGCTCAAGACTTGAAAGCTATCCATGGTTTGGACGCTGAAACAGAATTGGCAAACATATTGTCAACTGAAATCTTGGCTGAAATCAACCGTGAAGTAGTTCGTACAATCAACAGCCAAGCTAAAACTGGTTGCTTGACTTCGAACGTAGCTATCCAAGGTATCTTTGACTTGTCAACAGACGCTGATGGCCGTTGGTCGGTAGAGAAATTCAAAGGCTTGATGATGCAGATCGAAAGAGAAGCAAACGTCATTGCTAAAGAAACTCGTCGTGGTAAAGGTAACTTCATTCTTTGTTCTTCGGACGTTGCATCTGCTTTAGCTGCTTCTGGCATGCTTGACTATGCACCTGCTCTGTCGACCAACTTGAATGTTGATGACACAGGTAACACTTTTGCAGGCGTTCTAAACGGCCGTACAAAAGTATACATCGACCCATATGCAACTGCTGACTATGTAACTGTTGGTTACAAAGGCACTAACGCTTATGACGCTGGACTGTTCTATTGCCCATACGTACCGCTTACTATGGTTCGTGCAGTTGGTGAGAATGACTTCCAACCAAAAATCGGCTTCAAAACTCGCTACGGCATGGTTTCGAATCCTTTCGTTGGTGCGACTCCAGCTTCTGGTTTGGCTACTGCTAAAACCAATCAGTACTACAGAATCTTCCGTGTAGACAATATCCTACAATAAGATTACTAATAAAAAAGGGAGAGGGTTTAACCTCTCCCGACTAACTAGGCAGCTTCGGCTGCCTTTTTTTATGTAATATCTTAGCTAAATAACTTCTTAACGTCTTCTACGTTGTCTAAACTGTAAGGACTCTTACTCTTAGTCAATAGGCGACCTTGAATTCTCAAGCCAGCAGAACGAGCAAGAGTTGGTTCTGGTTCTGTTGGGAACTTCAACTTACCGCCACCGAATCGTAGACCAAGCTCAACTTGAATCTCTGCTTTAAGTTCTGGCACAGGAAGATTAAATGGGTTCTTGCCCATATAGAATAGTCCAGCTCCACCAATTTGAATGTAGTAAACACCTTTCTTATTATAGTGCTTAATGATGAAGCTTACTGGTGCTTTAATGTTTGTTGCAATCTTAGCAGTAAGACCTTTCTTCTTCAACTTATCACGTGCTTCAATAGATACTTTGATTGGTACTCCATGATTATTCTTATGAAACTGTTTTGGTTCTTCTTGCCAACTCGCTTTGATATAGTTATCGATATCCTTCGCTTTCTCTTTCATAATGGGCATGAATAAGTCTAAGTCATCTTGGTCCATCTCTTTAGTTGGAGTGAACGTCTTAGTGTCCATGCTATATTGAAAAGACGTGCCGCCCATTTGGTCTTTTGCTGATGCTTTCACTTCAATATTTAACGGATCACCTTGATAAGACCCTTCAATATCCCCTGCGCCTTGATTTGAGAACCCTGCTGTCGTTGGTTTGTCGCCAACATTAAGACCGGCAATTTTAGCGGAACTCATAGCATTCCAAACCCTCAACTCATAGTCCAGTCCTGCTTGGCCTACTGACTCTGTGACTGGCTCAATGACTGACTCATTGTAAAATATACTAAACCTTTTGATGTGACTCATTTCTTAACCTTAAATTTTATATCATTAGGATATTCTA
>TARA_B110000503_G_scaffold143529_1_pt1 | contig 10397 bp, 8 predicted proteins | sample TARA_B110000503 | Tara Oceans TARA_B110000503 (sample SAMEA4397472) | marine metagenome | biome: Polar Biome; feature: [SRF] surface water layer (ENVO:00010504); material: water (ENVO:00002006), including particulate matter (ENVO:01000060) such as... | depth 5 m
AGAGCCGTTCCTAACGGAGATGAATATGACAAAGATATTGCATTAGGCATTCGTTATGCGGTTGATAACGGTGCTAAAGTAATTAACGGTTCTTTTGGAAAATATTTTTCGCCACAAAAAGAATGGGTTCAAGATGCTTTAAAATATGCTGCCAAAAAAGATGTATTAGTAATTTTTGCAGCGGGTAACGATGCTAAAGATTTAGATGTTGTAAATAAATATCCAAGTGATTCTTATGATGGTGCTCCAGAAGTATCGAACAATGTTTTAATTATTGGGGCGTTAAACGCAACTTATAGTAACAATATGGTTGCTCCTTTTTCTAACTATGGAAAAAAGAATGTTGATGTTTTTGCTCCAGGAATGCAAATTTATGCTAGCGTTCCAAATAACAAATACAGATACTTACAAGGAACATCAATGGCTTCGCCAAACGTTGCTGGAGTAGCTGCTTTAATTCGTTCATATTATCCAAAATTATCGGCAGCTCAAGTAAAACAAATTATCATTGAAAGTGGAACACCATTAAAAAATGCTGTTTTAGCTGGAGAAGATCAACACGAAGCAAACTTTGCTGAAATTTCTAAATCAGGAAGAATAGTAAACGCATACAATGCTTTATTGATGGCTTCAAAAATGTAAACTATATCACGTTTGTTTTGTACAATTAACTTAAAGCAAACTATTATATGAACAAACCACAAAGAATTTGTTTATTCTTTGTGGTTTTTATTTATACAACTTATTAAGTCCATAAAAAACCATTAATGTCCGATAAAAAATAAAAATGCCTGTTTTTGTTTTTTATCTAATTGTTATTCAGTCACTTAATTTTTATTTTGTGTTATTTATAAAAAACAGGCTTCAAAAAAATGACAATTGTTCTATTTCAGCTTTATCAATAATCCAGTCTTTTTCTGGGTTTTCTAAAAACTTCATCAATTGAATATAATTGAAAAGATGGATTTTACAAAAACTAACCAAGTTTGAAAAGGCCCAACTTCTTTTTAACTTCTTTTTTATTACGGCTATTAGTAAATTGACTATCAAAACACAATATATCTGTATTTTAATGGCATTATCGTTGTCTCCTAAAAAATATCTCAACGAAAAATTTTGTTTGAGCTGCTTGAAAAGCAACTCGATTTGCCATCTTATTTTATATAAAGCAGCTATTAAACCTGCCCTTAGCTCAAACAAATTGGTGATAAATTCAAATTCTCTTTTGTTTTCTCGGTCATAAAATTTTACTTTTCTAACTTTTAACTTTGATATTATTTTGCCTTCTTTAACCTCAATTTCAATAATTTCATCTTGTAAAACGCCACTATGAATGTTTTCAGAAACTTCTTTAATTTCTAATTCTTCATAAACCGCATTGTCTTTTATTCGGGTTACGAATCCTGTTTTATTGTCTGTAAAATACTTGAAAGCCTTGTAATAATTGTATCCTTTGTCAAAAACATAGACAGTATCATCATCACATTTTAACTTCTTTAAAAAGTTATGATCATTTGTAATGGCTGGGCTAAACCAGTCTAAACTTGGATCTTTTTCATCGGCATTGATTACTGTATGAACTTTAATTCCGTCTTTACTCTTTACTTCTTTTGTTTTTCTTCCAACGCAACTCAAATGTCCTTAAATAAGCTAATTGCTGTACTATCAAAAATCTTAACCTTTTTTTTTATAACATCTTGACCCGAGCAGTAGCGAACAGACGAAACAATTTGGCTGTCCGACAAAACCGAACCATACTCTTGCAAGAGTTTATTGTAAATATCTTTAAAAAATGCTACGTTTCTTTTCTTGTTAGCATCGGATAAAGCACTTCGGTTTGGAATATGGACTCAACTGAAAACTTTCTGTTTTTCCAAACTAGCCAAGCATTGCTCCAGAAACTTCTCGAAGTGAATTACACTTAGCAAACGAACAAAATAGCATACTTATCAAGTGGTCTTTTGTCTTAAAACGCTTTACATATCTGTCAGAATCATTCTTTTTGACCGCATCTTTCACTATTTTATCATCAATTAAAGAAATCAGCTGTCCGAACTGCGAAGCAATCTCGAAAACCGAACTTTAAATAAAAATTTGAGTAAAACAGATTTACTAGAAAAATAATTACTTTTACCCATCGTTATTTGAATTTTGCAACTCGAAATTATGCTTTTAATCAAGAAGCCATTTTTTTAGCTTCTTTTTTATTTACTTTTATCGGACAATAATGTTCTTTTTTATTTACCTTTATCGGACAATAATAATAAAAAAACATAAAAAAATGAAAATTTTTGTTTATAATGATTCAAAAACAGGCTGTCGTTTATTAATTTTTCCCTTGCTTTTTTTTTTTGGACTACTACTTTTTTTATACTTTAACCATGCCTTATGTGTTGAAGGATATGTATCTATTCAAAAAGATTATTTTTATCAAATAAATGCTTTTTTTGGTCAATATCCCAATACGATGAACAATTTAACACAACTAGGTGATGCCTCTGTTTTATTGTCTTTTTTAATAATATTTGTTATTTACGCTCCCAAAATTTGGGAATCATTAATTTCGGCTTTGGTTACTTCGGCTTTGTTAACCTATTTGTTAAAAGGCCTTTTTGGAATACCAAGACCTGCTCAAATACTTACCAATAATAATTTTATAATTATAGGTAAAAAACTTGTGGGTTTTAGCAGTTTGCCTTCGGGGCATTCTTGTACGGTATTAACAATATTTACTGTTGTTTTGTTTGCTTTTATGCCAAAAAAAACAAACTATAAAATAATATGGGTGTTTATCATTTTAAGTTTTGGTATTCTAATAGCTTTTTCTAGAGTTGGTGTTGGAGCACATTTTCCATTAGATGTAATTTTTGGTAGCATTCAAGGTTTTACTTCAGGTTTAATAGGTATCTATATCACACAGAACTTCACTATTTGTAGATGGGTTCACAACCAAAAATATTGGTGTATATTTATAATTTTTATAATTGTTTGCTCAATCACATTGATTAATAAAATATTTGCAGAAAATTTGGTGGTATATTATTTAGCGTTTTTAAGTTTAATTATCTCTTTTTATAAATTTGTATATGTTTACTTTAAAAAATAATTTTAAGTTACTTTCTTTTGTATTGATAATGAGTGTTTTAAATTTTTTGTTTTTTCATTATCCATTTTTTAATTTTGTGTTTAAAAATATTGATTATAAGAGTGTTAGCGGTGTTTTTTTAATTATAAGTTTAATTATTTTAATGCTAGTACTCAATGCACTTGTGTTTTTATTGTTTTTCTATTTATCTCGTTTTATAGGCAAGTTTTTGTTGGTTGTTTTTTTTATCTTCAATGCAATTGCAGTTTATTTTATCAATACTTATGGCGTAATTATAGACGAAAGTATGATAGGCAATATGTTGAACACTAATTATGAAGAATCGAGTAGTTTTTTTTCAATGAAATTGGTTATATATATTGTTTTATTAGGTATAATTCCTAGTGTCTTTATTGTCAAATCACAAATTAGTAGTCTTACTCTTAAACGTTTTTCTACTATTACCTCACTTGCTTTATTTTTTATAATATTTTTAGCTTTTATCAATTCTAGTAATTGGTTATGGATTGATAAAAACTCAAAAACATTGGGAGGTTTAGCAATGCCTTGGTCTTATGCTGTAAATACATCACTATTTTATGTGCATAAGCATCAGAAAAACGAAAAAGAAATTTTGTTGCCAAATGCGACAATCAAAGACAACGAAAAATCTATTGTGGTTTTAGTAATTGGCGAATCAGCTAGAAGTGAAAATTTTTCAATATACGGTTATCAAAAAAACACGAACCCTTTGTTATCAAAAATAAATAATGTTGTTCATTTCAACGCTGTTTCCAATGCAACTTACACTACAGCAGGTGTAAAAAGTATTTTGGAACATGAAAACACTGATGATTTATATGAAATTTTACCTAATTATTTATATAGAAACAAAATAGAAGTTATTTGGAGAACCACCAACTGGGGAGAACCACCAGTACATATCAAAAATTATCAAAACAAAGAGTATTTATCGACAAATTACAACGGTAATAATGGCAATTATGACGAAATATTATTAAGTGGATTAAAAGAACAAATTAGAGCTAGTACAAACAACAAAATATTTATTGTATTACACGCCAGCACCAGTCATGGACCTACTTATAATAAAAAATATCCACCTCAATTTGAAGTTTTTAAACCCGTATGTAATAGTGTAGAATTGGCCAAATGTTCTCAAGACGAGTTGATAAATGCTTATGACAACACCATTGTTTATACCGATTATCTTTTATCAAAGGTTATTGACGATTTAAATGAACTAAAAGAATTTAAAAGCACCATGCTTTTTGTTTCGGATCATGGTGAATCATTAGGCGAAAAAAATCTTTATATGCATGGTATTCCTATTAGCATTGCACCCAAAGAACAATATGAAATTCCATTTATTGTTTGGCTTTCTGATAATTCTTCAAAACAATTGAAATCAAATAATTTACTAAACCAAAATCATGTTTTTCATAGTGTTTTAAATTTTTTAAGTATTGAAAGTCCTATTTATAAAGAAGAAATGAATATTTTTAAACCAACCATTTCAAATTAACCAACCATCTTTTTAATAAATAACTTAACTAACAAATGCAAAAAAATAAATTTAGACCGAAGATTTAACTAAATCACAATAGACAGAAAGTCATGGCTTTAATTTTATAAATTTGTCTGACTAGCAAAATTTTGAAAATACAATTAAGTTATGTTCTAACATTTCTGAATTTGTAGCAAAAGTATTTGATTCAAAAACGTAATACTTTAAAAAAACTATTATTGTTAATTTTAGGCACAGATGTTGTTTTTCTATATATTTGTTATAAAATGTATAAAAAATATTTTCTTATGAAAAACAGCTTTTTTATTTTACTTGTTTCAGTGTTTGGATTTGCACAAAACAATCCCAATCCTGGTTATTGGCAACAACATGTATCTTACAAAATGAATGTGGAAATGAATGTGGAAAACTACAAATACACAGGAAATCAAGAATTAGTTTACACCAATAATTCTATAGATACATTAAGTAAAGTATACTATCATTTATACAATAATGCCTTTCAACCAGGCAGTGCAATGGATGCTCGATTACAAACCATTTCTGATCCCGACAAAAGAATGGTTAGAACTTTTAAACAAGCAAACAAAGAAATTACAGAAAGCAGAATAAGCACATTGAAACCCAATGAAATTGGTTATTTAAATATTACTAACTTTCAACAAAACGGAAAATTAGCAACCACCAAAGTTGTAGGAACAGTTTTAGAAGTAACTTTAGCAGAAGCTATTTTACCCAAATCATCAACTAATTTTACCTTGGATTTTGAAGGACAAGTTCCTTTGCAAATTAGACGTTCGGGAAGAAATTCGTCTGAAAATGTAGCCTTATCCATGACGCAATGGTATCCCAAAATGGCCGAATACGATTTTGAAGGCTGGCATGCTGACCCATACATTGGAAGAGAATTTCATGGGGTTTGGGGTAATTTTGATGTAAAAGTTTCTTTGGATAAAAACTACACCATTGGCGGAACGGGTTATCTGCAAAATAAAAATGAAATTGGACATGGCTATGAAGATGAAGGCGTAGTAGTGAAACATTCCAAAAAAACAAAAAACCTAACATGGCATTTTATAGCACCAAATGTTCATGATTTTACTTGGGCTGCAGATAATGAGTATATTCATGACAAAATAATGGGTGAAAACAATACCGAGTTGCATTTTCTTTATAAAAACAAAGCTGAAAATTTAGAAAATTGGAAAAAATTGCAAGAAAAAACAGCCGAATTATTATCATTTTATAATAAAAATGTGGGTGTTTATCCGTACAAACAATATTCAGTTATTCAAGGTGGTGATGGTGGAATGGAATATGGAATGTGTACTTTAATTACTGGAAACAGAAGTTATGCAAGTTTGGTTGGTGTTACAGCTCACGAATTTGCACATTCTTGGTTTCAGTTTTTATTAGCTTCCAATGAGTCTAAACATGAATGGATGGACGAAGGGTTTACGTCTTTTATTTCAGATTTATCAATGGACGTTATAATGCCTCCAAAAGAAAAAGACGATAATATTTTTGAAAGTGCTTATAACAATTATGTTTATTTGGCAAATTCAGGAAAAGAACAGCCCCTTTCTACCCATGCTGATCGATATGATTATAACCAAACCTATAGCATTGGTGCATATAGTAAAGGAGAGGTTTTCTTAGCTCAATTGGGTTATTTGATAGGAAATGATAACCTAATGAAAACCATAAAACGATATTATTTTGATTATAAGCTAACTCATCCAACGCCAAACGATATAAAACGAAGTGCTGAACGTGTTTCTGGAGCAAATTTAGACTGGTATTTAGTAGATTGGACACAAACTACAAACACTATTGATTATGCTATTAAAAGCGTAGAAGAAAAACAAGACAACACAGTTGTTACTTTAGAAAGAATAGGCAGAACACCTATGCCAATAGATTTGTGGATAATTTATGAAGATGGGTCACAAGAGTCTTTTTATATTCCGAGCACCTTAATGCGTTTTGAAAAAGAAAACCCTTACTCTCAAATTAAAAGAACTGTTTTAGAAGCTTGGGACTGGGCTTATCCAACATTTAATATAGAAATTTTAAAATCAAAATCAACCATAAAAGCTATTGTTATTGATCCAAGCGGATTAATGGCTGACGTAAATAAAAAAGACAATATTTTTGAAAAAGAATAAAAACACATAAAATACATTTAAAAAGCCGGCTTTTTTTAGCCGGCTTTTTTTATACCTTTGCTTTATGTTATTTACATACCCAAAAATCGAAAAGCTTAAAAGCCAAAACACCATCGATTTGCTTTTTAGCGAAGGAAAATCGGTGTCTAAATATCCTTTGCGATTGGTTTATGTCGAAATAGCAGATGATGAGCACACAAAATTAGGCAGCCTAAAGCTAAAGTTTGGAGTTTCAGTTTCAAAAAAACATTTCAAAAACGCAGTAGACCGCAATTATTTTAAACGTGTTTTACGCGAATGCTATCGTTTAAACAAACATCTTTTAGTTGACAATTTAAACAAACCGCATGCGTTTATGTTTTTTTATCAGTCAAAAGATCGATTAAGCTATCAACAAATTAATGAAAAAACCATACAGCTTTTTGAAAAATTTGTTGAAAAGGTTAAGTAAAGTCTAACTTTGCTTTTCCTTTCGTTTTTTATATTTACATTCGTTAATCAGTTATAATAAAAACATTTACTATGAAATTTTTTTTAAAAAAGAGAATCATAATTCCCATTATAGCCATTTCATTTTTATGTGTTGGGGCAAGTTTTAAAGGAGATTTTTTTGAAATTGCCAAACAACTCGAAATTTTTACCAATTTGTTTAAACTGGTAAATCAAAATTATGTAGACGAAACCAATCCGGGCGACATGATGGATAAAGGAATTAAAAGCATGTTAAAAGAACTAGATCCATACACGGTTTTTTTTAACGAACAAGATGTAATTAAATTTAAAATTAACAATACTGGAGAGTACACGGGTATAGGGGCGATGGTTTCTCAAAAAGAAGATAAATTAATATTAAAAGAAGTTTATAAAAATTTTTCGGCAGATAAAGCAGGCCTTAAAGCAGGAGACCAAATCATTCAAATAGAGGACATTTTGCTTAAAGACTTTAAAGAAGACGCTTCTCAACTTTTAAAAGGAGCAAAAAACACCAAAATTGATATTGTTTACCTTCGTCAGGGACAAAAGAAAAAGGGTTCCATTATTTTAGATGAGGTCGAATTAAAAGCTGTTCCTTACTACAAGCTACTAGAAAACAATACGGGTTATATTGTTTTATCTAAATTTAATGAAAAAGCAGCTTATGAAACAAAAAGCGCTTTACTTGATTTAAAAAAACAAGGAGCAACCAAAATCATATTAGACTTAAGAGCTAATCCGGGCGGGCTTCTTGACCAAGCGGTTAGTATTTGCAACTTATTTGTACCAAAAAACGAAACTATAGTTACCACAAAGTCAAAAGTAGAAAAATATAATTCCACTTACAAAACCAAATTAGAGCCCGTAGATTTAGAAATTCCATTAGCAATAATTGTAAATGGACAAAGCGCTTCTGCATCTGAAATTGTAGCAGGAGCCTTGCAAGACTTAGATCGAGCGGTTGTTGTAGGGAATCGAAGTTTTGGCAAAGGGCTGGTTCAAAGACCCTTAAACATGCCCTATGGAACCCAAGTAAAAGTAACGATTTCTAAATACTACACCCCTTCAGGAAGATGCATTCAAGCCTTAGATTATTCCCATAAAGGCTCAGACGGCAAGGCTATACGTACCACAGAAAAAAACTACAACGCGTTCAAAACTAAAAACGGAAGAACTGTTTATGACGGAGGAGGAATTATGCCCGACATTGAAGTGCTTGAAACCAAATCTTCTTCTATTTCAAAAGCATTAACTGATAACGATGCTATTTTTAACTATGCTACAGCTTTTTATTTTAAAAATCAAAATAATTCAAACGCTATGATGTCTAGTGCTAATTTTGACGATTTTAAGCAATTTGTTCAAAAGAACCAATACAAAATGAATACCAAAACCGAGTTAGCATTAGAAAACACCTTAGAAGTTGCAAAAGCCGAAAAAATAGATCAAAACATTTTATCCGAATATAAAATGCTAAAGCTAGCTGTTGAAAAAAGCAACGAAAAAGACATGGATAAAAATAAAGCTGAAATTTTGATGCTTTTAAATGATGAGATTATTACACGTTTTAAATACAAAGAGGGTCTTTATGATTTTGACACCCAAAATAACGCTGCAATTTCCAAAGCAAAAGAAATAGTTAACAACACAACACAATACTATAAAATAAGACAATAAATGCGCTTTTTTACTTACATATTCACCTTAGTTTGTGTGACTTGTTTTGCTCAAGATCAAGAACTTATACAGTCTATATATTTTGATTTTGACAAATATGAAATAAGAAGTGACCAACAAACAGAACTCCACAAGTTCATGGCATCAATTGACACCACTCAAATAGAGTCTATTCAAATTTTTGGTTATTGTGATGACAGAGGTAAGGACGCCTATAATTATGATTTATCAACCCATAGAGCGAACACAATAAAAGACACATTACTGCTTCATGGCATTAAAAATAAAATTATAATTTTAATTGAAGGGAAAGGAAGAATTCTTATTGACGAAGATTTTGAGATCAATGTACCCAAGGCCCGCTCCAAAAACCGAAGAGTAGATGTTTTGGTAAATTTTATACCTTTAAAAACAATTAGAACCGTTAACGAAACCTATGCTGTTTTAAGAAAAGATGTGATTGTAGGAGACAAAATTACCTTAGACAAAGTGCTTTTTGAAAAAGGAAGCAGCAAACTTTCCAGAACATCTAAAACAGAATTAGATAAAATTGCGATACGATTACATCGGTATCCAAATATTCAAATTGAGGTACAAGGACACGTTTGTTGTACCCCAGTTTACCAAAAAGAAGCCATAGACAGAGCTACTCAAAAACGCGAATTATCCATAAACAGATCAAAAACAGTTTATAAATATTTAATTTCACGAAGGGTAAACGAAAAAAGGCTAACCTATAAAGGTTATGGAAACACTCAGCCGCTTGGTAAATCGCCAGAATTAGACAGAAGAGTAGAATTGATTATTACCAAAAATTAATCCTTTTATAAGTATCGAAATAATACCTGCGCAAAAATTTATTTATAAAAAGAGGGAAACACAAAACATAAATCCATGAAAAACATTTCAAAAACAAGTTTTATTTATGGGGTTTTAATGATAATTGCCGCCACAACAGGAAAAATAGTAGTGAATTATATTTCACGAGACTTAGAATTAGGATACATGCTAGGAGCCACACTTCTTGTAATTACTTTTATTTATTATATTTCAATAAAACTTCAAAAAACCAATATTGGTCGGTTATTATCATTATTCATTCCATAGGGGCAACTTTTGGAAATTATATTTCAAAACCAGTAGGGTTAAATTTCTGGAATGTTTATACGAGTATTTTTCTTATTACTCTTTTTTTTAATAGTGTATTTTACGAATCAAAATTCTAACAATGAAACTAAATCTTTATCAAATTGACGCTTTCACAAATAAAACATTTGGCGGAAATTCCGCATGTGTAGTGCCTCTAGACAATTGGTTAGCAGACGAAATTTTGTTAAAAATAGCTCAAGAAAACGCCGTAGCCGAAACCGCTTTTTTTGTAATAAAAGAGCATAAAATTCACTTGCGCTGGTTTACGCCTAATATCGAAATGGATTTATGCGGC
>TARA_B110000503_G_scaffold34438_1_pt1 | contig 10393 bp, 7 predicted proteins | sample TARA_B110000503 | Tara Oceans TARA_B110000503 (sample SAMEA4397472) | marine metagenome | biome: Polar Biome; feature: [SRF] surface water layer (ENVO:00010504); material: water (ENVO:00002006), including particulate matter (ENVO:01000060) such as... | depth 5 m
TCATAGAGAAACAAATGTTGATTTAAAAGGAAATGAGTATTATGCGAAAATTCACAAAGAACTTTCAAAAAAATACGGAGTCGACAAGTTAACAATTGCTCAAATGGGTGGATTGGAATGTGGTAAGTGTCACTATTAAGAATTAAAGATAATTACAATAAGCAATATGGCATCAAACAAGAAATACTGGAAAAGTGTTGAAGAGCTAAACGAAAATAGCTCTATTGTTGAGACGTTGCAACAAAATGAATTTGTAGAAAGCATTCCTACAGATGAATTTTTGGGCGATAAGGAGACTCTTGAAGCTTCATCAACCACGCGTCGTGATTTCTTAAAATACGTAGGTTTCACAACGGCCGCTGCTTCGCTAGCTGCTTGCGAGGGACCCGTAGTTAAATCTATTCCTTATGTTGTAGCTCCAGACGAGATTGTTCCTGGGGTTGCAAATTATTACGCATCGACCATTGCAGATGGGTTTGATTTTGCAAACATACTTGTAAAGACAAGAGAAGGTCGTCCAATAAAAATTGAGCGAAATGATCTTGCACTTAATAACGGTAGTGTAAACGCTAGGGTACATGCTTCTGTGTTGTCACTTTATGATGCAAACAGATTGACAGACCCACGTGTTGATGGTCAGGAAGTGTCATGGTCAGATTTTGACACAGCAGTTGCTGATAAAATGAATGAGATGTCTGGCAAGGATGTGGTGTTATTAACACAAACATTTGCAAGTCCATCAACTTCAAAATTAATTAAAGAATTTACTTCAAAATATTCAAATGTTCGTCACGTTATTTATGATACAGTCTCGTCATCGGAGGCGCTAGACGCTTTCCAAAATACATATGGAACAAGGGCGTTGGCTGATTATGACTTCTCAAAAGCCGAACTAATAGTTTCGGTTGGAGCCGATTTCTTAGGGGATTGGCAAGGTGGTGGTTATGATGCTGCCTATGCAAAAGGTCGTGTGCCGAAGCAAGGTAAAATGTCACGACATATTCAGTTTGAATCAAACATGACACTTTCTGGTGCTAATGCCGACAAGCGTGTACCGGTAACTCCTTCAGAACAAAAGAAAATTGTTGCTGCCCTAACGGGTAATGTAAGTGTTTCAGAATTATCTCAGGATATTCAAACAGCTGTTTCTAATGCGAAAATACAATTAAAGAAAGCTGGAAATAAAGGTGTCGTTATTACAGGATTGCCAGACGTTGCTGCTCAGGTAATGACATTAAATCACAATGAAACTAGTGTGGTAATGGACGCTGTAAATCCAAGAATGGTTCGCCAGGGTTCTAACGCCGATGTGATTAAAGTAATGAACGGTATTGTTTCAGGAACGGTAAAGGGAATGATAACAGTTGGTGTTGATCCATTGTATTCTTTTCCTATGAATACCGAATTTTCTGAGGCCTATGCGAACTTAGAAATGTCTCTCGCTTTTGCAACGAAACTTGATGCTACGGCAGAGGCTTCGAAAATGGTAGCGGCTACACCACATTATTTAGAGTCATGGGGTGATGCGCAATTGAAAAAAGGTTCTTTTAGTTTAATGCAACCTACAATTCGTCCGTTGTTCAATACAAGACAATTTCAGGATAGTTTGTTAAAATGGACTGGAAATGATAAAAAATACTACGACTATATAAAAGAAAATTGGACCGGTGTTCTAGGTGGAAGCTCATGGAATAAAGCACTTCAAGATGGTGTGTTATTAAGTGCTGTGGAAGTTGAAACGGAGAGTCCATCACAAAATAATAGGCATGTAATGGAAAGCATGTCAAGTCACGGGGCTTTAGCTGGAACCTCTCAAGAAGGTGGGCTGGAGTTAACGCTCTACACTAAAACTGGAATGGGTGATGGGCAACAGTCAAACAACCCTTGGTTGCAAGAGATGCCAGATCCAATAACACGAACATCGTGGGATAATTACATTACGGTTTCATCAGCAGATGCTGAGGCAATGGGTCTTGAAAACAGACATGTTGCAAACGGAGGTTTAAACGGAAGTTACGTGAATGTAACTATGGGTGATGCTGTTGTAGAAAATGTACCCGTTTTAATTCAACCTGGGCAGGCAAAAGGTTCTGTGGGATTGGCTTTGGGATATGGAAAAACAGCGGCAGTTCAGGAAGAAATGCAAACAGGTGTCAATGCCTTTGTTTTATATAAGGACTTTTCTTCGGTACAAAAGGTGACCTTAGAAAAAGTAAGTGGTGATCATAAGTTTGCTTGTGTTCAGCTTCACAATACAATGATGGGAAGAGACATCATTCGCGAAACTACTTTAGAAGTATTTAACACCAAAGATGTTCAGGAATGGAATCCTGTTCTTTTTGTTTCAAAAGACCACCAAGAAATACCTGTTTCATCGCCAGACGCCGATTTATGGGCTTCATTTGATCGTTCTATAGGGCATCATTTTAATCTATCAATCGATTTAAATGCGTGCACGGGATGTGGTGCTTGTGTGATTGCATGTCATGCGGAAAACAATGTGCCTGTTGTAGGTAAAGAAGAAATTCGTAAAAGTCGTGATATGCACTGGTTGCGTATTGATAGATATTACTCGAGTGTAGAATCTTTTGAAGGAGATTCGTCGAAGAAGGATAATATTTCTGGATTAGGCAGCTCATTGTCCGATTTTGGTGCAATGGAAAGCCCTGCCGACAATCCACAGGTTGCTTTTCAGCCTGTAATGTGTCAACATTGTAATCATGCTCCCTGTGAAACAGTATGTCCTGTGGCTGCTACTTCACATGGCCGTCAAGGTCAAAACCACATGGCTTACAACCGATGTGTGGGGACTAGATATTGTGCAAACAACTGCCCTTATAAAGTGAGAAGATTCAATTGGTTCTTATATAATGAGAACGATGAGTTTGATTACCATATGAACAATGACCTAGGAAGAATGGTGCTTAACCCAGATGTGGTGGTGCGTTCACGTGGTGTGATGGAAAAGTGTTCTATGTGTATTCAGAAAACACAGAAAACAATTTTAGACGCGAAGCGTGATGGTCGTGCAATTATTGATGGTGAGTTTCAGACAGCATGTTCATTGGCTTGTGATAAAGGCGCAATGGTGTTTGGAGACATTAATGATCACGAAAGTGAAGTATATAAAGAGAAGAAAGATAATAGAATGTATCACTTACTGTCGGAAGTTGGAACACAGCCGAATGTGTTCTACAAGACACAAGTGAGAAATTCAAAAGAAGTTTAAACTAACTAAGAAATAGTATATAAATATGGCGTCGCATTACGAAGCACCTATTAGAAGACCCTTAGTTATAGGAGATAAAAGCTACCACGATGTAACTGTGGATGTAGCTGCTCCTGTGGAAGGCAAAGCGAATAAATCCTGGTGGATTGTTTTTACCATTGCCTTGATTGCATTTTTGTGGGGGATTGGTTGTATTATTTACACAGTTTCTACTGGAATTGGAGTTTGGGGTCTAAACAAAACCGTTGGCTGGGCCTGGGATATTACCAATTTTGTTTGGTGGGTAGGTATTGGCCACGCAGGAACTCTGATTTCTGCGGTACTGTTATTATTCCGTCAAAAATGGAGAATGGCAATTAACCGATCTGCGGAGGCAATGACTATTTTCTCTGTAATACAGGCTGGTTTATTTCCGATTATTCACATGGGTCGGCCTTGGTTGGCATACTGGGTATTACCAATACCGAATCAATTTGGTTCGCTATGGGTGAATTTTAATTCGCCATTACTTTGGGATGTGTTTGCAATTTCAACCTATCTCTCTGTATCACTTGTTTTTTGGTGGACAGGATTGTTGCCAGATTTTGCAATGATTCGAGATAGAGCTGTGACTCCATTTACGAAGAAGATTTACGGAATACTGTCGTTTGGTTGGAGTGGTCGAGCAAAGGATTGGCAACGATTCGAGGAAGTTTCATTAGTATTAGCAGGTTTGGCAACGCCGCTTGTACTTTCTGTGCATACGATTGTATCTTTTGATTTTGCTACATCAGTTATCCCAGGATGGCATACAACTATTTTCCCTCCTTACTTTGTCGCTGGAGCTATTTTCTCTGGTTTTGCAATGGTGAACACCTTGTTGATTATTATGCGAAAGGTGTCTAATTTGGAAGATTATATAACGATTCAGCATATTGAATTGATGAATATAGTAATTATGCTTACAGGTTCTATTGTGGGGGTGGCATATATAACAGAGCTATTTATAGCCTGGTACTCTGGTGTTGAGTACGAGCAATATGCTTTCCTTAATCGAGCTACCGGACCCTATTGGTGGGCTTATTGGGCCATGATGTCCTGTAACGTATTCTCGCCTCAATTTATGTGGTTTAAAAAGTTACGGACAAGTATTATGTTCTCCTTCTTTATATCAATAGTAGTAAATATTGGAATGTGGTTTGAGCGGTTTGTAATTATTGTTACGTCCTTGCATCGTGACTACCTTCCTTCATCATGGACGATGTTTCAGCCGACCTTTGTTGACATTGGAATATTTATTGGTACGATCGGGTTTTTCTTTGTACTCTTTCTATTGTATTCAAGAACATTCCCAGTAATTGCTCAGGCCGAGGTAAAATCGATACTGAAGGGGTCTGGAGATAAGTATAAGAAAATGAGAGCTGAACATGGTGATGACGTAAAGCATTACGATGAAACAACGGTAACACCAAAACCTAAAAACAACTAGTAGTATGGCATCTAAAGTGATTCACGCTATTTATAACGACGACGATATCCTCATGCACGCTGTGAAGGATGTTAGAGCAGAACGTTACCATATAGAAGAAGTCTATACTCCTTTTCCAGTTCACGGGCTAGACAAGATGATGGGACTTGAACCAACGCGTATAGCAATTACATCTTTTATGTATGGATTGGTAGGTCTTACTGTATCAATAGTAATGATGAACTTCATTATGATTGAAGACTGGCCACAAGACATAGGTGGTAAGCCTAGTTTTAGTTATATCGAAAACATGCCTGCGTTTGTACCAATAATGTTTGAATTAACTGTGTTTTTTGCGGCACACTTAATGGTACTTACCTTTTATATGCGAAGTAAATTATGGCCATTTAAGAAAGCTGAAAATCCTGATGTTAGAACAACAGACGATCATTTTCTAATGGCTGTGGATGCAGGGCATCATGACACAGAAGAAGTTATGGACTTCTTGCGCAACACAGGAGCGATCGAAATTAATTTAATTGATACCGACGAAGATCACTAGTATGAGAAATATAGTAAAGATAGCAGTTGTTATGATAGCGTCATTTAGCTTGGTTTCTTGTTTTAACAAAAAGAAGCCGAACTACCAGTTTATGCCAAACATGTATGAACCTGTAAGTTATCAAACATATGGAGACTATGAAGTTTTCGCAGACCAACAGGAGGCAATGTTGCCTGCAGAAAGTACAATTCCAAGAGGGTGGATGCCCTATGATTATCCAGACACAACCGAGGGCCTAAATTTGGCAAAAGCCGAATTAAAAAATCCGTTGACAGTAACAGAGAAAAATCTGTCGGAAGGAAAGGAATTATATAATATCTATTGTGCGATTTGTCATGGTGAAAAAGGAGATGGCCAAGGGGTTTTAGTAAAGCGAGAAAAGTTTCTAGGAATTCCAAGCTATGCTGATCCAGGAAGGAATATTATAGATGGTGGTATTTATCAGGTGCAGATGTATGGTCTAAATTCAATGGGATCATATGCATCACAGACAAATGAATTAGAGCGCTGGCAAATAGCAATGCATGTGATGAATTTGAAGGCTGCTTTGAAAGGTGAGCCACTATCAAGTCCGGAAATGACTGAGGTCGCTGTAGTAGAAGAAAACGTTGTTTTAGATGGGGCAGATGCTTCAAACGAAACTAATTAATTATAGTATAATAGAGAATAGCTAAGATATGTATACGCTACCTAATAAATTAAAGTTGTTTGCGATCATTTTTATGGTGATTGGCGCCATTGGGATCGTTTCAGGCTTTCTAAATGCACCTGCGAACACAGCAGAGGTAAAAGAAATGTTGGCAAGTCATGGAGACGGTCACGGCAACGAGACAAGTCATGAGGAGTCCAACGGGCATGTAGATGAAGGTCATGGCGAAGAAACTGCACAGGCAGGTGAGCATGAAGCTTTAGGTCATGGCGATGAGGAAGCTCATTTGGAACATACGTTACATCAACTACAAAACAGACCATGGTCGGCGCTTTATATTGCGTGTTTCTTCTTCTTTATGATCGCTTTGGGATGTTTGGCATTTTATGCGATTCAGTTTGCTGCGCAGGCAGGGTGGTCACCGGTTCTTTTTAGAGTAATGGAAGGAATTACTGCCTATCTAGTTCCAGGAGGGATTATCATGTTTGTTTTACTAGCGTTGTCTGGATTTAATTTAAACCACCTATTTGTGTGGGCAGATCCAGAAGTAGTAGCACACGACAAATTAATACAAGGAAAATCAGGCTGGTTAAATGGAACGGGTCTATTAATAAGAGCAGCTATCTTCATGGGAGGTTGGTTGTTGTACCGTCATTTTGCTGTTAAGTTTTCTAGGAAAAGCGATAATGAAGCGGGTACTACCTGGTTTAAGAAAAGTTTTAGAATCTCAGCTGGATTTTTAGTGTTTTTTATATACACGGAGTCTATGATGTCTTGGGACTGGTTAATGAGTTTTGATCCACATTGGTTTAGTACCCTATATGGATGGTATGTATTTGCAGGAATGATGGTATGTGCAATAACTACGATCGCTCTTGTGACAATTTACCTAAAGTCGAAAGGGTACTTGGAAGTGGTAAATGATAGTCACATCCATGATTTGGCGAAGTTTATGTTCGGTTTCAGTATATTTTGGACCTACCTATGGTTCTCTCAATTCATGCTTATTTGGTATGCGAATATACCTGAGGAAGTAACTTATTTTGTTACACGAATTGAACAATATAAATTGCCATTCTTTGGAATGTTAGCGATGAACTTCCTTTTCCCGGTGCTATTGCTTATGAATAGTGATTATAAGCGGGTTAATTGGTTTGTTGTGCTAACGGGTATTGTTATCCTTGCGGGACATTATATTGATTTATTTGTGATGGTCATGCCTGGTACGGTTGGTTCATCCTGGTATATTGGTATACCTGAGTTAGGTGCAATGTGCTTTTTCTTTGGTCTTTTTGTGTATGTTGTATTTTCAGCATTAACAAAAGCGCCCCTAGTCGTGAAGAACAATCCGTTTGTAAAAGAGAGCAAGCAGTATCATTATTAATTAATTATTTAGAAGACAGATAACGATGACCGCATTTTTAGTTGTATTAGTAATCATTCTATTTGGAGTTGCTGTTTGGCAATTGGATAAGATATTTCAAATGTCGAAATCTGAAGGCAGTAACGATTCCGAAATAGCTTCAGATAAGGATAATAACATTAACGGATATTTAATGTTAGGGTTTGTGTTTTTTACATACTTCCTTCTCATATATTGTTTTTGGGAATGGGGCGATGTATTGTTACCTGAGGCAGCTTCAGAGCATGGACAAGGATTAGATGACCTCATGTATATTTCCATGGCACTTATCTTTTTTGTTGGGTTTGTCACATTATGGTTACTTAGTTATTTCGCATTTAAATACAGAGGGAAAAAAGAAAACAGAGCCTTGTTCTTTGCAGACAATGACAAGCTTGAATTTGTTTGGACTATTATACCTGTAATTGTTTTGGCAGGGTTAATCATCTATGGATTATTTACCTGGACAGATATTATGAATGTGGATACCGAAGATGATCCAATGGTGGTTGAGTTATATGCGTATCAGTTTGACTGGAGAGCGAGATATAGTGGTGCAGATAATACGCTAGGAGAGGCTAATGTTCGTTTAATCGAGGGTGTTAATCAGCTTGGTGTTGATGCTTCAGATCCAAATGCACAAGACGATGTAGTCGTAAACGAATTGCATTTGCCATTAGGAAGAAAGGTGTTGTTTAAAATGAGATCGCAAGATGTATTGCATTCGGCGTATATGCCTCACTTTAGAGCTCAAATGAATTGTGTACCAGGAATGATAACACAGTTTGCGTTTACCCCCTCAATTACCACAGAAGACATGAGGTTAAATGAGGATGTTGTGGACAAAGTGAACGAAATTAACAGACTTAGAAGAGAAAAAAGTCTTGGATTCGCCGCAAAGGGAGAAGAAGGATTGGAACCATATCAGTTCGATTACTTGCTTCTTTGTAATAAAATTTGTGGAACGAACCATTATAATATGCAAATGAAGATTGTTGTTGAATCACAAGAAGATTATGACGCTTGGATGGAAACACAGCCGACCTTTGCAGAAGTTATTAAAAAATAAAATTAGGAATTAAAAGATATGTCAGCACACGCAAACGAGCACGCAGTAGATCACGATGGTCACGATGATCACGGACATCATCACAAAGAGACCTTCGTAACTAAATATATATTTAGCCAGGATCACAAAATGATTTCCAAGCAATACCTGGTTACAGGTTTGTTTATGGGAATCATAGGAATTGCAATGTCATTATTGTTTAGACTTCAGTTGGCATGGCCAGATCACCAGTTTACCGTATATGAAATATTCTTAGGAAAATGGGGTGAAGGCGGCGTTATGGACCCAAGTGTCTATTTGGCTTTAGTGACAATTCACGGAACCATCATGGTGTTCTTTGTTTTAACAGCAGGTCTTAGTGGTACCTTTAGTAATTTGTTGATTCCATTACAAATAGGGGCTCGAGATATGGCTTCAGGTTTCTTAAACATGGTTTCGTATTGGCTGTTCTTTTTATCAAGTGTTTTCATGGTCTTGTCGCTATTCGTAGAAGCAGGCCCTGCCTCTGCTGGTTGGACAATATACCCACCACTAAGTGCATTGCCTCAGGCTATACCAGGTTCTGGAGCGGGTATGACACTTTGGTTGGTTTCGATGGCTATATTTATTGCCTCTTCATTATTAGGAGCACTAAATTATATAGTAACTGTAATAAATTTACGTACAAAAGGAATGTCAATGACACGTTTGCCATTGACGATCTGGGCATTTTTTGTTACTGCAATAATAGGTGTCGTTTCTTTCCCGGTTCTTTTATCGGCGGCGTTGATGTTGATAATGGATAGGAGTTTTGGAACGTCTTTCTTTTTATCCGACATTTATATAGCAGGAGAAGTACTTCACAATCAAGGAGGGTCTCCAGTGCTGTTCGAGCATTTATTTTGGTTTTTAGGACATCCAGAAGTGTATATTGTAATTCTTCCAGCAATGGGACTGGTTTCCGAAGTACTGGCAACCAATTCTCGAAAACCAGTTTTTGGTTATCGGGCGATGGTAGCATCTATTTTAGCAATTGCATTTCTTTCAACTATAGTTTGGGGACACCATATGTTTATTTCAGGAATGAATCCGTTCTTGGGATCTGTGTTTACCTTTACAACACTATTAATCGCAATACCATCGGCGGTAAAATCATTTAATTGGATAACCACTCTTTGGAAGGGAAATCTTCAAATGAATACAGGGATGCTATTTTCCATAGGATTTGTTTCTACTTTTATTACAGGAGGATTGACAGGGATTATTTTAGGAGACAGTGCGTTAGATATTAATGTACATGATACTTACTTTGTGGTAGCTCACTTCCACTTAGTAATGGGTGTTTCAGCGCTGTATGGCTTGTTCGCCGGAGTGTATCATTGGTTCCCTAAAATGTTCGAAGGTAGAATGTTAAATAAAAACTTAGGCTATGTTCACTTTTGGATCACAGTAGTTGGTGCCTACGGTGTGTTCTTCCCAATGCATTTTATTGGAATGGCAGGTTTACCAAGACGTTACTATACAAACACCAACTTTCCATATTTCGATGACTTAACAGATGTTAACGTGGTAATTTCAGTATTTGCCATATTCACCGCTGCAGGTCAGTTGGTTTTCCTTTATAACTTTGTTAGTTCAATGTTCTACGGAAAAAAGGGCCCACAAAACCCTTGGAGCTCAACAACCTTAGAATGGACTGCTGAAGTAAAACACATACACGGAAACTGGGATGGCCCTATTCCTGAAGTACATCGTTGGCCTTATGATTATAGTAAATTAAACAAAGACGAAAGTGATTATGTGATCGCAGGCCAAGATTTTGTGCCTCAGCACATTCCTATGCAAGATAATGAGGACGAAATGGATCATTAGCAGTTCCTGTTAATACGTATCATATTTGATCAAATACCTAATAACACCCCGTTCATTTATTGAATGGGGTTTTTTTATATCTAAACTCGGCTGTCTAAAGATACAGCCAGAAGGTCATTTTTAAGTTAATTGATCGGAAACGAGGGGCGAAAACGTTGTTTGTAAAGTAGTTGTCGTTATATAC
>TARA_B110000503_G_scaffold91267_1_pt1 | contig 10386 bp, 9 predicted proteins | sample TARA_B110000503 | Tara Oceans TARA_B110000503 (sample SAMEA4397472) | marine metagenome | biome: Polar Biome; feature: [SRF] surface water layer (ENVO:00010504); material: water (ENVO:00002006), including particulate matter (ENVO:01000060) such as... | depth 5 m
AAAATTAGCCCAAAATTAGCCCCAAAATAGCGAATAGCCCAGGACAGGCTATTCTATAAGTGAGGCCGCTATTAAAGACGGTCTCACACGGCACACGGATACTCAGGGAACAAGGCTTCGGTTGTGTGTTTTAACCACAAGGAATAGATAATGGTCGACGAAACTAGTAAGGATAAAGCATTAGCGGCGGCGCTCTCACAGATCGAGCGTCAATTCGGTAAAGGCTCCATGATGCGCTTAGGCGATAGCGAGCGCGAAGCAATTCCCTCTATCTCTACTGGGTCATTGGGTTTGGATATAGCGCTCGGCATAGGCGGCTTGCCGAGAGGACGCATAGTCGAGATCTACGGCCCTGAGTCGTCAGGCAAAACCACGCTTACGCTACAGGTTATTGCCGAAGCGCAAAAAGCAGGCGGTAGCTGCGCCTTTATCGACGCCGAGCACGCATTAGATCCAATTTATGCCGAGGCGCTGGGTGTCGATGTCGACAATCTTCTTGTAAGCCAGCCCGACACGGGCGAGCAAGCATTGGAGATCTGCGACATGGTCGTCCGTTCCGGCGCGCTCGATGTGGTTGTTATTGACTCAGTTGCAGCGCTCACGCCTAAGGCGGAGATCGAAGGCGATATGGGCGATAGTCACATGGGCTTGCAAGCTCGCCTTATGTCGCAAGCGCTGCGTAAGATGACAGGTAACATTAAGAATTCGAATACCCTGGTAATCTTTATTAACCAAATCCGTATGAAGATTGGCGTGATGTTTGGATCACCTGAAACCACCACCGGTGGTAATGCGCTCAAGTTCTATTCGTCTGTCCGCCTCGATATTCGCCGTATAGGCTCGATTAAAGAGGGCGACGAAGTAGTCGGCAACGAAACGCGAGTGAAAGTGGTGAAGAACAAGGTTGCGCCCCCTTTCCGTCAAACCGAATTCCAGATCATGTACGGTAAAGGCATTCATCGCTTGGGCGAGGTTATTGATCTTGGCGTTAAGCTCGATCTTATCGATAAGTCTGGCGCATGGTATGCCTATAACGGCGAAAAAATAGGTCAAGGCAAGAAAAACGCCTCTATTTACCTCGAAGAAAATCCGAAGGTTGCTGCCGAAATCGAGGCGCTTGTTCGTCAAAAACTCTTAGCTGATCCCAAGGCGCAGGCGGCTGCGGAAGCGGCGGCACGTGCCGAGGCTCGTGCGTCGGCGAACGACGGCAGCGTCGAAGCAGATGCCTCAGCTAGCTAGCAGCTTGAGGTGTGACAAATCGAGGACTGCATAAAGGCTCTAACGTGACATCGAGAGAACTCGTCGATGGTCGTAATTCATCAGCCATGCCAGACACTGAGTCCGGTGTGGCTGATGTTGATGAGCCAGCCGAGGTTTTACAGTCTGCCTCGGCAGCTAAACCTTTCCTCCCCCTAAGACGCTCGGCAATGGACTCGCTTGCACGACGCGAGCACTCTTACGTTGAGCTACAACGAAAGCTCCGACTCAAATACCCCGATGCCCCTCATGATGAGATCGGTTTTCAGCTAGGCAGACTCCGTGATCAGGGGCTGCAATCTGATGCGCGTTTTGTCGAGTCCTATGTTCGTTATCGTAAATCGCGGGGCTTTGCCTATCTCCACATCCGGTCTGATTTGCTGGGTCGAGGCGTGTCAGAGTCTCTTATCGAAAGCAATCTATTCGAAGACGACGACGATTGGTTGCCGATGGCAGAGGCATTAGTGCAGAAAAGACTGCTGGGCCAGTCCGATTTGTCTTTTGGCAGCAAGCCACATCTCAAGCTTCTCCGGTTTCTGGAGTCCCGTGGTTTCCCTCCACGCGTTACGCGCAGGGCGCTGGATGCAAAGTTTACGCGCTAGTGCTGCAGTCAATTCCTTTGCTCGAAGTTATTTAAGCACGCTCGCTAAAATGCGATAATCCAGTCTCCTGTTTAGATAGACTCGCAACAGGAGACCACAGACTCATTCTTCTTCGGGATCTTACATGAAACTTATCCGATCATTTCGCGGTATTCGCCCAATCGCTCAACTCGCCGCAAAAGTAGCCTCGCATCCTTACGATGTGCTTAACCGAGAAGAAGCTTACGAGTTAGCAAAAGACAATGCACTCAGCTTTTTGCATATCAATAAGCCAGAGGTAGACATGCCCGACGAGGTTAGCGTCTACGATCCTAGCGTTTATGCCAAGGGACGAGAGAACCTCGAGCGCTTTATTAGTGAGGGCACGCTAAAGCAAGACGACACGGCGACGCTTTATGTCTACAAGCAGGTGATGGGCGATCACGAACAGGTGGGCCTCGTCGCCGCGGCGTCGGTTGAGGCCTACGATCAAGACCTGATCAAAAAGCACGAGTTTACTCGGCCCGTGAAAGAAGACGATCGGGTACACCACATGGATGCGCTCGATGCGCAAGTGGGCCCGGTCTTTCTTACCTACAAAGCCCAAGCCTCAATCGATGCGCTTATCGCAAAAGTGATTAAAGACGCTCCGGATTATGATTTCGAGGCAGATGATGCAACGCGGCATGTGTTTTGGGTTATCCGCGACGAAGAGCTTGTTGCCGCAGTCGAAGGTGAGGTGAACGCGTTGGATTGTCTCTATGTTGCCGATGGGCATCATCGTTCTGCTGCAGCCTCACGGGTGAAGAAACTCAGGCAGGAGGCGAATCCTAATCATACGGGGGGCGAGCCATACAATTATTTTCTTACTGTGTTGTTCCCGCATAATCAAATGCAGATACTCGATTACAACCGACTGGTAGCGAGCCTCAATGGTCATAGTGTGAACGCGTTTCTCTGCGCGTTGGCCGAGAATTTCAATATTGAGTTAGTCGAAGGACAGGCTAAGCCTAGCAAGGCACGTGAGTTTGGTTTCTACGCGGGGAAACAGTGGTATCTCTTAAGCGCGAATTCTAATTTGCTTGAAACTATCGACGACACTGATCCTGTCGCAAGCCTCGATGTGAGTATTCTGCAAGAGTTTGTGTTCTCGCCACTACTCAATATCCTCGATCAGCGCACCGATAGTAACGTCGACTTTGTCGGAGGTATCCGCGGACTGACGGAATTAGAGCGCCGTACGGCTGGCGACGAATGGCAGGCTGCTTTCGCGCTTTACCCAACTTCGATCGAGAGTCTAATGGACATTGCTGATGCGGGTGAGGTTATGCCACCGAAATCTACTTGGTTCGAGCCAAAGCTAAAAAGCGGACTGGTTATCCATTCGCTGAAGTAGTCGGCTAGCGAAAAGGAATATCGACAATAGGAAAAACTAAACACCCTCAGAATTTTGAAAGCGTTAAAAGTGTAGGGGATTTATAAGGTAGATAAAAATGACGCGGCTCAATACCGCGTCATTTTTTTTGCGCTTTTAAAAGTCGGTTTAGGAAAATCAGCCGGCCTGTTAAAGGCGCTCTGTTGAATAGCTCGCTGTCTAATAGCCCGCTGTTAAGCAGCCGACTGCTTTCCCAGTTCGACTAACTTGGGCTTTTCGGCATTAATAGGAATCTGCTTGGGCCGCATAGCCTCGGGTATTACCCGCACGAGATCGATGTGCAGCAAGCCGTTTGCTAGTGTGGCGCCCACGACTTCAACATGGTCGGCGAGTTGAAAGCGGCGCTCGAAATTGCGCGCGGCGATACCCTGATGCAGAAAGTTTCGTCCCTCTTCGCTGCCTTCTTTTTTTCCTTTAACGGTAAGGGTCTGTTTCTCTGACTGAAGCTCGAGCTCGTCTTCGACGAAGCCGGCGATAGCCATAGTGATTTGGTATTTGTCTTTGTCTATCAGCTCAATATTATAAGGCGGATAGCTCGGCTGGGTTGCGTCGTTGCGGTTAACCGCATCGAGCAAAGACGACAGATGGTCGAAGCCAATAGTAGAACGGTAGAGGGGTGAAAAATCAAAGTTACGCATGTCATATCCTCGCAATAAAGCAATATGTTTCTAATGTTATGCCTACCCTCGGTGAGGGCTAGGCGACTAGGCGGTCTCTTTTGAGCACCACCTAATTCCTATATGCTGCGCAACTTCTTTTTTTCAAGGGTTAACGAATAAATTAGTGCCTGTTTAAATGACAAGCATTTCCATAAATTCGTTAACCGGCGTCGCTTCGAGTTTCGCCTGATCTTTGCAAAGGGCAAAAATCTCCTTGCAGCGTTTCGCAGGGAAGCGCGTGGCGAGGTTGGCTTTGAACTTGTCTTCGAGCAAAGGGATACCTTCTTCGCGGCGGCGACGATGACCAACAGGATAGTTAATCTCTATCTTGTCAGAACTGCTGCCGTCTTTGAAATAAACCTGCATTGCATTTGCGATCGACCGTTTTTCAGGCTCAAGGTATTCTTTCGTGTAGGTAGGGTTCTCGTGAATCTCCATCTTCTCGCGAAGCTGATCGATAATCGGATTTGCCTCATGGAAGCTGTCTTCGTAATGCTCGGCAACGAGATTACCGAAGGCCAGTGGCACCGCTGTCATATATTGCAAGCAGTGGTCGCGGTCTGCTGGATTATTAAGCGGTCCCGATTTGCTGATAATACGAATGGCAGATTCATGAGTATGGATGACAATTTTTTCAATGTCGTCTAACCGGTCCTTAACCTTCGGGTGCAAACGCACAGCGGCTTCGGCGGCTGTCTGCGAATGGAACTCGGCAGGGAAAGAGATTTTGAACAGGATGTTTTCCATGACGTAGTTGCCGTAAGGGCGAGTGAATTCGAATTCTTTGCCCTTAAACGAGACGTCGTAGAAACCCCAAGTCGGCGCGGAGAGGACGCTCGGATAGCCAATTTCGCCACGCATAGTAAAGTCTGCAAGTCGAACTGCGCGCGACGTTGCATCGCCAGCCGCCCAAGACTTACGAGGACCTGCGTTAGGCGAGTGACGGTAGGTACGTAAGCTCGAGCCGTCGAGCCATGCTTGAGAAAGCGCATCGATTATCTGCTCGCGCGAGCCGCCCATCATCTTTGTCGCGACAGCCGTTGACGCCACGCGAACGAGTAGAACGTGGCATAGGCCGACGCGATTGAAGCTGTTTTCGAGTGCGATAACGCCCTGAATTTCGTGTGCCTTAATCATCGCAGTGAGGACGTCACGCATGGTAAGTGGCGCTTTTCCTGCCGCAATATTCTGCTGCGACAAGTAATCGGCAATAGCGAGGATTGCGCCAAGGTTGTCCGATGGATGACCCCATTCTGCGGCAAGCCACGTGTCGTTATAATCGAGCCAACGCACGATGCATCCGATGTCCCACGCGGCTTTTACAGGGTCGAGGCGGAACTGCGTACCGGGGACGCGGGCACCGTTTGGCACAATAGTGCCTTCGGCGAGTGGGCCGAGAAGCTTGGTGCACTCAGGGAATCGCAGCGCGAGAAGACCGCAGCCTAGCGTGTCCATAAGACAGTTGCGGGCGGTGTCATAAGCTTCGGTTGAATCGATTTCGTAATCGCAGACATAGTTGGCGATGTCGACGAGTACCTGATCGGGTTCTGGGCGGTTATTGAGTTCTACATTTGCTGACACAGTTGATTCCTTTTGTAATTACAGGGTGTTCGTTATTAAAAGTAGGGATTTAGACAGGCGCTATCTAGCGATCAGCGATATCTACCCAAGTCGACGTTTCGGGACCGGTATAGTCGGCGCTCGGACGAATGATGCGGTTATTCGCGCGCTGTTCTTTGACGTGTGCGGCCCAGCCGGTCAGGCGTGACATCACAAAGATTGGCGTGAACAGTTTGGTTGGGATGCCCATGAAGTGATAGGCGGAAGCATGGAAAAAATCGGCGTTGCAGAATAGCTTTTTTTCGCGCCACATAACTTCTTCGCAGCGCACCGACACCGGATACAGCGTTGTATCGCCGACTTCAGTGGCGAGTTTTTCGCTCCACTTCTTGATAATCGTATTGCGCGGATCAGACTCGCTGTAGATCGCATGACCGAAGCCCATGATCTTGTCCTTACGCGCGAGCATACCCATTATTTCTGACTCGGCCTGTTCGGTGCTTGTCCAGTCTTCGATCATTTCCATTGCCGCTTCATTTGCGCCGCCGTGGAGTGGGCCGCGCAGTGAACCGATCGCCGCCGTGATGCAGGAGTGAATATCCGAGAGGGTCGAGGCACAAACGCGTGCAGTAAACGTCGACGCATTAAACTCGTGCTCGGCATAGAGAATGAGCGAGACATTCATTACCTGTTCGAAAAGCTCGCTCGGGGTGTCGCCGCTGAGCATATGAAGGAAATGACCGCCGATCGAGGCATCATCGAGAGCCGTTTCGATTCGCACGCCGTCGTGGGAGAAGCGATACCAGTAGCAAATGATGGCTGGGAGCAGGGCGAGTAGCCTATCGATCGCATCGTCCTGCTGAGCGAAATCTGTCTCTGTCTCGAGGTTGCCGAGCATGGAGCAGCCCGTACGCATAACGTCCATCGGATGCGCAGACGCTGGAATGCGTTCTAACACTTCTTTGAGTGCGTCTGGGAGTGTGCGCAGCGATTGAAGTTTCGTGTTGTATGCGTCTAGCTCAGACTGGTTGGGTAGATATCCCTTTAAGAGCAGGAACGCGACCTCTTCGAATTTCGCTTTCTCGGCGAGTTCGCTTATGTCATAGCCGCGGTAGGTGAGGCCGGTGCCCGTTTTGCCAACGGTGCAAAGGGCCGTCTCGCCTGCGACTTGGCCGCGAAGACCTGCGCCGCTTAATTTCTTTTCTGCCATGGTGCTTTTCCTCTCACTTTACTGTGTATTTGCGAGCGCGTCGTAACTCGCTCGTCTCTTTTTCTTGGTCTCTAGTCCCTGGTCCCTCGTCTCTGGCCTCTGGTCTCCGCTAAGCGGAGGGGCAACTATGAAGTTTCAGAATCGAAGAGCGCGTCCAACTTGTTTTCATAAGCGTGATAGCCGAGCACTTCGTAAAGCTCCATGCGCGTCTGCATCTTGTCGACGACAGCCTTCTGATCACCATTAATTGCGATAGTTTGATAGACATCGAGTGCCGCTTTGCTCATTGCCCGAAACGCGCTGAGCGGATAAAGCACCATGCCAACGCCCTGTCCCGCAAGTTCTTCGCAGTTGAATAAAGGGGTCTGGCCAAATTCGGTAATGTTGGCAAGAATAGGAACCTTCACCGCGTCGGCAAAGTGTTTGTATTGGCCAAGCTCGTTGATCGCCTCGGGGAAGATCGCATCGGCACCCGCTTCGACGCAGGCGATTGCGCGCTCGATAGCAGAGTCCATGCCCTCGACCGCGAGGGCATCGGTGCGCGCCATAATGACAAAGTCATCATCGGTGCGGGCATCGACGGCCGCTTTCACTCGGTCGACCATCTCTGCCTGTGACACGATCGCTTTGTTAGGGCGATGACCGCAGCGCTTCTGGGCTACCTGATCTTCTAAATGCACCGCAGCGGCGCCGGCTTTTTCCATTGCCTTAATCGTGCGCGCAATGTTGAAAGCGCCGCCCCAGCCTGTGTCGATGTCAACCAGCAGGGGAATCTCGCTTGCATTGCTAATGCGTTCGACATCGGCGATTACGTCGTTAAGGCTTGTGATGCCTAAGTCTGGCAGCCCGTAAGAAGCATTCGCCACGCCGCCCCCCGATAAGTAAATGGCCTTATGGCCGGCGTCTTGAGCAAGCATCGCGCAGTACGCATTGATCGCGCCGACTATTTGCAGAGGGTTATTGTCTTTTAACGCTTGGCGAAATTTGGCGCCCTGTGAAATTTTCATGCGTGCTCCTTGAGGTAAATGAAACTGTGGTGCTCTTTTCCAACGTCTTTCTTCGCGAACTCAATCGCGACGCTATCTTGGTGCTATACAGGGTGTTGCGGCGGTTAGTCCTGGCTCTGAATCGCTTTCGAGCTGCGCGAGCAGCGTAGCCTTGGCGCTTGCAATATGGCGGCGCATTAAGAGTTCGGCTAGCACCGAGTCGCGCTCTTCAATCGCATCAACAATACGGTGATGTTCTTTAAATGCCTGTGCCGGACGCGAAGGCTGGCTACTTGTCTGCACGCGATAGAGCCTAAGTAAATGATAAAGCTCATCGCAAAGTAGGTTGAAGAGGCGGGTGTTGCCGCTGAGCGAGACGATGAGGTAATGGAAATCGAGATCGCCTTCTTTTTGGTAGTAGCGCTTGCCGTCTTCGGATTCGATTTGGGCTTCGTGGCGCGCGAGCAAGGCGCGCAATTGGTCGCAATCGGTAGCAGTCGCTCGCTCGGCGGCGAGTCCGCAGGCGAGTCCTTCGAGTGCTTCGCGGATCTCATATATTTCAATCGCTTTCTGGATATCGAGCTCGATCACGCGCGCGCCAACATTGGCTTTGATCTCGACAAGCTTGCACCCCTCGAGGCGGCGGATGGCTTCTCTTAAGGGGCCTCGGCTAATGCCGTAAAGCTTGCTGAGCTGAGGTTCATTGATCTTGGAGCCGGGCGCGAGCTCTCCTTGCACAATCGAGGCGCGAAGCAAATCGAAGACCGAATCCGCACGCGTGCCAGTCGCTGCTACGGGTGATAGGGGTGGTAGGGGTGATAGCGCCACTGCAAGTGACTTAGGCGCTTCATTATTGTCAACAATTATGCTCATGGACGCGGATTATGCGACCTTATTCTTCTTATTTCAACAATATTGTCTACAATATGACTCTGATGGCCGTAAATAGCAGGGGGGGGGTGAGTCTGCACTAGTTTTTCTAGTCGCAGGCACACGGGCTCATTGCTGTGTCTCACTGCACTGAAAATCGATTCGCGGCCATAAAAAAAGCGCCTTCCGTATAAACGGCGACGCTTTTTTGGTGTTTCTTATTGCGGCGCTTATCAAGACTTTCTAGATGCCGTTTGGCTCCATAATTGCCTGATAGAGCAGACGCCGTGAAGTGCCACGCACGTCGGGAATTCCATTGCCAAACTGCTGAATCATCCCAACAAAGACGATGTTCTCGACAGGGTCCACCCAGAACCAAGTGCCCGCGGCGCCGCCCCAATAGTATTCGCCTTTAGAGTAACCTTCGGCTTCGACAGGGTCTTCGATTATGGCGAAGTCGAGTCCGAACGTAGTGCCATTGGCGCCGAGTATGCTGTCGCCAAGTCCCTTTGGAAGCTGGTTGCGATGCATGAGTTCGATCGTGAGTGGGGCAAGGATGCGCGCGCCGTCGAGCTCGCCGCCGTTGAGTAGCATTTGGCTAAAGCGCAAATAATCCATAGTCGATCCGACGAGTCCGCCGCCGCCGCCTTCGAAATTGTGCTCAACGAGATAGCTTGGGCCGTCGGTAAAGCCTTCGCTCGCGAAGAGTTTGCCGTCGGGGCCGTAGGCGTAAACTTCAGCTAATCGGTCCGCTTTTTCCGCTGGCACGAAAAAGTCTGTGTCGACCATACCTAGCGGTTCGAAGATATTGTCCTCTAAAAAGTCAGAGAAGCGCTGCCCTGAAAGTTTCTCGACCATATAACCTTGAACGTCGACAGAGACGCTGTAATGCCAGAGTGAGCCAGGCTGCTGGCGCAGAGGGATTTTTGCCAGCTTATCGATCATGTCTTGAAGGTTAGATGCCGGATCGAGCACTCCGACGGCGTTATAGAGATCGTCTACGGGCGATTGAGAGAACAGGCCGTAGGTAAGACCGCCCGTATGATTCATTAGTTCGCGGACAGTCATTGGATGAGCGGGCGCCTCGGTAAGCATATTGCCGTCGTCATCCATGCCTGCATAGACCTGCAAATCGGCGAACTCGGGGATATACATTGATACGGGATCCGAGAGCTTAAAGAGGCCGCGCTCATAGAGCATCATCATCGCAACACCCGTGATTGGCTTGGTCATCGAATAGATGCGGAACAGGGCGTCATCGGTCATCGGCGATCCGGCAGCGATGTCGCGCTGACCTACTGATTCGAAATGGATGATTTTTCCATCACGAGCTGCGGTAGTGACCACGCCCGCTAGACGTCCGTCATCGACGAATCCCTGCATCGCCTGCGTTAGTCGATCTAGTCGGTCTGAGTCTACGCCAACCGATTCGGGAGTGGCGAACGTAAGCCCGCTGCCCATCGAGCGGTTCGCACTCGTGGGTTGAGTTGCGCATGCGGCAAGCATCACAAGGCTGAGCAGGAGCGCCACTGTATTGCGAGACGCCAAGTAAATAGGATTGTTCTTCTTCATAAGGAGGGTAGCTCTTTCTAATTGTTGGGGAAGCTGATGGGTGAATTTAAGAGCCAGAATAGGCTCTGGGGCGGCTCTTTGTCTAGAGCGCAGGCGATTGTGCTGCGCAAAGCATCGCTGAGGAAATAATTATTAATACCATGGTTTAATTATGAGAGTGAAAGTCGACTACCAGTCTTTCACACAGCGATGGAGAGTGAAATAATGGGAAAAATAGACTGGCAAAACAGGTTTCTAGCCTTTGAGGGCGACAAAC
>TARA_B110000503_G_scaffold3829_1_pt1 | contig 10373 bp, 7 predicted proteins | sample TARA_B110000503 | Tara Oceans TARA_B110000503 (sample SAMEA4397472) | marine metagenome | biome: Polar Biome; feature: [SRF] surface water layer (ENVO:00010504); material: water (ENVO:00002006), including particulate matter (ENVO:01000060) such as... | depth 5 m
TGGACAGATTTTAGTCCTGATAGAAAAGACCCTCTGAAAAGAGAGGTCAGACTTGCTTCAGTTAAAGAGACAGCAACAACTATTGCCGAAGAAATACTTGAAAAAATATAAAAAAGGGTTGGAAAGGTATAAGGTATAAGGTTCAGAGTATAAGGTGAGATCAAAGAGAGTCCCATGTAACTTAACTTACTCAAACTGCAGTAAACAATGGCCAGATACAAGCCTGTATTAAACCTTACTACTGACCGACGAATCAGATGACTTGCTGGCATGTAGCTTCTCTATTTGCCAGTACTTACATTTTGGCCAGAATTTAAGAATGTGGATAAAATAATTTTGAGTTTAATCAGGAAGAATGATGTTTGAAAAAATCACTTTTAGCGCTGTCGGCACTTTAGTAAGCTTTTACTCAGGTGAAGCTTCTCATCCATTCCCACAGAATTTATTAACTCAGCCTACATTAGATGAATTCGCTTTAAGCCCAAATAAAAGAGGAATTCCTCCATTATTTATGAATTACAAAAGTGTCCAGATTAATGTTGGTAATAATCACAGAACTATCAGCAATATAGAGCTTATTGAAATGCAAATAAAAAATGCTCCTGATAAGTTAGTCTTTCATCTCATCACTAAAGTTGATTTGGATTTATCAAAAGTTATAAACCAATTTTTTAAAATATATCCAAATTACAAAAATGCCTATCAATACGAAGACTGGTTAAATTGGTACCGAAGAGATGACTTTTATAAAAAGGGGATAGAGTTTTTGTCCGAACTTAGAGCCTTTGACGAAAAATTATATGTAAATGAGATCGTAAAACAAATCACAAATCCAAAGCTTGGCCTCAGAGGGTTTGCAGACACAGAAATCAACGAAAACATAAGTAGATTAAATAAAAAATATGCAAATTGGAGTGAAGATATTGTGGTGCTTTATGAAGGGAAATTTAACATTGATATTACAATTAATAGCTCTAATTCCTCAGAATTGACTTTTAACGCACCATCAGAAATTTTGTCAGCCTTTGTCAGAAACTATGATGAAAACTAACCTAACTGGGTACAAAACAGGAAAAATAAATGAATTATCTTGAATTTTTAGACGTAATTACAGCCGCCTCGGTAAAGAAAAAATCATCTTATAATATTGGTGGAGAAAAGTGGCATATTGGTCGAATTGAGGGAGGCTATGATGGAGCTTTTGATCCACACTTGGACAAATCCATTAACCTTGTTCCAAAAGGCCAAAAACCTTCGGTGGGACCTCGGTATTCATTAAGTATCAGCCTCACAAAAGAAAATCGAAAATTGTTAAGGTCTGATTCAGACCCAGTGATGGTATATATGGAACGGAATTCGTCTGCTAAGTATGAGTGCAAGGAAGAGCACGGCTATGGAAAATCGTGGGACTGTGAATCACATATTGGAGGCAAGCTATGTAATGTTGGGGATAATTTCTTGGAAGTCCTTTCCAATTTGAGCATATTGAATTTAAGAGAAAAGTTAATAGAGATTGGTGATGAAATGTATGCCGCACAACCGTTTCCAGATGATTTCAAACGACTTGACCACCAATGGCTAAGGGTAAATCATATCAATGAAATATAATAAGGAATTGTGGCGCGAACGGCCCTTTTACTTAGTGGATCTGCGCTAGATTAACAGGTCTATTTTGATCCATAGGAACTAATAACACCACCACGTGCTATTCTTCGAACAGTGAGGAGATTTTATTTACGTCCAACTGACGCCATATAAGCCTTAACCGCAGCTATTTACGATTGGATTTTAAAATGTTTTTAGGTGTAATGCGGAATAATAATTCCCGCCCAGATCATCTCCCCTCACTAAGATGGGAATAGCCTCTTTGAGACAAAACCATTTGACCCTCAACAACCTCACACCCGCAGACGTTTACTTCGGAGACAACAAAGCCATTCTCAGAGAAAGGAAAAGGATCAAGAAACGGACAATCCAACAACGACGCTTGCAACATCAAAAATAATCTGCATAATCAATCATGCAAACGATCCAAAGCCTCCAATGCTCAAGCTGCTCTGATGTCCCATTTTATATTACGACGGACACATAATAAAACTATACTGCCATTCCAGTAGTGATATATCTGGTACCTCAATGATAATTCAACGCACCTTCAGACTTTTTATCAGTTCCACTTTCAGTGACTTCATCGAAGAACGGGAAGCGTTGCAACAATTGGTTTTTCCTAGGCTGGAACAATACTGTGCTCAATTTGGGGCACGGTTTGAGGCGGTCGATTTAAGGTGGGGTATAACTGAGGATGTGCAAAAAAACCACGACACAATGCGTATTTGTCTTGAAGAGGTACGCCGTAGTCAGGAATTATCGCCACGACCAAATTTTGCGGTGCTTCTAGGGGATAGGTATGGATGGGAGCCGATGCCAGCCCGCATATCCTTGGCGAATTGGAAAAGGTTATTAAAAGCGGCATCACCAGCTGACCGAAAAATTATCGAGGAAGCCTATTGTTCCCAGCCAGATAACAATTCTATCCCACCAACAGTTTGGCTCAAACCAAGGACAGGTGACTGGGGAACAACGCAGGCAGCAGAAGATAAAGGCCTTCAAAGTTTACGCCGTGCTGTCCTCGATGCAGGTTTTTCGCCGAATGGACAGATTCCCTATTTTGCGTCGGCCACACATCAGGAAATTGTGCTGGGGGCGCTAGCTGAAGCAGATGCCCAGAACCATGTCCACGTTTATGTAAGGCATATTGAAAAACTACCATTTGATGAAACGGCAAAATCATTCATCGACTGGGATGAGAACAAAGCTACAATTGTCAATGGCGCACGTGATCGTTTGTCTGATCTTGACCGGCAACTGCGCAACAGGCTTGAGCATAATGTCCATGATTATCATTCCACATGGCAAGACGGAAAGATAAACCTGGGTCACATAGAGCGGTTTTGTGAAGATTTCTATCACCATCAGGTTGCCTTAATTGATCGTGAAATTGCCAATAGACCAAAACAATCTGTTGCTGAAGAGCGTCAGAATGCACATTTGACCTATGCCCATGATCGCAGCCGGAATTTCACTGGGCGTAAGCGTCTTGTTACTAAAATTGATAATTATCTCAAAAAACAGATAGCAGCAGAAAAAACTGCATTTCCTTTGATTTTGTTGGGTGACGGGGGGAGCGGTAAATCGGCGTTGCTAGCATATGCTGCCATGAAGGCCAGCGAAATAGGTGCAGCTCAAAATCCTTGCCTTCTTGTTCGGCATATTGGTGGTGTGCCAGGAATTGAAACGCTCACTACTTTACTGTCTTCGCTGATAGAGGATATCGGTTATGCTTATGGTGAGAGGCTGCCGATGGGGGCAAAGAACATTCTTGAGTTACAGAGAATTTTAGAGCTGAGTTTTTCCCTCTCTACCAAGGATCAGCCCTTATGGCTTTTTCTTGACGGGCTGGATCATTTGGATGCTGATGACAACGCGTGGTCTCTGGAATGGCTTCCTCAACAACTGCCCCCCAATGTGCGCATTGTCATGAGTGTGCGGCCAAGTCCAATTGCTGATGCAGCAACACGCCGGTTTGCGCGCTCAATTTTGCCGGTTTCTGCCATGAGTTTAGCAGAGGGATCGGCGATGCTGAATGCATGGCTAGCTGACCGAAGGGAAGCAGCATGCAACGCTGGTGTATCGCCTTCGGTAGGGCGCAGATTGACCAGAGTTCAGCGGCAAAATGTTTTGGCTTCTTTTGCAGAAACAGGCTCAGCTTTATGGCTTAAACTTGCTTTTGAAGAAGTGAGCAAATGGCCTTCATGGCATCAACCATGCCCTCTGCCACCATCTATTCATGGCCTTATTGATTACTTTATTGACCATCGTCTGCTTCAAGAAGAGGGGCATCCCCGGATCTTTGTTGAGCAAGCCCTTGCTTATATTACTTCTGCAAGATTTGGTTTATCTGAAGGTGAACTGGCTAGAACGCTTGGAACAGATAAAAGTGTTCGAGAGGAATTTATGGGCAATGAGAAATCAGCGCGTAAATGGGAACATTCCTCTTTACTACCACCGATTATATGGTCGCGATTGCATTTTGATTTGAAACCATACCTAGGCATTGTTTTTATTGACGGTACATTTTTGATGCGATGGTTTCATCGTGAATTCTCCGAAGTCTTGCAAAAAAAGTTGCTTGCCTCTCCATCTGATAAACGCGCCATACACTCGCATCTCGCAGAGGTTTTTGACCAATTGGCACCTGCTGAAAATATGCTGTACCAGGACACAGATGCAAGTGGCTACCAAATCAACGCAAGTTTGCGCCGTGTCATGGAACAGCCGTGGCACCTGGCAAAAGCTGAGCGGCATGATGACCTCAATGCCCTGATCGGCCAATTCAGCTTTTGTATGGCAAAATCTGCAGCCAATCGTTCCCGTGACCTCATACAGGATTTTCATGCCGTCAATTTATCCGTTGTTGATGAGGTAACCACAGTAAGTCAGTGGCTTCAATTTTTTCAGACGCGTGCGCATTTACTGGATCTTGGTGATAGGGTGTGGCCAGCGCATCGAATTTTGTTTCAACTGGCCCTTGAGCAAGCATTAGAGAGCGACATTACCGTTGCGGCTAATGCATGGAAGCAGTTAAACTTTGTTCAATGGTCACATGCAGTTTCTACATTCGTACCACAGGCACTGCCAACTTCCAGTGTGAAATGGATAAGTTCAGGACACGAACTTGAACGCGAGGGGTGGTCCCTTGGGGGCGTTTGCTATTTTCAGGATTTATTATGGGGGTGGGATAAATCCCATCTTTGTGTCTGGAATTTGGGCGATGGCTGTATTGTGGAGCGGCATTATCTTCACACAATAGACAATGTTGTCCCTTGTGGTCCGCACGCGCTAGTAATAGATAATACGCGTCTAAAATGCTTTTTGTATGATCCCCTCACGGGACAGTGTAAGTGGGCCTTTCAAGCCAAGCGATCTTTAAAGCGGGTTCAGTTGCTGAACCGTAACCAAGTTCTCATTGCGGATGAGGCGGTTTCATCGATTTTGGAAATCAAAACTGGCAAAATATCAGGGCAGTTTTACCATGATTTGTTACAAGCGCCGAAACTCTATCGAAAAGATCGCTCAACCGTGCAAATTCTGGATGAGCGTTGGCTCGTTTATATTGATGCAGACAGGTTTGGGACCAGATCAACTCAGAAGAAATCAATTTTTTTCATAAGTGTGTATGACATCAAGGCCCAATCCTTGGTTTTTACGGGGATCTTGCCCCAAAAGGAAGGCTTTGTTCTTCGAGATGCTGCTTCATATATTTTTGCTGCTGATTGGCAGGAGCAAGAAATACAAGTTGTTGATGGAAAATTATATGTCTGGAATGGTCGACTTTATGTAATTGATCTCAAAAAGCAAAAAGTTGTTGTGCCACAAGACATAACGGCTCGGTTGAAAACTGGTTCAACAGATGACAATTCGAGCACAGAGAATATTGAGAACTTTGCAGCAAATTCAGATTACATGGTTTTTATGTTGGCTGGTGGTCTTTCCGCTTTGTGCATGTCAACAGGGCAGGTGGTATCGTTTCCGTTAACTAAGGGCTCACAGTTTACCCGCCAATGGTTGCCTGAAAATAAATTGGTCTTGCTAGCCCATGACCGTTTTGTAGCAAAGCCCCAAGGACAGAATTATTTATGGGATATTGACCAAAATAAATATCAAGAATTACTGGTTCCGAACCTTGAGCGTATGGTAATTCTCTCGGCAAACAAGGATACGCTCATTTTAAGTCGCGACTTACGTTATGATACGGATGAGGGTGATCACGCTCAAACTGAACCGCTTGTTTCGTATAATCTTAAAACTGCTGAAAGCCTCGTCATTTATTCCATGAACAGGGTTGTGGAAAATACAAAGAGTTTTTCACATACGTGGCTTGAGAATAATCAATTGGTTGTAATGGACGGAACGGACCTTGTTTGCCTGATCACCTGTCAAGGAGTTGCATGGGAGCAATATGAGGAAACTTCTCTTGGAACCATGGTAACGATCACGGAAGATTGGCAAAATGAGTATTGTTTTGCCGCAACCGGAACTGATCAGGCCCAATATTTTGACTTTACCCATCAAATCCCAAAAATTTCGCGCTTCCGCCACACGCTTACCTTGGGTGCTGTTGGGGAATTGTCGGGCAAAAATTTTACATTATGGGAAGATTGCAACGGCCTTTATGAAAGTGGTGGCTTCGGCCAATTTGCAAACTGGCAACAGGACCCAAAAGGCTGTTGGCAGATTGACGAAGCAACTTTATTAGAGTTTTTGATTGCTGAATGTCCTAATTTTGATGGATTTGACAGTTACGATGTAACGCCGGTCGGTGATCTACTGTTATTGTGTCAAGACGATAACATCCACAGTTTTTTCTCAGATGAGAGTTCAGGCATCATATTGATTGACTCGTTGCAAGGGGATCCTGTTCGCCGGCCTTTTTGGGTAAGAGGAAGCGCGATTTATTTTCAGGATGAAGATGACCCTAACCAATTTTATGAAGTATTGATCGATAAGGGATGTTTTGGGGAAGCTAACCCCATCAAACGGGAAAATGTTTTCAAACCTGATGAAGTGGCTTTCCAGAATATCCGCCCATATCGTGATATGGAGTTTGGTCCGATGAAGACAAGCCAGATATTCAAACTGGGGACGCCTGTTGCTGGGTGGACTTTGCTGGATGCTGGATTGAATGAACAACCCCGCGAATATATTGAGTTTATTGGACCTCACGGTGAGCAGGTACGATGGTTTGGCGCGCGCGATTGCCGGCTCCTGCTGCATCGTATTTCATTTACTGAATTGGCAGGACGACAACTCTTCAGTCGCAATGCTCAGACAGAAAATATGTATTCGATCGTGTTGGATGGGAAAATTTATTTTATGGCACTGGCTGATGGGTCCGTGCAAGCAGTTCAACTGATTGACGTCTCAACTTAGATTTAGTTGCCAGAACAATGGTTACCAGCGTGCATGCTTATCAATATGCTTCTGAAGCCTTGAGAGACGATCAAGAGTTTGTTATCAAAGCTTATGCAATCGATACCGTGGTTTTAAACTATGTATCGGACAGGGTTAACAGGATCTTGGTTGATTTATAAAATTCTGAAGGTGCTTGAAGCCTAACTGCTTGGCATGACTACATTGTCAAATTAGTGATTTTATATTGAAAGACAGATGAAAATTGAGGTAAAAAATGTCGAAAGGGAATTTTGAAATTATTCGTTACACGGTGAACCCCTAATCGTCTGATCAGACTGGTAAACCCTCTGTCTACATTGGACTTTATATTACAGATGAAGGCCGTAAAAGCAAATCAAAGCTGTCATCGGAACAGCTTATTAACTTGGGGCGATCACAGTCACGTCCAAGCAGTAGTCAAACCCCTTGCGATATCGCGTTTGCAAAGGCTGGCTTCATTTCTTGCGTTGTTGCCTCTGAGCTAAAAGACGTCACGGCCAAAGAAGCTAACAGAGCTAAAGCTGTGTTGGTTGATAAAGTTGATACGTCTATCTATATGCTGCTTAATCAGCGGTCAATGGGTGCTAAAGAATTAAATGATGCCAGAAAAATGCATGCTGAAACACAATATGAATATTTCAAAACCCATCGAGATGCGTTGAAAATTCCTTCCAATATTAAAAGGAACGCTGTTATTGAATTGATGTTGGAAGGTTATTCAGTTGAAGATGCGTTTGAGCAGGTTTTTCAAGAGTATGGCGATTACCTATTATAGTTTGCTGCTAAAAACGAGGGGGAATACCGATGATAACTAAACAGTATTTGACTAAATCACGTTTTGTGGCGGGCCAGACATGCCCACTTCGCTTATGGTTTTCTGTTTATGACAAACAACCTAAGTCAACTAATGTGCCAGGCAGTCCCTCAGATATTGGTACAAAAATTGGTGAGAAAGCTCGAGCACTGTTTGCAAACGGAGTGCTTGTAGGGTCACTGTCTCATAAAGACGCAATCACTCAAACAGATGAGTTGCTCAATCAAAAATCTAGCCAAACCATATTTGAAGCCGCATTGGAGTTTCAATCGGTGAGAGTCCGCATTGACGTGCTTGAACGCCTTGCTGGCAATAAATGGCGAATTGTTGAAGTAAAGTCCTCCACCCATATCAAAGCTCATCATCTCGATGACCTAGCAGTTCAGTATTTTGTTGCTCATGGATGTGGCTTGGATGTGGTGTCCACCCAAATTATGCACCCAGACAAAGATTATGTTCGGAGTTCCGGCGGGGTCGATTGGTTATCTTACTTCTCAACAAAAGAAAAACTTTCTGAAGTCAAAGCCCTTCAAGATAAGGTTAAACAGTCAGTCGTTGAGCAATTGAACGTCCTAGAACAAACTAACGCTCCTAAAGTTGTCCCAATGGCAAACGAAGGACTGTGCAGAAAGGTTGGAAATTGCGATTACTGGGCAAAGTGCACCATGGATATGCCGCTCGATGCAGTAGACCGACTCAACCGCATTGACAAAAAAGTAGTAAAAGATTTGAAGTCGAGAGGCGTTAACGCCATTGGTGACCTTCTGGAAGCGGATGTTATGGCTCTTAACCCCAAGCAGCTAAATCAGTACAAGGCACTGATCAGTGGCGATGCTTATGTCTCTTCTAGCCTTCGAAAAGAGCTCGAAGATTTTGCTCCCCCTGCTCACTACCTTGATTTTGAGTTCACCACCTGCACAATACCCCTGCATCCCAACATGCAGACCAATGAATTGATCGCATTTCAATGGTCTTCTCATTTTGTAGACTCACGTAATGAACTTATGGCACTTTCAGTCAGGGAGTGTATGGCATTTAGCCCTAACGATAGGCTAAATTACCATAACGAATTTTTAGCTGATGAAGATGGGGATCCCTCTCGTTCATGTGCAGAGGCTTTGCTTACCGCACTCGGCAACGACACATATCCTATTTTGGTATATTACAAAACAGCTGAAACACGAGCAATCAAATCTCTAGCCATTCGAGTTCCAGGTTTAGCCAAACCACTGCTTGATCTCCTGCCTCGCTTGAGGGATTTATACCCGTTAGTTGAAAATAATACCTTTTTGGTAGATTACTTTAAAAAACCACTTTCGCTTGATTCTGGCACTTTCTCCATTAAAAACACTGCACCCGCGTTTGACACTAATTTCGACTATGCAAATCTTCAAGGCATCAATAAGGGAGCTGCTGCAGGAGATTCGTATTATCGTTTACTCACTGGTGAACTGATGAGCGGCGAGACCAATGAGGGTCTCCGTAAAAGTCTCCTTGAGTACTGCAAATACGACACAACGGCAATGATTGTTTTGCATAAAGGTTTGCTCAGTTTGGTGAGTGATGGACAGAGCAGGTGAACTAACCCACTGCCAAATTTATGCTAATATTCGAACGGGAAATAATAAAAGTTATTATTAAATAATATTTACTTTTAATGTGGCTTATGTCTTCACTCATTTAAGTTCAGATGTTAATTATTATTGTGAAAGGGAAATTTTTGATGAATAGTTCTTGGTCAAGATTTTACAAGTTTTCAGAAATCTATGAATTTCATGGTGTTATAGATAAAAATGGGGGGTCAACCCGTCAAGTAAAAGTATTTAATGGGGTTGAGGGGCGTCCTCACTCCGATGGTGGGTTTCGCTTAAGATCAACCGAGAATGGCCGCTTATCTTTTTCAGATGTGCCTCTTACAGAACCATTAGTGCAGGTCCCTTGCCCACTCAAGTTAGGAGATATAGGATGTTATTTTATTAGAATTACTGTTGGTGATACTAATTGGGACTATATCGGCAAAAGTGCTGAACTGAAAAAGGGCATCTCTGATCGATTGAGAGACCATTTTATAAAATTGCTAGGCGCATCAGAAATTGGCTTTAGTGGAACTACACAGAATTATGAAAAGGTAAGGCAAGAGTTGAAAACTCTCTATGATTTGGATACCAATTCTGTAGAATTTTTTAAAAATCATGTTCAAGTTTCTTTTATCAAAGTTAAGAGGCCCGATGCACAAGTTTGCACAGGGTGCAAAAACCCTTTAAGGCTTCAATATAAGGAGCATGTGTCGAAAATTGAAGGAATGGCCTTAGCAATTTACTTTAAAGAATTTAAAAATTTTCCAGTTTTAAATAGCGCTGATGAAACAAAAGGTTTAACAGGGTTTAAGGAGCTTTTAAAAATTAATTAAAGGGACTCTATCTGAGGTGAACCTGCGCAATGTCTCTAAGAACTGATGGAAGTGCAGCGGAGCGGAACGCCACTCCGTCGGCCAGATTCGTGTAACCTTTCCAGAGCCTTCAGTACCGTAATGATAGTCAATTAAACC